>Ga0137415_10002169_pt1 | contig 19539 bp, 17 predicted proteins | sample CZODoug3_1_1_16f_FD_183082 | JGI IMG/M metagenome (GOLD analysis project Ga0137415, IMG submission 183082) | Vadose zone soil fungal communities from Angelo Coast Range Reserve, California, USA - CZODoug3_1_1_16fungal (Hybrid Assembly) | ecosystem: Environmental > Terrestrial > Soil > Vadose...
GCTGCGCCGGCCCGACCTCACGGTGGCCACCGAGGACCACAACGTGCCCACCAAGGACGTCGAGCTGCCGATCGCCGACCCGGTGTCGCGCACCCAGGTCGAGACGCTGCGCCGCAACTGCGCCGAGTTCGACGTGCCGCTCTATCCGATGAACCATGCCGAGCAGGGCATCGTGCACGTGGTCGGCCCGCAGCTGGGGCTCACCCAGCCGGGCATGACCGTGGTCTGTGGGGACAGTCATACCTCGACGCACGGCGCGTTCGGCGCGATGGCCTTCGGCATCGGCACCTCCGAGGTCGAGCACGTGATGGCCACCCAGACGCTGCCGCTCAAGCGGTTCAAGACCATGGCGATCAACGTGACCAGCGCCGACGGCACCCTCCGCTCCGGAGTGACCAGCAAGGACGTCGTGCTGGCCGTGATCGCCAAGATCGGCACCGGCGGTGGCCAGGGCTACGTGCTGGAGTACCGGGGCAACGTCATCGAGAACCTGTCGATGGAAGCCCGGATGACCGTGTGCAACATGTCCATCGAGGCGGGCGCGCGGGCCGGCATGATCGCGCCGGACGCCACCACCTACGAGTACCTGAAGGGCCGCGACCACGCCCCGACGGGCGTCGAGTGGGATCGGGCCGTCGCCGATTGGGAGCAGCTGAGCACCGACGACGACGCTACCTTCGACGCCATCGTCGAGCTCGACGCGGACGCGCTCACCCCGTTCGTCACCTGGGGCACCAACCCCGGCCAGGGCCTGCCGCTCGGTGAGCGGGTGCCGGACCCCCAGCAGATCGCCGACGAGAGCGAGCGGATCGCCGCCGAGAGGGCGCTGACCTACATGGGCCTGACGGCGGGCACGCCGCTGCGTGAGGTCCCGGTGGACACCGTGTTCGTCGGCTCCTGCACCAACGGCCGGATCGAGGACCTGCGGGCCGCTGCCGCGGTGATCAAGGGCCGCAAGGTCGCCGAGGGTGTGCGCATGCTCGTGGTGCCCGGCTCGATGCGGGTCCGGTTCCAGGCCGAGTCCGAAGGCCTCAACGAGGTGTTCACCCAGGCCGGCGCGGAGTGGCGGTCGGCCGGCTGCTCGATGTGTCTCGGCATGAATCCCGACCAGCTCGCGCCCGGCGAGCGCAGCGCGTCCACCTCGAACCGCAACTTCGAGGGCCGCCAGGGCAAGGGTGGCCGCACCCACCTGGTGTCCCCGCTGGTCGCCGCCGCCACCGCCGTGCGCGGCACCCTCTCCTCGCCCGAAGACCTGGACTGACACCTCGTGAGTGGCGAGTGGTCCGATAGGACCACTCGCCACTCACGACCCCGATGAAGGAGGGCAACCTCATGGAGCCGTTCATCACCCACACCGGCATCGGCGTCCCGCTGCGTCGGTCCAATGTGGACACTGATCAGATCATTCCGGCCGTCTACCTGAAGCGCGTCACCCGCACCGGGTTCGAGGACGGGCTGTTCTCCGCGTGGCGCCAAGACGAGAACTTCATCCTGAACACCGACCCGTTCTCCCGGGGCAGCGTGCTCGTCGCGGGCGCCGACTTCGGCACCGGGTCGTCTCGCGAGCACGCCGTGTGGGCGCTGATGGACTACGGGTTCCGCGTGGTCATCTCGTCCCGGTTCGCTGACATCTTCCGGGGCAACTCCGGCAAGGGCGGCCTGCTCACCGCGCAGTGCAGCCAGGACGACGTCGAGCTGCTCTGGAAGCTGCTGGAGAACGAGCCCGGTACCGAGGTGACCGTCGACCTCACCGACAAGGTCATCACCGCGAAGGACCTCTCGATGCGCTTCGACGTCGACGAGTACGTCCGGTGGCGGCTGCTGGAGGGCCTGGACGACATCGGGCTCACCCTGCGCAACGTCGACGCGATCGACCAGTTCGAGGCCAGCCGGCCCGCGCGGCTGCCACGCACCGTCACCACCTTGTCGGGGTGATCTCCGACGGCGAGCCGGCTAGCGGCTGACCAGCCAATACCTCTACGGTGGGCCAGATAGCCATGGCCTATCCGGGGCCGGGTGAGCGGGAAGGGGCACGAGGTGAACAAGGCTGAGCTCGTCACGGCGCTCGCCGAGCAGCACCTGGACGGAGACCGTAAGGCCGCCGCGGCCGCATTGGATGGGCTGCTCGACGTCATAGTCCGGACGGTGCACGCCGGTGACACAGTGTCGCTGACCGGTTTCGGGGTCTTCGAACGGCGCGAGCGGGCGGCGCGAGCCGGCCGCAACCCGCGTACCGGGGCGGCGATCCAGGTCCCGGCGGCCAACGTGCCGGCGTTCCGCCCGGGTACCGGGTTCCGGGATGTGGTCAGCGGGGCCCGTGAGCCGGGTGCCCCGGCCGCCCGTCCGGCCGCGCGCCCGGCCACGGCCCGCACCAGGGCTGCCGCGCCCGCCGCCTCGGTGAACGGCGCCGCCGCGCCCAAGGCGGCCGCAAAAGCCGCCGCGCCCAAGACCGCAGCGAAGACCGCGACGAAGACCGCGACAAAGGCTGTGGCAAAGGCCGCGCCCAAGACGGCTGCCAAGGCCGCGCCGAAGGCCGCCGTCGCCGAGGCTCCGAAGGCTGAGGCCAAGGCTGACTCGAAGGCGAAGGACGCCAAGGGCAAGGCCGCCAAGGTCAGCAAGGACGCCGCGAAGAACGGCAAGGTGACCACCGGCAAGGCCGCCAAGAAGAAGGCCAAGAAGTAGCCGACCGCCGTCAACAGAACTGCCCCGGACGCGAGCCGTCCGGGGCAGTTCTGTTGGGCGGCCCTACTGCTCGGGCTCGGAGTAGTAGTCCGCGCTGACGACCAGGCCGGCGGTGAAGCCGAGGACCCAGGTGCTCGCCTTGCGGGCGGCCGGCTCGGGGTCGCCGGTCAGCCGGCTCACCAGGTCGGGGATCACGCCGCCCTGGGTGCACACGACCGGCACGTCGGGGCCGTCGGCGAGCTCCAGGAACCGGGCCAGGCCGGCGTCCGGGTCCTTCCAGTAGTCCTCCTCGCCGAGCAGCGGTTCGGTCCGGATGGCCAGGCCGAGCCGGTCGGCGAGCGGCTGGATGGTCTGCGGGCAGCGCACCGGCGGCGCCGCGTAGGCCCGTACCGGGGCGAACAGGCCGAGCAGGTCGCCGAGTGCGTCGGCCTGGTCGCGGCCCTTGCCGCTGAGCGGACGCAGGTCGTCGTCACCGGACCACTCGTACCGGTTGCCGGCCTTGGCGTGCCGGACCAGCAGCACCATCCGGGGCGGCGGCCCGAGCTTGCGGAACCGGTCCAGCACCTCGCGGTCGCGCTCGTAGCTGAGCAGCTCGTCGGCGCTGCCCGGGCTGATCCAGCGCAGCTCGTCGACCTCGGAGTTCGGCTCGAAGGTGTCGGCGCCGGCGCCGGCCAGGGCGCTCCAGTAGTGCACGACCTTCTCGCCCTGCGGCACCCGGTAGTGGCTCTCGCCGAGCCGGGCGCCCAGTGCCGCGGTGATCCCGGTTTCCTCGCCGACCTCCCGCACGGCCGCCGCCAGCAGGTTCTCGCCGCGCTCCAGCTTGCCCTTTGGCAGCGACCAGTCGTCGTAGCGCGGGCGGTGCACGAGCGCGATTTCCAGCTCGCCGCCGCCCGGGGCCGTCTCGGCGCCGGGGGCTATCGCAGTGCCGCCCCGCGGGCGCCAGAGCACCGCGCCGGCGGCCACCACGTCGGGCGGCGCGGCGGCACCGGTCGGATCGGAGCCGCTCACTCGGCCGTTACCAGCGCGTGTCGACGCACCGACTCGGCCTGGTGGTCCCGGACCTCGCCGGTTGTGCTGCCCGGTGGCGGCGACGGTGACCAGGTACCTGACGGCTCGAGCACCCAGCAGCGGGTGGTCGGGTCGAGTGCGGAGTTCATGATGGAGTCCAGCTGTTCGGTGAGATTCGGGTTGCACCGCAGCAGGACCTCGACCCGACGGTCCAGGTTGCGGTGCATGATGTCAGCGCTGCCGATCCAGTACTCGTCCGCGCCGACGAAATGATAGACGCGGGAGTGTTCGAGGAATCGACCGAGGATCGATCGGACCCGGATGTTCTCGCTCAACCCGGGCCGGCCGGGGACCAGCGAGCAGATGCCCCGCACCACGATGTCGACCGGCACGCCGGCCTGCGACGCCCGGTACAGCGCGTCGACGACCTGCTCGTCGACCAGCGAGTTCATCTTGAACCGGATGCCGGCGGGGTGCCCGGCCTGGAAGTGCTTGATCTCCGCGTCGATCCGCTCCACCAGGCCCCGGCGCACCCCGTATGGCGCGACCAGCAGGGTCCGGTAGCGGCTCTGCCTGGCGTAGCCGGTCAGCGAGTTGAACAGGTCGGCGACGTCGGCGCCGATCACCGGGTCGGCGGTCAGCACCCCGAGGTCCTCGTAGAGCCGGGCCGTCTTCGGGTTGTAGTTGCCGGTGCCGACGTGGCAGTAGCGCCGGATCCGGGAACCCTCCTGGCGCACCACCAGCGACGTCTTGCAGTGCGTCTTCAGGCCCACCAGGCCGTACACCACGTGCACGCCCGCCTTCTCCAGCTCACGTGCCCAGCGGATGTTGGCCTTCTCGTCGAACCGGGCCTTCAGCTCCACCAGCGCGACCACCTGCTTGTTCGCCTCGGCGGCGCTGACCAGCGCGTCCACGATCGGCGAGTCACCCGAGGTGCGGTAGAGGGTCTGTTTGATGGCCAGCACCGACGGGTCGGCCGCCGCCTGCTCGATGAACCGCTGCACGCTGGTGGAGAACGAGTCGTACGGGTGGTGCACCAGCACGTCGCCCTGGCGCAGCGTGGCGAACACGCTCTTCGGCGTCTCGCCCTCGGCGAAGGCCGGGTGGGTGGCCGGTACGAACGGCGCGTCCTTCAGCTCCGGGTGGTCCACCCCATAGACCCGCCAGAGCATGGTCAGGTCGAGCATGCCGGGGACCACCATCACGTCGTGCGGGTCCACGTCCAGCTCGCGCAGCAGCAGCTCCAGCACGTGCTCGCTCATCGAGTCGGTGACCTCGAGCCGCACCGGCGGCCCGAATCGGCGTCGCGCCAGCTCCCGCTCCAGCGCTTGTAACAAGTCCTCGTCGCGGTCCTCCTCGACGTCCAGGTCGGCGTTGCGGGTGACCCGGAAGGCGTGGTGCTCGGCGACCTCCATGCCGGTGAACAGCTCGCCGAGGTGCGCCGCGATCAAGTCCTCGATCGGCAGGAACGTCACGTCGATATTCGGCGCTGCCGGGTCGGCCGGCTCGACCGGGACCAGCCTCGGCACGTTGTTCGGCACCTTGACCCTGGCGAACCGCTCCGTGTGCGCCTGCGGGTCGCGCACCGTCACGGCCAGGTTCAGCGACAGCCCGGAGATGTACGGGAACGGGTGCGCCGGGTCCACCGCGAGCGGCGTGAGCACCGGGAACACCTGGTCGGAGAAGTAGCCCGAGAGCTTCGCGCGCTGGGCCTCGGTGAGGTCGTCCCAGTGCAGGATGCAGATGCCGTGCTCGGACAGCGCCGGCCGCACCGAGTCCTGGAAGGCCAGCGCGTGCCGCTCGGCCAGCGCCTGGCTGCGCTCGGCGATCCGGGCCAGCTGCTCCCTCGGGGTCATGCCGTCCGCCGAGCGCACGGTCAGCCCGGTCTCGTCGCGGCGCTTCAGCCCGGCCACCCGGACCATGAAGAACTCGTCCAGGTTGGACGCGAAGATGGCCAGGAACTTGGCCCGCTCGAGCAGCGGCTGGCTGGTGTCCTCGGCCAGCGCGAGCACCCGCGCGTTGAAGTCCAGCCAGGACAGCTCGCGGTTGAGGTAGCGGTCGTCCGGCAGGTCGGTGCGGACCGCGGCCGGGGTGGGCGCGGGCGGCGGCGCGGGCGCCGTCAGTCCGGCGGACAGCCCCAGGCGCGGCGGCTGCCGGTGCGTGGCGCCGATGCCGGTCGGGACCGTTCGGCGTGGCTGAGCCGGCTGGGCGGTCGGCGCGGCGGCGGTGGTGGTTGGGACAGTGGCGGTCGGCGCGGCGGCGGCGGTGGTCGGGGCCGTGGCAGTCGGAGATGCGGCGGTGCCGTTTGTGGCGGCGCCGTTCGTGGACGTGTCGGTGCCAGCGGTGCTGGAGTCGGCGGTGCTGGAGTCGGCGGTGCCGGTGGGCGCGGTGCCGGTGGGCGCGGTGCCGTTGGCCGCGACGGGATCCGGGGCGGACCGCACCCGGGTGGACCGGCTCGTCGCCGGCTTCGGGGCCACCCGCGCCGCCGCGGTGCGCGCCCCGGTGGCCCGGGTGCTGCCGCCGCGCGCGGTCGTCCGGCTCGTCGAGGTCCGCGCGGCGGTTGCCCGCTTGGCGGGGGTGCTCCGGCCGGTGCCCGTCGCGCCCGTCTTCGCGGCGGGCTCGGCAGCCGGGGACTGGGCCGTCGCGGGCCCCTCGGACGGCTGGTTCGGGGCCGGGGCCGCGGCCGCCGAGGAGCTGGCCGGCGCCTCCACGGGCGATCGCCCGCTGCCGGTCAGCGCCGAGCGCGGCGCCGGCGTGCTCCGGCGGTTACTGGTACGGCTTGCCCGTCGTCCGTTCTGTCCCTCGACTGCCACCACGACATTGTTGCCCAATGCCGCCGCGAGTGAAGCCCCCACCAAGATGGGCGACGGGTGAACAGCAGGTCACGATCGAAAAACGGGTGCTCCGAAGAGGTGGTTTGAAGAGGTGGTTTACGGCCGCTGGCTGGCGGTATGGCGCAGCGCCGCCCGGGTGGCCGGGCCGAGGCCGAGCTCGGCGGCCAGCCGGAGATCGTCCGGGGTGTCCACGTCGCGGCGCAGCCCCGGCCACTCGCCGCGCAGCCGCAGCGCCCCCGCGCGCTCGTGCGCCTCGGCGGAACCGACCCCGAACCGGGGGGCCAGCGGCACGCCCGGCGCGCAGACCAGCAGCGTGGTGCCGGTGCCGTCGGCGTCGGCGCAGAACGCCCGGGGCGCCGTGCCGGCCTCCAGGGCGATCCGGGCGTGCGCCAGCGCGTCGGCCAGCTCGTCGGGGCGTAGCGCGGGCAGGTCGGCCTGCAGCGCGCCGACCGGGCGCGCAGGGTGCCGGGCCAGCAGTATCTCGGCGGCGAAACTGAGCGCGGCGTTCAGCCCGCGCTCCGGGCGGTCGGCCAGTATCACCACCCCGTCGGCGGCCAGCGCCGCGCTGACCTCGGGGTCGGAGGTGACAGCAATCACCTCGTGCACCTCGCGCGCGGAGCGGGCCGAGGCGATGGTGTCCCTGGCCAGCGCGAGGGACAGCCGGGCGTGCGCCACCGCATCGCCGATACCGTCGTCGGCGGCGCCACGCAGCCGCGTCTTGGCCCTGGCCAGCGATTTGACCGGGACGATGAGGTCAGGCGCCGGCATCCGACCTACCTCTGCGCGACCGGTCACCCCTTCATCGTTCCACCGTTTGGCCACCACGCCACCGGGGTGGGTTGCTGGACCATCGGCGTCGCGCCGGTACAGACTCACGCCGGTGGTCGCCGGGTACGCGCCCGGCGGCCCGGTACAGAGATCCGGAACTCCCCGGGTCGCATGGCGCGCAATCGAGGAGGTTGACGGGTGGCGCGGGAAAAGGGCGGCTTCTGGGTCGGCATGTGTGCGGTGTTGTTCTATCCGTTCACCTGGCTGGTCAGCCGCTGGCGGATCGAGGGGCTGGACCGGATTCCGGCGTCCGGCCCGGTGCTGGTGGTCGCTAACCACATCTCCTACCTGGACCCGGTGTTCTCAGCGGTGTTCGTGCACCGGGCCAAGCGGGTGCCCCGGTTCCTGGCCAAGGCCAGCATCTGGAAGGTGCCGGTGGCCGGCTGGACGATGGCCGGCAGCGGCCAGATCCCGGTCTACCGGGACTCGGCGGACGCCCAGCACAGCCTGCGCGCCGGCATCCAGGCACTGCACGACGGCAAGCTCGTGCTGATCTACCCGGAGGGCACCATCACCAGGGACCCGGCCGGCTGGCCGATGCACTCCCGGACCGGGGTGGCCCGCCTTGCGCTGGCCGCCGAGGTGCCGGTGGTGCCGATGGTGCACTGGGGCACCCTAGATGTCTACGACCACTACAACGGCAAGAAGTTCCGGCCGATCCCGCGCAAGGACGTCGTGGTGCGCGCCGGAGACCCGCTGGACCTGTCCGCGTACCGGAACCGCCCGGTCGACGCGGCCCTGCTGCGCGAGGTCACCGACTTCCTGATGACCGGGGTGCGCGACCTGCTGGCCGAGGTCCGGCAGGAGCCGGCGCCGGCGGACTTCTATCGGCGGGGCCGCACCGCCGGGGGACCCGTCGAGGGCGACGCGGCCTCGTGACGCAGGTGTCGGTCTCGGGACAGGTGTCGGTCTCGGGGCAGGTGTCGGTCTCGGGGGAGATGGCCGGCGGGTTGGAGCCGTCCGGGGTGCGCCGGCTGGCGGTGCTCGGCGCCGGGTCGTGGGGTACCACGTTCGCCAAGGTGTTGGCCGACGCGGGGCGCCCGGTGACGCTGTGGGCCCGCCGGCCGGAGGTCGCCGCCGAGATCAACGAGCGGCACGCCAACCCGGAGTACCTGCCCGGGATCCGGCTGCCCGGCCTGATCACCGCCACCGCCGACGCCGCCGAGGCGATGGCCGGCGCGGACGCCGTGGTGTTCGCGGTGCCGTCCCAGACGCTGCGGGCCAACCTGCTGGGCTGGCGGTCCGCGCTGCCCGGCGACGCCACGCTGGTCAGCCTGGCCAAGGGCGTCGAGCTGGGCAGCCTCAGCCGGATGAGCGAAGTGATCACCGAGGTGGCCCAGGTGCCGGCCAGCCAGGTCGCCGTGGTGAGCGGCCCCAACCTGGCCAGGGAGATCGCCGAGGAGCAGCCGACCGCCACGGTGATCGCCTGTACCGACCACGGCCGGGCCGTCGCGCTGCAGCTGGCCTGCACGACCGGCTACTTCCGCGTCTACACCAACACCGACCTGGTCGGCGCCGAGCTGGGCGGCGCCGGCAAGAACGTGATCGCGCTGGCCTGTGGGATCGCCGCCGGCATGGGCTTCGGGGACAACACCAGGGCGTCGCTGATCACCCGTGGGCTGGCCGAGACGGCCCGGCTGGGGGTCCGCCTCGGCGCCGACCCGCTGACCTTCGCCGGGCTGGCCGGGCTCGGTGACCTGGTGGCCACCTGCTCGTCGTCGCTGTCGCGCAACCGGAGCTTCGGCGAGCGGCTGGGCCGGGGGGAGAGCCTCGCCGAGGCGGAGGCGGCCAACCACGGCCAGATCGCCGAGGGCGTGAAGTCCTGCCTCTCGATCTGCGAGCTGGCCGCGCGGCACGAGGTGGACGTGCCGATCGCGGACGGCGTGCGCCGGGTCTGCCACGAGGGCATGTCGGCCGCCGCGATGGCCAAGGGACTGATCACCCGGACGCTCAAGCCCGAGTGATCTCTGTCGGCGCTCGAGCCTGAGTGATCTCTGTCGGCGCTCGAGTCGGACTGATCCGTTTTTTCCCGCGCGGCACGTAGCGTGGTGGCGGTGATCGGATCGGGGAGGGGCCATGGTGGGTGACGGGACGCGCTGCGTGCACGCCGGGCGGGACGGCGAGGTGACCGGGGAGGCAGCGGGGACGGCACTGCACGCGGGGCCGGTGCTGGCCGCCGCGTACCACCTGGGACCGCCGGACGGGCCGCTGCCGGTGGACTTCTACGGCCGCTCGGCCAACCCCACCTGGCGGGCCCTGGAGGCCGCCATCGGCGAGCTGGACGGCGGGCACACCGTGCTCTACCCGTCCGGCATGGCGGCCGTGTCGGCGCTGCTGCGGCTGCTCGCCCGGCCCGGCGCCGCCGTGGTGCTGCCGGCCGACGGCTACTACCTGGCCCGCGCGCTGGCCACCGAGGAGCTGGCGCCGCTCGGCATCGAGGTGCGCACGGTGCCCACGGCGGGGCCATGGCCGGACTCGGTGTTCGACGGCGCCACCCTGGTGCTGCTGGAGACGCCGTCCAACCCCGGGCTGGACGTGTGCGACATCGCCGCGCTGGGCGTCAGGGCGCACGCCGCCGGCGCGCTGCTCGCGGTTGACAACACCACCGCCACCCCCCTGGGGCAGCGGCCGCTCGAGCTGGGCGCGGACGTCGTGGTGGCCAGCGACTCCAAGGCCCTCTCCGGCCACAGCGACCTGATCCTGGGGCACCTGAGCTGCGCCGATCCGGAGCTCGCCGGCCGGCTCGGCACCGCCCGCAACCGGGGCGGCGCCGTCCCCGGCCCGTTCGAGACCTGGCTGGCCCACCGCGGCCTCGGCACCCTGGACCTGCGGCTGGGTCGGCAGGCCGCGAACGCCGCCGCGCTGGCCACGGCACTGCGCGAGCACCCCTCGGTGCGCGGCGTGCGCTGGCCGGGGCTCGCCGACGACCCGTCGTTCGAGGTGGCCAGCCGGCAGATGCGCCGGTTCGGCGGGGTGCTCGGCTTCGAGCTGCCCTCGGCGGCGGCGGTCGGCCGGTTCCTGGCGGCCAGCACGCTGGTGGCCTCGGCGACCAGCTTCGGCGGCCTGCGGACCACCGCCGACCGCAGGGAGCGCTGGGGGGACCAGGTCGGCCCCGGGTTCGTCCGCCTCTCCGCCGGCTGCGAGGACACCGACGACCTGGTCGCCGACGTGCTCAAGGCGGTGGACGCGGCGGCTTCGGGTCCGGCGTAGCCGCTGGATCTTGGGTCCAGATCGGAAACTGCGCCGGGGGTCGGGGTCAGGGCTTGAACGCGCGGGCGGCGGTGCCGGCCGGCGAGGGGGAGTGGATGCGGTGCGCGCACGCGGCCTGTTGACGGCTGTCGGGATCGGGTTGGTACTGGCCGGCTGCGCGGCGGGGCCGGCCGCCGCGCCACCGCCGGGCCGGGGTACCGACGGGGCTGCTCCCGGTCCGGCGCCTGGGGTTGCGGGGCCCGGGGGGAAGGCCTGTTCGCCGGCGGTGACCATCGACGGTTACTCCGACGTGTTGGACAAGACCTACTTCGCCGGGACCTACGTCGGCAACCTGTCCAGCCTGGCCGTGGACACCGACGGGAGCCTGCTGGCGCTGTCCGACCGCTCCGCGCTGTTCAACCTGGATGCCCGGACCTACCGGCCGTCCGGCGTGGTCGCGCTCGCCGACGAGAGCGGCCGGCCGCTGGACTCCGAGGGCCTGGCCGTCGACCGGGACGGCAGCCGCCTGATCAGCTCGGAGGTCGAGCCGTCGGTGGGCCGGTACGCCCGGGACGGCCGGCTGCTGGGCCGCCTGCCGGTGCCGGACAGCCTGCGCGTCGCCCCGGCCGGCCGCGCCTCGACCAACCTCACCTTCGAGGGGCTCACCCTGCAGCCCGACGGCCGTGCGCTGGTGGCCTCGATGGAGGCGGCGCTGACCGGTGACCAGGGCAACCTGGTCCGCTTCCAGACCTGGACCCGCGCCGGCGCTCCGGGTTCGGGTCCTGGTCCGGGTGCCGCGGCGGCGGCCGGCGCGGGGGAGTTCGGGCTCGGCGCCGAGTACGGCTACCCGGTCGACGCCGGCCTCGGGGTCTCCGAGATCCGGGCCACCGGGGACGGTCGGCTGCTAGTGCTGGAGCGCGGCTACGTGCCCGGCATCGGCAACACGATCCGGCTCTACCTCGCCGACCCGAACGGGGCCTCCGACGTCAGCGGCGTTCAGGAGCTGACCCAGCGGCCGCCGACCCAGCTGATCCACAAGACGCTGCTGGCGGACCTCGGGCACTGCCCCACGCTCGGCGCGACCGCCCGGGAACGCCAGGTCAACCCGCTGCTGGACAACGTCGAGGGCCTCACGGTCACCGGCCGCGACCCGGACGGCGCCCTGCGGCTGCTACTGGTCAGCGACGACAACCAGAGCACCGACCAGACCACCCGCCTCTACACCCTGACCACCCACCTCCCCACCCCCTAACCACCGCCGCAACGGCGCCCGCCGTCCCCCATCGCTCGGCCCGCCCGCCGTCCCCAATCGCCCGGATCGCCCGCCGCCCCCAAGGAACCCCCGTCTCACTTGTCGTGGCTATTGGGCACGACAAGTGGGACTTGTCGTGCCTATTTCCCGTGACAAGTGGGACGGGGAGCAGGGGCGGGCGGCCGCTACGCGGGGGTGGGGGCGGCCAGGGCGGTGTGGGCTCGGGTGGTGACGTGGGGTGGGGTGGCCGAGTCGGGCGGTAGCTGGGGGCAGGGTTGCGGCTCGCCGAACGTGGTGTGCACGGGCAGCACACCGGCCCACGCGGTGCCTTCGGCGACGTCCGACTCCTCGTCGCCAGGCGGGCCGCCCCGGACCTTCAGGCTGGCCTCGTCGAGGTCGAGCGCGAGCACGGACGTGGCGGCGAGCTCCTTGCCGGTGGGCTGGCGGGCGTGCTGCCAGGAACCCGGCGTGGTGTGCTCCACGATCGCCTCGAGCGCGGCGAGCTTCTCGTCCGCGTCGGTGACCAGCCGGGCGGTGCCGTGGGCGACGGCCGAGCGGTAGTTGGCCGAGTGGCTGAACACCGAGCGCGCGTACACCAGCCCGTCGAGCAGCGTCACCGTGACGCAGATCGGGGCGCCGGCGCCGTTGCGCAGGGTCCACGCGCCACTCGACCCGTGCAGGTACAGCGTGTCGCCGTGGCGTCCGTAGCAGGTCGGCAGGACCACCGGCGCGCCGTCCGCGAGGACCCCGAGGTGGCAGATCAGCGCCTCGTCGAGCACGGCGTACAGCTCGTCGCGCTCGCGCCGGCCGCGCTCGCGGTGCCGACGCGGCGTGCTGCGCGCGGTGGGGGACAGCGGCCGGTCGGGAGCCGAACGTGGTGGTGTCGACACGGTACTCATGGCCATCATGATGCGACGCACAAGTGGCATCTCGACAGTGCCATTCCCGTAAGATTCAGGCAGTCCACTTGGTCGAGAGGGGTGTTGCGGTGCCGGTCGACGACCTGCCCATCGTGCTCGACCGGCGGGGCCCCGAGCCGCTGGCGGTGCAGGTGGCGGACGCGCTGCGGTCGGCGGCCGGCAGCGGGGCGCTGCGGGTGGGCGACCGGCTGAGCTCCACCCGCGCGCTGGCCGCCCGGCTCGGGGTGAGCCGCACGGTGACCGCCGCCGCGTACGACCAGCTGCTGGCCGAGGGCTGGCTGGCCGGTCGACGCGGCTCCGGCACGTTCGTCACCGCCGCCCCGCCCGCCGCCCCGCCGCCAACCTGGCCCGCCGCCGCCCTGACGCCAACCTGGCCCGCCGCCGGCCCGCGCACCGTCACCCCGGCGCCACCGACTCCGGCCGCCAACCCGGCGCCCGCCCGGCCGCCAACCCCGGCCCACCGCATCCCGTCCCGTCCGGCCCCCCGGCGAGCAAGCGCGACCGAGGCCGACGACGCGGACGCGGGCCTGCTGGACCTGTCCGCCGGCCGCCCCTGCCTGGCCGTGCTGGACCGGGCGGCCTGGCGCCGGGCCTGGCGCGCCGCCGCCGACCGGCCGCCGACCAAGGGGCCGAGCTACGCCGGGTACCTCGGGTTCCGCCGGGCCGTCGTCGACCACCTGCTCCGGCACCGGGGGCTGGCCGCGGACCCCGGGCAACTACTGGCCACCTCGGGCACCACGGCCGGGCTGGACGAGCTGGCCGCGGCGCTGCCGGCCGGCGCCCGGGTCGCCCTGGAGGAGCCCGGCTACCAGCGCGCCGCCGCGACGCTGACCGCCCGGGGGCTCGAGGTGGTGCCGGCGGCGGTGGACGAGAACGGGCTGCGGGTGGATCGGCTGCCGCCCGGACTGGCCGCCGTGTACTGCACCCCGGCGCACCAGTTCCCGCTCGGCTCGCGGCTGTCCGCCGGGCGCCGGGTGGCGCTGGTGGAGCGGGCCAGGGCGGAGGGTTTCCTGGTGATCGAGGACGACTACGACGGCGAGCTGCGCTACGACGTGGCGCCGCTGCCGCTGCTCGCCGCGCTCGGCCCGGACGTCGTCGCGTACCTGGGCACCACGAGCAAGCTGCTCACGCCGGCGCTGGGCGCCGGGTGGCTGGTCGCGCCGCCGGCCCTGCACGAGCGGCTGCTGGCGGCCAGGGACCGGGCCGCGATCCGGCCCTCGCCGGCCGGCCAGCTGGTGTTCACCGCGTTCGCCGAGTACGGCGACCTGGCCCGGCACCTGCGCCGGCTGCGCGCCGAGCTGACCGAGCGCCGGGGGTGGATCGTCGGGCAGCTGGCGGGTACGGGCGCGCCGGTGCTCGGCGACGCGGCCGGCGGGCACCTGCGGATCGGGCTGCCCAGCGCCGGCGCGGAGCGGGCGGTGCTGACCGGTGCCGAGGCGGCCGGCGTGTTGGTGCCGGGGCTGCGCGAGTACCACCGGGGTCCGGCCAGCGTGTTCGGCGTGTCGATCGGCTACGCCGGGCCGAGCCGCGACGAGCTGGACACGGCCGTCCGGGTGGTCGCCGAACTGGTCGAGCGGGCCTGGGCTTCTGGTTGATCCGCGGCTGCGGCTACGCTCGCCGGCCATGGAGCAGCGCAGCGGGGGAGAGCGCCGGATCCGGGTCGCCGTGGTGTTCGGCGGGCGCAGCAGCGAGCACGCGATCTCCTGCGTGTCCGCCGGCAGCGTGCTGGGACACCTGGACCGGGAGCGGTTCGAGGTGGTGCCCGTCGGCATCACCCGCGAGGGCGGCTGGGTGCTCGGCCGGGACGACCCGGAGGCATTGAGTATCCGCAACCGCGAGCTGCCGGCGGTCGACTCGACCGGTACCGCGCTCGCGTTGCCGGCCGACCCGACCCGCGCCGGCCTGGTCCGGCTCGACCCGGGCCGCGCCGGCGAGCTGCTCAGCGCGGTGGACGTGGTGTTCCCCGTGCTGCACGGCCCGTACGGCGAGGACGGCACGATCCAGGGGCTGCTGGAGCTCGCCGGCACGCCCTACGTGGGCGCCGGGGTGCTGGCCAGCGCGGCGGGCATGGACAAGGAGTTCACCAAGAAGCTGCTGGCCGCCGAGGGGCTGCCGGTCGGCGACCTGGTAGTGCTGCGGCCGGGCACGGCGACGCTGACCGACGCCCAGCGCGACCGGCTCGGTCTGCCGGTGTTCGTCAAGCCGGCGCGGGCGGGCTCCTCGGTGGGGATCACCAAGGTCGACGACTGGGCAGACCTGCCCGCCGCGATCGCCACCGCCCGGGAGCACGACCCGAAGGTGCTCGTGGAGGCCGCCGTGCTCGGCCGGGAGATCGAGTGCGGCGTGCTGGAGTTCCCGGACGGCTCGGTGCGGGCCAGCGTGCCGGCGGAGATCCGGCTGGTCGGCATCGGCCCGGACGGCTCGACCCCGCAGTTCTACGACTTCGAGGCCAAGTACCTCGACGAGGTCTGCGAGTTCGACATCCCGGCCAAGCTGGACGACGCCACCAGCGACCGGGTCCGCGAGCTGGCCATCGCCGCGTTCACCGCACTGGACGGCCAGGGCCTGGCCCGGGTGGACTTCTTCGTCCGGGAGGACGGCGAGATCGTGATCAACGAGGTGAACACGATGCCCGGCTTCACCCCGATCTCGATGTACCCGAGGATGTGGGCGGTCACCGGTGTGGACTACTCGACGCTGCTCAGCACCCTGATCGAGACCGCACAGGCCCGGGGCACCGGCCTGCGCTGAGCGCCCCGTAGCGACCGGCTGCGTGCCGACCCGGAGCCGACCGGCTCAGCGAGCCGACCGGCTCAGCGGGCGGGCAGCGCCGTCCGCACGATGTCGGACAGGGTCTGCACCGGGCCGGTACCGAGGCCCCGAGGCACGGTGACCGCCAGGTACACGGGCCGGTCCACCGCGATGAAGGTGTCCCGGTCGGGCTGGGACAGGTTCAGCCAGCTGACCCCGTCGATCACGATCAGCGCCGAGCTGTTGGTCAGCTCGGGTGGCTTGGGCAGCCCGCAGCGCAGCACCACCGGATCCCCACTGGCCGAGCCGCTCACCGAGCCGCTGGCCGAGCTGGCCGTGGTGGCCGGCGCTGTGCCGGCCCAGGCCGCCACACCGGCCGGGGCGGGCGCCAGCAGGGCCAGCCGGGGCAGGGGGGCCGGGCTCGCGGTCAGCGTGGCCGGCAGCGCGGCGAGCAGCCGGGTGCAGTCCGGCCCGGCCGCGTCCGGGGCCTCCACCGGCGGCAGCGCGAGCGGTCGGTTGTCCGGTCGGCCCCCGGCGCCGGTATTGCTTCGATGGCTGGCCACCAGGCCCAACGCGACGGCGCCGACCAGCAGCAACAGCGGCAGTACGAAGATCACCACGGTGGCTGGGTGCCGCTTCGGTCGCCCGGCGGTACCGGTGCGCGGCTCGGGGCTGGGGCCGGGGTTCGGGGTGTTCAGGACAGGTGCACCACGGGGCAGGTGAGCGTGCGGGTGATGCCGGCTACATTCTGCACCTGGGCGACCACCAGGCGGCCCAGGTTGTCCATGCTGTCCGCCTCGGCACGCACGATCACGTCGTAAGGACCGGTAACATCCTCCGCCGCCAGCACTCCGGCCAGCCCGGAGATCTCCGCCGCGACGGCGGAGGCTTTGCCGACTTCGGTCTGGATCAGGATGTATGCCTGGACCACGGCGTGCCCCTTCCCTACGTGATGTCGCCTCTCGGGTAGGAACGACAGCGAGAGCAACGTACCGCGGCGCCGTCATATGTCCGACACATGATCGGACGAAGGGAGTGTGTGCTGTGGCTGATCGGGCCGCGGACCGGAGGGCCGCCGAGGCGGGGGGCCCGCCCACGGTGGCCGCCGTGGGGGAGTTCGGGCTGATCAGGCGGGTGACCGAGGGGCGGGTGCAGCCCGCGAGCACCCTGCTCGGGCCGGGCGACGACGCCGCGCTGGTGGCCGCGCCCGACGGGCGGGTGCTGGCCAGTACCGACGTGCTCGTGGAGGGCGTGCACTTCCGTTTCGACTGGTCGTCCCCGGAGCAGGTGGGTCGCAAGGCCGCCGCCGTGAACATGGCCGACATCGCGGCGATGGGGGCGACTCCGACGGCGCTGCTGGTCGGCCTCGGCTGCCCCTCGGGTACCTCGACGGCGGTGGCCGAGGAGCTGGCCGCCGGCCTGTGGGCGGAGGCGGCCACGGTCGGCGCGGGCGTGGTCGGGGGCGACGTGGTGTCCGCCTCGGAGGTGGTGCTCGCGGTCACCGTGCTCGGGGACCTGCACGGGCGCGACCCGGTGACCCGGTCCGGCGCGCGGCCCGGGGACGTGCTCGCGGTGGCCGGGCGACTCGGCTGGGCGGCCGCCGGGCTGGCCGTGCTGCGCCGGGGGTTCCGCTCGCCGGTGGAGGTGGTCGGCGCGCAGCGGGTGCCGGCGCCGCCGTACGCCGCCGGTCCGGCGGCCGCCGAGTGCGGCGCTACCGCGATGATCGACACCTCGGACGGGTTGCTCGCCGACCTCGGCCATATCGCGGCGGCCTCCGGCGTGGCCCTGGACGTGCGGGCCGAGGACGTGCCGCTGGCCCCCCGGCTGGTCGAGGTGGCCGCCGCGCTGGGCGCCGACGCGAGGCGCTGGACGCTGACCGGCGGCGAGGACCACGCGCTGGCGGCGACCTTCCCGGCCGGCGCCGCTCTGCCCGAGGGCTTCGTGGTGATCGGCACGGTGGCCGAGGGCAGCGGCGTCACGGTGGACGGCCGGCCGTACGACGGCACCGTCGGCTGGGACCACTTCGCCCCGGGCTGACCCTCGCCCGGGCCGGCTCGTCCAGCTGGAAGTTGTCGGTGGGCGCGCGCAGACTCGGCGCATGGCGGTACCGCTGCGCAGCTGGGCGTTTGGCGAGCTGGACGGGCAGGTCCGCCGTTCGGTGTACCGCACCTGGGCGCCGTCCGGGCCGCTCGCCTCGGTGGTGAGTTGCCTCTGGGCGGGCGATCCGGGGTGGGCGCGCGGCATCCGGCTGCTCCCGGACGGCTGTGTCGACCTGGTGTGGAACGGTGCGGCCCTGACGTTGTTCGCGGCCGGTGCGCAGCCTCGCCAGGTGGCGCTGCCGGCGTCCCGGCGCCAGGTCGGGGTGCGGCTGCGCTGTGGGGCGGCGGGCGCGCTGCTCGGGGTCGACCTCGGCGTGCTGCGGGTCGCGCAGGTGCCGCTCGCCGAGCTGGTGGGGGCACCGGCGCGCCGCGTCGAGCACGAGCTGGCCGGGCATTCGGCGGCGTCAACCCAGCTGGCGGCCCTGACGAGCCTGCTGACCGGCCTACTGCGCGCGGGCCCGGGGACGGATCCGGCGGTGCTCGCCACGGTGGGCCTGCTGGCCGGCCCGGCCGTTCGGATCGACGAGGCGGGTGAGCGGGTCGGGGTGAGCCCGAGGACGCTGCGCCGGCGGGTCCGTGCCGCGGTTGGGCTGACGCCGAAGGAGCTGCACCGCGTGCTGCGGTTCCGCCGGTTCACGCACGGGCTGGGCGAGGTCGCCGCCGGTCGCCGGCCGTTGGCGCGGGTCGCCGCCGAGCTCGGCTACGCCGACCAGGCCCACCTCGGCCGGGAGTGCCTGCGGCTGTCCGGCTCGACCCCGGCGGCGCTGGTCGGCAGCTGGGCCCGCCCGGCGCAAGTGGTCCGGCCGGCGCGGGTGGCCCGGACGGCATAGCCGGCGCGGTGTCCGATACGGCGGGGGCGGGCTAGGCCGGCGCAAGTGGTCCGGCCGGCGCGGGTGGCCGAGCCGGCGCGGGTGGCCGAGCCGGCGCGGGTGGCCGAGCCGGGATAGCCGGCGCGGGTGGCCCGGACGGGATAGCCGGCGCGGGTGGCCGAAATGTTCCAGACACTGCCCGGGGAGGTCGCGCAGGATCCCGTGCCATGACTGAGCTCGATGAACTGGCGGCGGGCGCCCGGGTGCTGCTCGCGGTCCGCGCCGACGACCTGGATCCGAACGGCCACGTGCGCGGGCCGGCCTACCTGGCCTACGCCGACCACGCCCGCTGGCTGGCGCTGGACGCGGCCGGTATCGACGTGGCGGACCTGCTGGCGCGCGGCATCGGCCCGGTGAACCTGGAGACGACGCTGCGGTTCCACCGGGAGCTGCGCGCGCTGGACCAGGTCGAGGTGCACACGCGGTTCGAGTGGACCAGCGGCAAGGTGTCCCGGGTGCTGCAGCGGCTGGTCCGCTCGGACGGCACGCTGGTCGCCCAGGTCAGCAGCGTGTCCGGGCTGCTCGACCTCACCGAGCGCAAGTTGCTGCCCCGCCCGGACCAGTACTGGCGCTCGCTGGCCACCGACCCCGCTGTGCTCGGCCTGACCTGACCGGCGAGGGTGCGCAGGCGCCAGCGCGCACCAGGTGTGTCTGCCGGATCTTGATCTGGTTGCGGCTCAGGAGTTGTCGCATCCGCGCGGTATTGCCGACATCATTCCGGAGCCGGTCGACCGAAGACTAATCGGGCGCGCCGAGGCGGCGCCCGAAAAGCGCATTAGTTCGCGGATACCAATGCGCGGGCGTTGCGGCGGGGTGTTTGGCTGAAATCGAGCCATCGTGGTGGAATGAATTCGGGTTGGCCGTCGCGTATTCGTACTGCCCAGTAGGAGTCGTGGATGGTGCGGTGGTGTTCGCGGCAGAGCATGACGAGATTGTCGATGTCGGTTTTGCCGCCGTGCAACCAATGTCGGATATGGTGTATTTGGCACCAGAGTGGGGTTCGGTCGCAGCCGGGGTGGGCGCAGCCGCCGTCGCGGGCGGCGATGGCTTTGCGTTGCGCGGGGGTGACACACCGCTTCTCCCGGCCCACATCCAACGGCTGACCAT
>Ga0137415_10002171_pt1 | contig 19530 bp, 16 predicted proteins | sample CZODoug3_1_1_16f_FD_183082 | JGI IMG/M metagenome (GOLD analysis project Ga0137415, IMG submission 183082) | Vadose zone soil fungal communities from Angelo Coast Range Reserve, California, USA - CZODoug3_1_1_16fungal (Hybrid Assembly) | ecosystem: Environmental > Terrestrial > Soil > Vadose...
GCGGGGGCGTTCCCACTCGTGCTTCGCTGTTCGACCCGCGCCGGCAATACCGCCGCAACACCCGTTTCCTACCGTCCTGCCATGTCGGCGCTCGCGGAGGCCATCGCACGCTCCTTCGCCGTACCCGAACCCGCCCGCCCGGCCGTCTCGCCGCTACGCGCGCTCGGCCGCCGCCGGCTCGGCGGGCTGGAGGTGCTCGCCCAATCGGTCGGCACCACCGGGTGCGCGGCCTCCATGGTGCTGCTGCCGACCGTGCTGCTGCGCTACGGCACCCCGCGCAGCAGCGTGCTCACCCTGCTCGGGGCGGTGCTGATGTGCTACCTGATCGCGGTCTGCATCGCCCAGTTCACCCGCCGCCAGGCTGCCGCCGGTGGCCTGTACAGCTTCGTCTTCCAGGGCCTCGGCACCCGCGCCGCGCTGACCTCGGGGGTGGCGCTGCTGGTCAAGTATCTGGGCAGCGCGTCGGCCACCCTGTACAGCGGCGGCCAGGCGCTGATCCTGGCGCTGGGCGCGGTCGGCGTAGCGGTGCACGGCGTGCTCGGCACGCTCACCGTGTACCTGGCGGTGGCCGCGGTCGCGGCGGCGGTGCTGGTCCGGGGCGTGCGGTTCGCGGCGTTGGTGATGCTCGCCGTGGAGGCCTGCTCGCTGCTGTTCATCGTGGTGTTGATGGTGCTGCCCGGGGCGGCCGGCCCGCCGCCGACGCCGGGCACCGCGCCGCACGGCGTGCTGCACATCGCGCTGGCCGCGATCTTCGCGCTGGCCGGCTTCGAGAGCGCCACGTTCTTCGGCGCGGAAGCGAGACGGCCGCTGCTCAGCATTACCCGCACCGTGCTGCTCACCCCGCTGATCTGCGGCGGGCTGTTCCTGTTCGCCACCTGGGCGGCCTGGACCGGGCGCAGCGCGACGGTGCTCGCGGCGGCCACCCAGGGCACCGCGTCCGGCGCGCCCGGCTCGCTGGTGCTGGCCCTGAACATCGGGCTGGCCTGCTCCTGGCTGGCCTCGGCGACGGCGTCCTCGCACGCCGCGTCCCGGCTGGTGTACTCGATGGCGGTCGAGCGGCTGCTGCCCCGGTGCTGCGCCGCCGTGCACGCCCGGTTCCGGACGCCACACCTGTCGCTGCTGGGGATCGTGGCGGTGGTGGCGGCCGCCGGCACGGCGCTCGCGCTGGGGCTCGGGCCGTCCCGGGAGCAGCTGCTGCAGGTGGTCCGGGCGATGGTGGTGACCGCGTACGTGCTGGTCGCGGTGGCCTCGGTGCGCTTCCTGTACCGGATCCGGGAGCAGACCAGGGGCGTGGCGCTGGCCGGTCTGCTGGTCGGCGTGGCCGGCGTGGTGTTGCTCGGCTCGCTGGTCGTGGTGCAGCTGTGGGAGGCCGACCAGCCGGTGTCGGCGGTGATCGTCGGGCTGCTCGCCGCCGGGCTGCTGTGGCGGTCCGTGCTGCGCCGCCGGCGACCGGCCACGCTGCGCCGGGTGGGCGTGTTCGACGCCGCCGAGCCGGTCGACGTACTGCCCGGCGCCGGGGTGTTCGCGCCGGACGCCAACGGTGCGCTGGTGCTGGTCGGCAAGCCCCGGGGCGGCTCGACCGAACGCCGGGTCGGCTGATGGCCGCCCGAACCCGGGGTGTCGGCCGGGAGCCCGGCGGCCACGAACCCAAGGCGGTGCAGAAGGCGTTCCTGCTGCTCGAGTCGGTCGCCCGGCTCGGCTCCGGGGCGAGCGCACGGGAGCTGTCCCGGCTCAGCGGCATCCCGCCCGCCACGGCGTACCGGCTGCTCAACCTGCTGGTGGCGGACGGTTTCCTGGTGCGCACCTCGGACCTGTCCGGCTTCGCGCTCGGCCGGCGCACCCGTGAGCTGGCCGGGGGCGCCGACGCCACCGAGGCGGCCGAGGCGCGGGGTGACTTCCGGCCGGTGCCGGCGATCGTCGAGGAGCTGCGCGCCCAGGTCCGGTTCGGCATCTACGCGGTGTCCTACACCGGTGACCAGGTGCGGCTGGTGGACCGCGACCCGGACCATGAGCTGATCAGCGAGAACGCCCTCGTCACGCACCTGCACGCCTCCGCGGCCGGCAAGCTCCTGCTGGCCCAGCGCCCCGAGCTGGCCGGGACGCGCCCGCTGCGCCCGCTGACCGCCCGCACCATCGTCGAGCCGGAGCTGCTGGCCGCCGAGCTGACCGCCGTCCGCGAGGCCGGGGTCGCCCGCGAGGTCGACGAGACCAGGCTGGGCCGCTCGGCGCTGGCGGTGCCGGTGCGCAACAGCAGGGGCGGGCTGGTCGGCTGCCTGGTGGCGATCGGGCGCACCGGCCGGATCCGGGTCGACGACGGCCATCTGGCAGACCTGCTGCACCGCTACGCGCGCCGCGCCGCCGACTGAGCTGGGGTTTCAGGGGCGGGGGCGCAGGCCGTCCAGCACGATGCGCAGGTTGCGGCGCCACTGCTGGTCGGCGGCTTGCAGCCCGATGGTGTGCTCGTCGGTGACCACGCCGCCCAGTACGAACGGCACGTCCGCCCAGTCGATGTCGGCGCGTAGCACCCCGGCCAGCTGGGCGCGCTCCACCAGCAGCCGCAGCTGGGTGCGCAGCTCGGCCATGGGCGGGCCGAGGTCCAGGCCGCGCTGCCCGGCGAGCGCCTGGTTGACCCCGCAGCTGGCCGCCCGCAGCTCGGCGAACGTGGCGGCGAACGCGGTGAACCCGGCCCACGGGTCTGGGTCGGCCAGCCCGGCGCCGGCGGCCGCCACCAGCTCGTCGACCAGGTCGGCCAGCACCGCCTCGAGCAGTGCCTCGCGGGAGGGCACCCGCCGGTAGAACGTGCCGATGCCCAGCCCGGCGCGGCGGGCGATCTCGTGCGCGGTCACCGAGACGCCCACCTCGGCGACGGCCGCACGGGCGGCGGCCACCAGCCGGCGAACGTTGCGCTGGGCATCCGCCCGGGGGAGTTGGCCGGGTTCGAGGGCGAGCAGCCGCGCCACCGCCGCGCCGTCCGGGCTGGTCATGCTGCCGAGCCTAGTGCCCTGCGTCCGAAGTCTTCTGCCGATCTCCGGCGCCCAGATGGCGCCTCGCGGCGTTGTCGTCGCGGCCGATACAACAGCGGTATCGGCCACTCCTCCGCCTTGCGATGCACCATCTGGATCACCGGATATCCGGCAAGGACTTCGGACGCAGGGCACTAGCCGAACCGGACGGTGGACGTCCGCTTGGTGCTACGGTCGAGCTAATCGGACGAAATACGTCCGCTTAGCTCGCGGGAGGGCGCATGACGAGGGACAGCCGGATCGGGGTCGGCATCGTGGGGGCGAACCCGGAGCGGGGGTGGGCGGTGCGTGGGCACCTGCCGGCGTTGCGCGCGCTGCCCGGTTACCGGCTCGCCGCCGTGGCCACCACCCGGCCGGAGAGCGCCAGGGCCGCCGCCGACCGGTTCGGCGCGGCGCACGCCTTCACCGACCCGAGGCGGCTGAGCGAGCACCCCGAGGTGGACCTGGTGGTGGTCACCGTGGCTGTGGCCGCGCACGCCGAGCTGGTCGGGGCCGCGCTGGCCGCCGGCAAGCACGTGTACTGCGAATGGCCGCTCGGGGTGACCACCGAGCAGGTGCGGGAGTTGACCGAGGCGGCCGGGCGCGCCGGCGTGCTGGCGGTCGCCGGCCTGCAGGCCCGGTTCGCGCCGGCACTGCGCCGGGCCAGGGAGCTGGTCGACGCCGGTGCGCTCGGCCGGGTCACCTCGGTCACCGTGCACGCCACCCGGGGCAAGGGCGCCGAGCAGGCGGTACCCGGGTGGACGGCCTACACCTACGACCGGGACGGCGGCGCTGGCTTGCTGGAGGTCTACGGCGGGCACACGCTCGACGCGTTGGAGTTCCTGGCCGGTCCGGTGGTCGAGCTGTCCGCCGCGCTGTCCGTGCAGCGCCCCCGGCACACCGTCGCGGAGACCGGCCGGGCCCTCGACGTCACCGCGCCGGACCACCTGCTCCTCAGTGCCCAGCTGGCGAGCGGCGCGCTGGCGTCGGTGCATGTCCACGACGGCAAGGTCGGCGCGCCCGGGGCCCGGATCGAGCTCGCCGGCACGGCCGGTGACCTGGTGGTCGAGACCGTCGAGGCGGACGGCCCGCTGGGCGGCCAGCTGCAGATCAGCCCGCTGCGACTGCGCCGCGCGGCAGCCGGGACCGGGTGGCGGGAGGTCCCGCTGCCCGTCGGGGCACCGGACCGGGTGCCCCCGGAGGCCCGCAACGTGGCCGCCCTCTACGCCCAGCTCGCCGCCGACCTGACCGGCGCCCGCCCCGACACCGGCCCCGACACCCAGTCCGACACCGTGCCCGGCACCCCCACCTTCAGTGAGGGGCTGCGGGTGCACCGCCTGCTCGACACCGTCCGCCGCGCCGCCGATACCGGCCGCCGGCAGCGGGTCGACCCGGCGCCCGTCCTCACCGGCTGACCGCCGCACCGGCCGGATCGCCGGCGAGCGGGGCGCGCCAGGCGCCGCACGACTCCTGGCCGGCGCGCGGGAGCGGGGTAGTTGTTGTGGCGTCGGTTGCCGAAAAGCGCACATTGACTGCCTGAAGTTGCGCTTTTCGGCAACTCGTCGCAAAACAGGTCCCCGGCTCTCGCGGTGACGGACAGCCGGGCGGCGATCCGCGTGGCCAGCGCGCGCACGTCGGCGGAGAGCACGCCATGTGTGGCACGGCTCGACCACGGCGGCCAGCGCGGCGGAGTCGCGCACGTCGGCCTGCCTGGCCAGCACCCGCCGGTCCAGGTCCTCGACGAGCTGGGCGGTGGTACGTCCCAGTGTGCGCGACGTCGGGGGTGTAGCACGTCGACTGTGATCACAGCGGGGGTCCGGGGCGGCCCGGCTACGCACTTGTACGTATGGCTCCGGGGCGGCCCGCGCGGTTGGCTCCGGGCGAGTCGCCGGCGAATCCGCTGGTGGCGACCCCGGAGGAGGACCATCATGACAGCAACGGAACCCGCACCCGACGCGCGGCCGGTGGACCAGGCGGCGTTCGAGCAGCTGCTCGGCCAGGTGATCTCGGACGTGGGCGCGGCGGTGACCGTGCCGCTGGTGCTGCTCGGAGACCGGCTCGGCCTGTTCGCCTCGCTCGCCGCCGGCGGCCCGGTCACGGCGACCGAGCTGGCCGGGCGCACTGGCCTGGTCGAGCGCTACGTGCGGGAGTGGCTGCTGGCGATGGCCGCCTCCGGCTACGTGACCTACCGAGGTGGCGACCCGGCGGCCGGGCAGCCGGACTCGGCGTATGCGGCCCGCTACGCGCTGTCGCCAGAGCAGACCGAGGCCTTCACCAACCCCGCCAGCCCGGGCTACGTGGCCGGCGCGTTCCAGAACATGACCGCGGCCACCCGGATGCTGGACCGGCTCACCGACGCCTTCCGCACCGGCGAGGGCATCGGCTGGCACGAGCAGCACCCGGACATGTTCGAGGGCACCGAGCGGTTCTTCCGGCCCGGCTACGTGGCCAACCTGACCAGCCTCTGGATCCCCGCGCTGACCGGCGTGGAGGACCGGCTCAAGGGTGGCGCCCGCGTGGCGGACGTGGGCTGCGGGCTCGGCGCCTCGACGGTGATCATGGCGCAGGCCTACCCGGCCAGCACCTTCGTCGGGGTGGACTACCACCAGGACTCGGTCGAGCTGGCCCGGGGCCGGGCCGCAGACGCCGGGGTCTCCGACCGCGTCGAGTTCAAGGTGGCCGGCGCCGCCGACCTGGACGGCAGCTACGACTTCATCGCGTTCTTCGACTGCCTGCACGACATGCCGGACCCGATGGCCGCGCTGCGGGCCGCCCGGGCGGCGGTGACCGACGGCGGCCGGGTGATGCTCGTCGAGCCGATGAGCTGGAACAGCGTCGCGGAGGCGCTCAACCCGCTCGGCCGGCTGCTGTCCGGCGCGTCGCTGTTGATCTGCCTGCCCAGCGGACTCTCGGCGCAGCCGGCGGTCGGCCTCGGCAACCAGGCCGGCCCGGCGCGGACCCGGGAGCTGGCCATCGAGGCCGGCTTCGCCGACGCTCGAGTGGCTGCCACGACCGACTTCAACCTGGTCTACGAACTGCGGCCCTGATACGGCGGATCAGTCCCGGCGGTAGGCCGCGCCGACGGTGACCCGGGGGTCGGCGTGCGGGTCGCCGCTCTCCGCGCCCCGGTGGTGCGGGATCGCCGGTTCGCGCGGCGGCTCGGGCAGGGTCGGGGTTGTGGTCGCGGCCATCGCCGGCTCGGGGGCGAGCACGGCCTCGGTGACGAGCGCCGCGCCCTCGGCGGGCGTGGCGGCGGCGCCGACTGGGGCGGCGGCCCGGGTGCCGGCCGGGGCGGCGGCCCGCGGGGCCGGCGTCTCGGGAACCGCCGCGCCGCTGCGCAGGAACAGCGCCAGCACCACGGCGGCCGCGGTGAGCACGCAGCAGACGAGGAAGACGTCACTGTAGGCGTCGGCCATTACGTACAGGTTGAGCTGCTGGTAGTAGGCGTAGACCATGCCGGGGCCCTGGGCGACGATGTGCTGCACGGCGGCCACGCCGGAGTTGGCCGGGATCAGCGCGGAGCGGTCGGCCATCAGCTGGGCCTGCTGGGTGGTGGCGAGCACGGTCAGCCCGGCCAGGCCGAGCGAGCCGGATACCCGCTGGGCGATGTTGTTCACCGGGCTGCCCGAGCTGGCGAACGCGGCCGGGATCGCGGCCAGCCCGGCGGTCATGATCGGCATCATGGCCAGCCCGTTGCCGGCGGCCCGGACACAGGTCCAGATCACCACGTCCTGCTGGGTCATGCTCGGGCTGATCCCGCACAGCAGGTAGCCGCCGTACGCGGCGATGAGCAGCCCGATCACCGCCGGCCAGCGTGGTCCGATCTTGTCGTAGAGGGTGCCCGCGATCGGCATCAGCACGGCCATCATGAGCGCCTCGGGCAGCAGCGTCAGCCCGGTCTGCAGCGCCTGGATGCCCTGCCCCTCCTGCATGAACAGCGGCAGGTAGAACAGGATGGCGTTCAGCCCGATGGACAGCACGCTGATCAGCAGCAACGAGTTCACGAACGGCCAGACCAGGAACACCCGCAGGTCCAGCAGCGGTTCGTCCAGCTCGAACTCGATCACCACGAACAGCGCGAACGCGAACGCCGAGTACACCAGCAGGCCGACCACGGCGTAGGAGCCCCAGCCCCAGTCGGTGCCCTTCGAGGTGGCCAGCAGCATGGCGAACAACCCGGATCCGATGGTCAGGAACCCCCACCAGTCCAGCCTGCGGGTCGACGTAGGCGCCATCTTGGGCAGCAGAGCGACGCCGGCGAGGGCGCCCACGACGCCGATCGGCACGTTGATGTAGAAGATCAGCCGCCAGTCCACGTACTCGACCAGGTAGCCACCAAGGGTCGGGCCGATCGCCGGGCCGACGATGATGCCGAGCCCGTAGATGCCCATCGCGCTGCCGATCTTCTCCCGGGGCACGATCGCGTACAGCATGGACATGCAGACCACCGGCAGGATCCCGCCCGGGATCGCCTGCAGGATCCGGAAGAAGATCAGGCTGTTCAGGTTCCAGGCCAGCCCGCACAGCGCCGAGGTGCCGGCGAAGGCCACCAGGCACACCAGGTAGACCCGGGTCATGCCGAGCCGGTCACCCAGCCAGCCGCTCAGTGGCACGATCACGCCCAGCGCCAGGGTGTAGGCGGTGGCGATCCACTGGATGTCGTTGGTGGCCGCGCCGAAGTCCTTCTGGATGGTCGGGATCGCCACGTTCACGATGCTGGTGTCCAGCACGGACATGAACATCCCGAAGATCAGCACCACCAGGGGCACCATCCAGCTGGCGGTCCCGGTGGTGGGCAGGGATCGTGCGCCCGTGGCGGTGGTCATGCGCGTTTCCTACCCGCAGCGGGCCCCCAAGCGGGTGATCGTCACCAGGCTGGGTGTGTCGCGGTCCACGAACGTGAAGAAGTCCCTCAGCTGGACATCTGTAGCGTGGCGGCACGGCCGGTCGCGCGCGGTGGCGGGCCGGTGGGTCGGGAGGCCGGCGTGGCGGACTGGGACGGCCGGGGGCTGCCCCCGGTGGCGGCCGCCCGGGTGGCGCGGTTCGCGAGCAGCGGGCTGCGCACCTCGCTGCTGTCCGCGCCCGGCGCGGCCGGGGTGGAGTCGGTCGGACTGTCCCCGGTCGGCGAGGTGATGGGCTGCATCGTCGAGCACATCGGCTTCGCCGGCTGGCAGGGCTGCGGGTACTACGGCTTCGGTGGCGGTGGTTTCGGTGGCTTGGGTGGCGGGGCCCTGGGCGGGGGGATTCCGGGGACCTTCGGCGGCGGCATCGCCGGCGGCGTCTCGCGCACGGTGACCTCCTCCGGAGGGCGGTACTCGGGCTTCGCCCCTTACGTCGACGCGCTCTACCGCGGCTACCAGACGGCGCTGGCCCGGATGGAGGCCGAGGCCGAGGCCATCGGCGCCGACGGCGTGGTGGACGTGCGGCTGCGGGTGAACCACATGGAGAACAGCAACCGCGAGTTCACGGCGCTGGGCACGGCCGTGCGGGCCCGCTGCGCGACGCGCCCCGGCCGGGTGTTCACCACCGTGCTGCCCGGCCAGGACGTGGCCAAGCTGCTGCGTGCCGGCTGGGCGCCGGCCGGCATCGCGCTGGGTATCTCGGTGGCCATCCGGCACGACGACTGGGCCACCCGCCAGCAGGCGTCCTGGGGCTCCGGCAACACCGAGGTGTCCGGCTACACCGAGCTGGTCAACCACGTGCGCGCGGACGCCCGGCAGCGGTTCCACCAGTCGATCGGGCGGATCGGCGCGGACGGCGCTGTCGCATCCGACCTGAGCCTGCGAATCTGGGAGATCGAGCCGGCGGAGAACCACCGCGACCACGTGGCGGAGTCCTCCGTGTTCGGCACCGCGGTCGTCCGGTTCCACCGGGGCCCCACCGCGCCGACCAGTTCGCTCAGCATCCTGCCGCTGCGCTCCCGAACCGCTTCCCCGAACAGGAGGGCACGATGACCACGCCCCACGGCACCGACGGCTCGGTCGACGGAGGTCCCGCCGGCAGTGTCGACAGCTCCGCGCTCGGCATTCCCGAGGACGCCATGCGCCGGCTCGCCGAGATGCGGCCCGGCCAGTCGACCACCCTGTTCACCTCGGACCTCTCGGTCAACGAGTTCCTGCTGGTCCGCGAGGCCGGGTTCCGACCGCTCGGGCTGGTACTCGGCTCCAGCATCTACCACGTCGGCTTCCAGATGGGCCGGTGGAGCCGCAACCAGGAGCTCGAGACGCTGTCCCAGGCGATGTACCACGCCCGCGAGCTGGCCATGGCCCGGATGGAGGCGGAGGCCTCGGTGCTGGGCGCGGACGGCATCGTCGGGGTCCGGCTGGAGATCGAGTTCAAGGAGTTCGGCACCGACCTCGCCGAGTTCGTGGCGGTGGGTACGGCGGTCCGCTCGGACGAGCCGCCGGCCACGGGCGGCACCTGGCGCAACAACAAGGGCGAGCCGTTCACCTCGGACCTGTCCGGGCAGGACTTCTGGACGCTGATCCAGGCCGGCTACGCGCCGCTGGGCATGGTGATGGGCAGCTGCGTCTACCACATCGCGCACCAGCGGTTCTGGCAGACGATCGGCAACATCGGGCAGAACGTGGAGATCCCGCAGTTCACCGAGGCGCTCTACGACGCCCGCGAGCTGGCGATGAGCCGGATGCAGGCCGAGGCGGAGAGCCTGGACGCCGAGGGCATCGTCGGCGTGCAGCTGCTCTCGCTGCCACACCGCTGGGGTGGGCACACCACCGAGTTCTTCGCGATCGGCACCGCCGTGCGCCCGCTGCGTTCCGACCACACCATCGCCAAGCCCCAGCTGGTGCTCCCGCTCACCGACTCCTGAGCGCGCCGGCACCGCACACCCTCTCCGGTTGCCGCGCACCCACTGCGGCGGATGTGCGGCGACGGGAGAGGGTGTGCGGCGGGCGGCTGCTCACCGTGCCGACGCTCCGGTGGTCAGCGGGTCGGCGGCGGCGGGAGCGCCGAGGCGGGCGGCGAGCCAGGGGAGTGCGTCGGAGAACGCGGTGGTGGCGAACTGCCAACTGTGCCGGCCGTCCTGGGTGTGCAGGGTGCAGGTGATGCCCTTCGCCTCGGCGGCGGTGCACAGGGTCGCAGCGGCGGTGGCCTCCGAGCCTGGGGCGTCGTTGCCGTCCGGCCGCCCGCCGAAGCCAGCCGTACCGCCGCCCCGGTTCCCGTAGCCACCGCGCCCTCCGTAGCCACCGCGCTCCCCGGAGCCGCCCCGCGCTCCGGAGCCGCCCGGGCCCGCGCCACCGCCCGGTCCACCGTCGCGGCGGCCACCGCCCGGCCCACCTGGACCGGAGTCGGCGGAGTTGTCGAACCAGCCGGCGGTGTCCGCGTAGCGGGCGTGGCCGGCGAGCACGGTGAGCGGGTCGAATGCCGCCCAGGCAGCGGTATCGCCGCCGTACAGCTTGGCGACCGTGGTGGCCTTGTCGCCGGCGTTCGGGCCGAGGTCACCGGCGATGTCCTCGAACGTGCCGAACCGCTCGGGGTGCACCACCGCGAGGTCCAGCGCGCAGGTGCCGCCGGCCGACCAGCCGACGACGCCCCAGGCCGACGGCGCGGCCGCCACGTGGAACGTCGACTCCAGGTACGCCGGCACGTCCTGGGCCAGGTACGTCGCTACGTTGCCGCGCGGCCCGTCGACGCACTCGGTGTCGTTGTTGAACGACCCGCCTGAGTCGACGAACACCAGCACCGGCGCAGTGCCCCGGTGCGCGGCGGCGAAGGCGTCCACCGTGGCCACCGCGTCGCCGACCCGGATCCAGTCGGCCGGGGTGTTGAACTCGCCGCTGATCATCATCAGCGTCGGCAGCGGGGCGTGGTTCGGGGTGAAGTACGCCGGGGGCAGGTAGACGTACTCCGCGCGGTGGGCGAACTGGCTCGCGGTGGCCGGGATGGCCACGCCGACCAGCTTCCCGGTCCGCATGGCCGCGCCCGTGCCGGCCAGCGAGCCCAGCGCGGCCGCGTCCACCTGATCCGGCAGCGGGCCGGCGGTGAGCTCACCCCACGCCTCGGTCACCGTGGGGAAGTAGCCGACCCAGTCGTTCAGCACCACGCCGACGGACAGCAGCGCCAGCGGCACGGCCAGCACCGCGACCGCGCGCCGCCACCACCGGACGCCCCGCCAGCCCAGCGCCACCAGCGCCACGGCGGAGGCGGTCAGCCCGATCCACACCCACAGCGCGGCCGGCGCCGGGTCGCTGGCCAGCCCGTTGGCGTTCACCCAGCCCCGCGCCAGCAGCGCGGCCGCCACACCGAGCACCGCCAGCGCCGGCAGGCAGCGCAGCAGCCAGCCCCGTCCCCGGCGGCCGGCCGCTGTGACCAGCAGCAGCGCCGCGACCAGCAGCAGCGCCGCGAGCAGCTGCACGGTCAGCGGCAGCCAGCCGGTCAGCAGCGAGATGCCGTGCTCTCCGAACCCTGGGGGGCCGCCCGGAGCGGCGGCCGGACCGAGTTGCCACACGAGCCGATCATGACCGGTCAGTGGTCCGCCCTCGGTGAGAACGCACTGTGGGTTCGGTGTGAATGCCCGGTCGCTGAGCCGGTGGCCCGCCGGTACGGTGAGGTCCGTGGCGATGACATACCAGCGGTTGGGCCAGTCCGGCCTGGAAGTGTCCAGAGTCGTGCTCGGCTGCATGAGCTTCGGCGACGCCTCGCGGGGCACCCATGACTGGGTCGTCAGCGTGGATGAGGCGCGCGCGTTCGTCCGGCAGTCGCTGGAGGCCGGGATCACCACCTTCGACACCGCCAACGTCTACTCGCTCGGCGCCAGCGAGGAGATCACCGGCGCGCTGCTCGGCGAGTTCGCCAAGCGGGACGAGGTGGTCATCGCCACCAAGGTCAACGGGCGGCTGGGGCCGGGGCCGAAGGGCGCTGGGCTGTCCCGGGGCGCGATCTTCGCCCAGGTCGACAACAGCCTGCGCCGGCTCCAAACCGACTACATCGACCTCTACCAGATCCACCGGTACGACCCGAACGTGCCGATCGAGGAGACCATGGAGGCGCTGCACGACCTGGTCCGCGCTGGCAAGGTGCGCTACCTCGGGGCGTCCTCGATGCACACCTGGCAGTTCGTCCAGATGCAGTACGTGGCGGACCTGAACGGCTGGACCCGGTTCGTGTCCATGCAGGACCAGTACAGCCTGCTGATGCGCGAGGAGGAGCGGGAGATGCTGCCGTTCTGCCTCGACCAGGGCGTCGGGGTGCTGCCCTGGAGCCCGCTGGCCAGGGGCCGCCTCGCCAGGGAGTGGGACGCCACCACCCGGCGCAGCGAGACGGACACCTTCGGCAAGCGGCTCTACCGGCAGGCGGTGGAGTCCGACCGGAAGATCGTCGACGCGGTCGGCGAGATCGCCGGCGCGCGGGGCGTGCCCAGGGCCCAGGTCGCGCTGGCCTGGCTGCTGAACCAGGACGCGGTCACCGCCCCGATCGTCGGGGTGACCAAGGAACATCACGTCACCGACGCGGTCGCCGCGGTCGAGCTGGAGCTGTCCGAGGACGAGCTGGACCGGCTCGAGGAGAACTACGTGCCGAGGGAACCGGAAGGCTACTGACGGGTCCGGGCACAGCAGAGCCGGCCGGGTCCCGGGCACGGCACGGGTCGCGCACGGCCGTCTTTCGCAGGGCCGTCTTTCGGAAGGCCCGTCTTTCGCAAGGCACAGTGGAGCCATGACGACGACCCCGGCGACCGGCGAACAGCTCGGCGCAGTCCTGGTACACGGCATGTGGCACGGCGGTTGGGCCTGGGACGCGGTCCGCGCCGAGCTGGACGCGGTGGGCGTGGCCAGCACGGTGGTGGAGCTGCCGATGACCGACCTGGCCTCGGACGTCGCGGCCACCCGCCGCGTGCTGGACGAGTTCGACCGACCGTCCGTGCTGGTCGGGCACAGCTACGGCGGCGCGGTGATCACCGCCGCCGGCGCGCACGACCAGGTCCGGCACCTCGTCTACCTGGCCGCGTTCCAGCTCGACGACGGTGAGACGGTGCGTACCGCGCTGGCCGAGCTCGCGCTGCCGCCCACCCGGCTCGGCGAGGCCATGCGCTTCTCCGCCGACGGCACCGAGATCGGGCTGGATCCGGTGCTCGCTGCCGCGTTCCTCTACGGCGACGCCGCGCCGGCCGACGCCGAGGCCGCGGTGGCCCGGCTACGCACCTCGAACCGGGAGATCCTGCGCGGGGTGCCGGCCGAGATCGCCTGGCATCGGGTGCCGTCGACGTACGTGGTGTGCGCCGAGGACCTGGCGATCAACCCCGACCTGCAGCGGGCCATGGCCGCCCGGGCCGGCCACCGGCTGGACTGGCCCGGCGGGCACAGCCCTGCGTGCACCCGGCCGAAGGCGGTGGCCGACCTGGTCGCCTCCCTGGCCGCGCCGACCCGGTAGCGCCGACCCGGTAGCGCCGACCCGGTAGCGCCGACCGGTCAGAACACCTCGTCGAACAGGCCCAGCATGGCGCGCCAGGAGCGGGTCTCGGCGGCGGCGTCGTAGCGCAGCGCGGGGTTCTCCAGTGCGTCCACAGCGGGGTTGGTGAAGCTGTGCACGTTGCGCCCGAGCAGCAGCAGCTGCCAGTCGACACCGGCGTCGGTCATCTCGCGCTCGAAGTCCGCGCGCTGCTGCGCCGGCACCCACGGGTCCTGGGCGCCGATGGCCACCAGCACCGCGGCGGTGACGCCGGCCCCGGTCGCCGGGGGGATGGCGGCCAGCCCGGAGTGGAAGCCGACGACCGCCCGCAGGTCGGTGCCGGCGCGAGCCAGCTCGAGCGCCATGGTGCCGCCGAAGCAGTAGCCGATCGCGGCCACCCTGGTCGGGTCGGTGTACTCGCTGGCCAGTAGCACCGTCAGCCCGGCGGTGGCGATTCCCCTGGTCAGTGCGGCGTCGGAGCTGATCTCGGCGAACCGGTCCGGCATGTCCGCCGCGGCGAGCACCGCGCCGTCGCCGTAGTAGTCCAGCGCGAACGCCACGTAGCCGAGCTCGGCCAGCCGCTCGGCGACGCCCTTGGTGTGCGCGCTGAGCCCGTTGCCCTCGTGGCAGACCAGCACCGCCGGCCGCGCGCCGATCCTGCTGTCGTCCACGGCCAGCTGGCCGACCAGCCGGCGTCCCTGATGGGAGTACTCGATGTCGGTGATCCGCACGTGCGCCCCTTCCCGATCATGGCGACCTCATTCTGCCGATCGGGGCGGCCGGCCGCCGCCGACGCCGCGGACCGTGCTGCACGGCGTGCTGCACATCGCGCTGGCCACGATCTTCGCAAACAACCCCACGGCGGCGCTCGGTCGTGTCAGCCTCGATCCCGATCAAGCCGACACCAGCGACCAGGGGGATCCAATGCCGAGCCTTGCCATACGTCATGCGCCCACGCTCGCGGCGGCCATCACGCTGAGCCTCGCTGGACTAGCCGCACCCTCGGAGACGGCGTACGCCGGTACTACGGATCCGGACAGCCATGCTCTGGCGCCAGCGGACCTCTCCCCAGCAGGCTGCGTCATCAAGTACGTGTCCGACCCGCACCCTTCGAAGGACCCAAAAAACCGTGTCCCCGTCGCAGCGAAGGTCAATGCCAAGACTGAGTGCAACGTGCCTGTGTCCTGGTTGACCCTCCAGGTGACGATCGTCGACTTGAACACTGGTGAGAAGTTCAACTCTCAGGAGACAGCCGCGAACAAGGACTTCGTGTTCAACCAGTCCGCGTTCCTGCCATGCCTGAAGACCGCGACACACAGCTACAAGGGGTTTGCGTTCGGCAGCTCCACAGAGGGCGGCAAGAACTACTTCCAGTACAAGGAGAGCCGGCCACAACCGCTAGCGTGCAGTCGCTGATCAGATCGGGATGGTGGGATCCACGCCGTGGAGCCACAGCAGGTCCGCATTCCGACCCTGCTCGGGGACGGACGCGACGTGGATCGTGTATGTCTGTTCCTCCGTGGCCTCATGCGCTGCCCAGGCCATCACCTCGGACACCCCGTCAGCGTCGTACACAGCCCACTCCTGAGCGGCCCAGGGCCACTGCTCAGGCGGGTAGCCCCCCATAGGGTCTCGCTGCCAGAAGATGACCTTGTAGACCGGCCGGTCTGGATCGGACGACGCCGGAAGGTGGTTCGGCGGCGAGGCCGGTTCGCAATGCATGATCGAAGTATGCCGTTCGGTCAACCCGGTCGAAGGCCTGACCCCGACACCGGGAATGGACTCTAGTCCCGCGTTTGTCCAGGTCCGCGACAATCTGCGCCGCGCGTGAGTGGTGCCTGGTCAGCCGATCCGGAGTACCGCCACGGTGCCGACGTCCCGGTTGGCGACGTACGCGGTGTGCCCGTCCGGGGTGATATCCACGTCGATCGGCGCGCCGCCGACCGGCAGCGTGGCGGTGACCGCCGCCGTAGCGGTGTCGAGCACGGAGACCGTGCCGGAGCCGGTGTTCGTCACGTACACGCGCCGGCCGTCCGGGGTGAACGCCACGCCGGACGGGTTCTGGTTCACCGGCACGGTCGAGGCGACCTTGTTGCTGCCCGTGTCGATCACCGAGACGGTGCCGGAGGCGCGGTTGGTCACGTAGGCGCGGCTGCCGTCCGGGCTGATCGCCACCTTCACCGGCTGGTTCCCCACCGGCACGGTCGCGGTGACCTTGTTGCTGGCGGTGTCGATCACCGAGACCGAGTCGGACCCGTAGTTGGTGACGTAGGCGCGCCGGCTGTCCGGGGTGAGCGCCACGCCGTCCGGGTTGTTGCGCACCGGGATGGTCGCGGTGACCTTGTTGCCGGCGGTGTCGATCACCGTGAGCACACCCGGCGTGGAGCTGGCGACGTAGAGGTGCCGGCCGTCCGGCGAGATGGCCAGCCCGTTCGGCTTGGCGGGTACACCGATGGTCGCGATGACCTTGTTGCCGGCGGTGTCGACCACGGAGATTGCGCCGGCCTCGGCGAAGTTCGTCACGTAGGCGAACCGGCCGTCCGGGGTGAACGCCGCCCGGGCGGTGCCGGCGGCCACGGCGATCTTGACCGAGGCGGTGTTCTGGGCGGTGTCGACGACGGACACCGTGCCCGTGTCCTTCGCGTCGTTCAGCACGAACGCGTGCCGGCCGTCCGGGGTGACCGTGACCGAGGTCGGCCGCGCGCCGACCGTGATCGTCGCCGCCAGGCCCGGCGCCGCGCCCGGAGCCGGCGCCGCTCCCGGGGCTGGGGCGGCCGGTGGCCTTGGGACCGCCGGCGCGGGTGGGGGCGCGGCCGGGGCGCTCGGCGCGGAGGGCGAGGCGGTCGGCGGGGCCGGGGTTGCCTCGCCCCGGTGCAGCACGGCGAACGTGACGACGGGGATCACCACCGCGATGGTCGCCGCCAACAGCACCCGCGGCCAGGTGCGTGGGTCTGACGACGGCCGGCCGTCCGCCTCCGTGTCCGGGCCGGTCGCTCCGGTCGGGTCGGCGGGGCCGAGTGGCCACCCGCCGGTCCGCCCGGACCCGCGCGGCGGCAGGGTCGGCGGGTTCATGGCGGCCGGGTTCATCGCGGCCGGGTGCGTGGAGTGCGGGGGCCACGCCGCCGGCGGCCGGCCAGCCGGTGAGCGGACGAGCTGCGGGGGGATGGTCGGCTGCCGCATCCCGGTCGGGTACCCGCCGGCCGCCCGGGCCGGGTTGGCGAGGATGGCCGGCATGGCGGTGGTGGGGGCGGTGGTATCGGGTGCGGGACCGGCGATGATCGGGATGGCCGTGGTGGGTGCCACGGTGAGATCGGGCGCGATCGGAATGGCGGTGGTGGCCAGGTCAGCGGACGGCTCGGCGCTCGTCGGCCCGGTCGGCGCGCCGCTGTTCGCCGGGTCGGCGTTCGGCGGTTCGAAGCCCGGCAGGGCGGCGCCGTTCCCCTGCGCGCCGTTCACCCACGCGCCGTTGCCCTGCGCGCCGTTCACCCGTGCGCCGTTCGACTGGGCGCCGTTCGACCGGGCACCGTCGACCCGTGTCCCGCTCGACCCGGCCCCGTTGGGCGCACCGCTGAGCGACAGGGCGGCGTGCAGCGACCGGGCGGCGCTCGGCAGCTCGGTGGTCAGGTCGGCGAGCACGGCCGCGCCGAGCGCCACCGCGTACTTGGGGTGGGTGTCCAGCACGGTCGGGCGGCCGAGCTCCTCGGACACCATCCGGCCCACCAGCGGAATCCGGGACGAGCCGCCGACCAGCAGGACCGCGGTCAGCTCGTCGGAGCCGATCTGGGCGGAGCGCAGCGTGCGGGACAGCGCGCCCACCGTCGACTCCACCTGGGCCCGGATCAGGTCCTCGAACTCGGGCCGGGTCAGCCGGACCTCCAGGTGCCGCCCCGGCAGCCAGACCGGCACCGCGACCTCGGTGTCGACCGACAGCACCTCCTTGGCCAGCACGCAGTCCTGGCGCAGCCGGGTGAGCGCGACCAGGACCTCCGGATCGCGGGGGTCCAGCTCGGCCAGCGCGCCGCCGCAGGCGTAGTCGACGTGCTTGAGTACCGCGTCGTCGAAGTCGATCCCGCCGAGGCGTTCGATGCCCTCTGGCACGCCGAGGATCTCGATGCCCTCGGGCCGCTTGCGCAGCACGGTGACGTCGAAGGTGCCGCCGCCGAGGTCGTACACCGCGATGACCTGGCCGTCGGCCAGCTGCCGGGTTGCCGCGTAGTGCTCGGCGGCGGCCTCCGGCTCGGTCATGATCCGCGCGTGCGGCAGCCCGACCTGCAGCGGCACCTCCTCGAACAGCCCCCGGCGGAACGGCCCCCAGTTGGCCGGGTGGGTGAGCACCACGTGCTCCGGCGGGCCGCCCTCGGACTCGGTCACGGTGCTCAGCACGTCACCCAGCAGCGCGGCCAGCAGGTCGACCACGCTGTGCGGCTGGCCGCCCAGCAGCACCGGTGTCGGGTCGCCGAGCCGGCGCTTGAACCCGCGCGCGGCGCGGTCCGGTTCGTTGGCGGCCCGCCGGTTCGCGGCGTCCGAGGTGACGAGGAGGCCGTCCTCGTGCAGGTAGACCACCGACGGCGTGACCATCGAGTGGTCGCCAAGGGTGACCATCTCGGGCTGGGCGTGCCTGCAGATCGCGGCCGCCACGAACGTGGTGCCGAGGTCTACGCCCAGGCTGTAGCCAGGTGCGCCGTTGTCCGCCATATCGATCCTCGTCCGTGCATGCAGATGCAGAGGTCCCCCGACCGCGTTCCAGGGTGCCATTCGGACCTTGCAACCGACTTGCGGTAGCGGGTGGGCGCGCTGCAATGTCGGTGCACCGCAGCGGGCTCGGGTGCCGGCTCGCCGAGCCCGCCGGTGGGGGAGTATGGCCGGTGCGCTCCGGTATGCGCCGAGCCGGCCGGCCGCCGTAACCTGGCGTGTTATGAGCCTTGACGTGGTCGCCGAGGTCGAACGGCAGCACCGGCTGCTGGCCAGCTGGCTGGGGTCGGCCGCCGAGCCGGGCGTGCTCGACGAGCTGCGCGCCGCGCACACCGCCGACTTCTCCATGGTGACCGCCGACGGGCACGTCCTGCACCGGCAGGGGCTGCTCGACTGGCTGGCCGGCGCCGGCAACAGCCGCCCTGGCCTGCGCATCCTGATCAGTGACGTGACCGTCGTGACCGAGCTGGACGGCGCGGTGCTGGCCCGGTTCCTGGAGACGCACGTCGAGCACCGGCACACCAGCTCGCGCCGGGTCAGCGCCCTGTTGCGCCGCGATCGCACCGCCCTGCGCTGGGTCCACCTCCAAGAAACCCTCCTCCCCGCCTGACCATCACGCTCATATATCAGCTTGACTGTATATACGCTCGATGTGATAGTTGGTCTCGTGTGCGGAGCCGATCATCGGCGGGCGCGGCGGGGGCCTGGCTCCCGGTCGCGTCGGACCGCAACGACCGATGGGAGACCACCATGCAGCCACCGAGCGTCGCCATCGCCCACTACTCGGGGTGGGGACACACCGCCGCGCTGGCCGAGGCGGTGGCCGACGGCGTGCGAGAGGCGAACGCCTCGGCCACCGTGCTCGCGGTCGACAAGATGGACGAGCCGGCGTGGGCCCTGCTCGACGGAGCCGACGCGATCATCTTCGGCAGCCCCACCTACATGGGCAACGTGTCGGCCGGGTTCCAGACCTTCGCCGAGGCCACCTCGGGCCGCTGCATGAGCGGCACCTGGCGGGACAAGGTCGCCGCCGGCTTCACCAACTCCGGCGGCAAGAGCGGCGACAAGCTGCACGCGTTGATGTCGTTCGTGGTGCTCGCCGCCCAGCAGCACATGCACTGGGTCAACCTGGGGCTCGCGCCCGGCTGGACCAGCTCGACCGGCAGCGAGCACGACCTGAACCGGCTGGCGTTCTGGCTCGGCGCCGCCGCCCAGACCGACACCGACGTCTCGGCCGAGCAGATGCACGGCTCCGACGTGCTGACCTGCCGGCACCTGGGCAGGCGGGTGGCCGAGGTGACCGCGCAACTGCTGGCCGGCCGGGCGGCGAACGGAGGGGCGGCGAACGGAGGGGCGGCGAACGGAGGGGCGGGGGACCGGTCGCCGCGCGGCGAGCTGCTCAGCTCTGCGGGGTCGGCCGGATGACGCCGCC
>Ga0137415_10002172_pt1 | contig 19530 bp, 22 predicted proteins | sample CZODoug3_1_1_16f_FD_183082 | JGI IMG/M metagenome (GOLD analysis project Ga0137415, IMG submission 183082) | Vadose zone soil fungal communities from Angelo Coast Range Reserve, California, USA - CZODoug3_1_1_16fungal (Hybrid Assembly) | ecosystem: Environmental > Terrestrial > Soil > Vadose...
CCCTCGCAACCAATTTAACCCGCTCGCGCGTCGAGCTTTTCCCGACCATGGACGAATTGGTGTGACGGTAGACTTGCTCGGCGCGAAAACGATAATGTCCGGATTCGGCAGCAGGCAGTCGTGCCCAACTCGTTCTGCCGGATCGATGATGGAGACCAGATAATGAATAGCCCGACACCGTCAGCGCGTGCGCAGAGGATGTTGCGTTTCGTGCTAGGCGCCACGGTGGTCATGTTTCTCAACGCGCCCGCCACGGTAAATTCGCAAGGATTGGTGCAAGGCGTTCAGCAGGGAGCCCAGGCTGGCAACAAGGCCGCCGGACCGGTCGGCGGTGTGTTGGGAGGTGCGATCGGCGGCGTCGTCGGCGTATTTACCGGCGTGCTTGGTGTCAGCAAGAACGGACAAACGCAGACGCAAACACAAACGCAGCCGCCCGCGCCCGCGGCGAGCGGTCCGAAGCAACCCGGTTCAGCGAAAACCGCCAAAGCGGGTAAAGGCGCAAAGGGCACCAAGCAACAGCCCGTGCTCACCCAGCAGCAGGGTGAGCCGCAACTGACCGCCGAGCAGATCGTCGCGAGCAGCGATGCCAACATCGATCGGATCAAGGCCGAATTGAATCTCACTCCCGAGCAGGAGAAGCATTGGACCGGATTCAACAGCGCGATGCACTATCTCGGCCACAATGGCGCCGATCGCCTCAACTTGCGTATTGCGCGCGCGAAGCGCGATCCGCCCGACGATATTATCGAGCAGATGCGCAACGAAGCCCAGTTTCTCAATGATCGCGCGGTCGATCAGCGTAATGTTGCCGACGCGGCCGACCCGCTGTTGACAAGCCTCGACGACAAGCAAAAGGCGATCTTCATCGAGGAAATGGTACGCCTGAGCCACGAGCGAGGGCTGGACTAGGACGGCGGGCTGCCAAGGCGGCCGCCCGTGAATAGCCGGGAGCGCATGCCCTGGGGTAGGTTGTAGGCGCGGCACCCGGCTATCCTGCCGCGGCGGCGCGGCCCCCTAATTCCTCATGCAATGTTGAGGAAACGCGGACCATTTGACGCCCGTTAGATGGCTGGGCCATGACCTTGTCGGGAACCCGGTGTGGTGGTCTGGAAATTCGCTTTATGGGTGCAGCGCGTCCATCAATACACGTCCAGGCCGAAACGACACTGGAATCATGCTGTTGCCCGGACCTGTTCGAGTCCGGGGCTCACAGAGGACGATGTCGCAGGAGTGCGGACGCCAGAGCCGGGACACTCGCTGTCACAGAACTCCAATTCAGTTGCGCCATAATTCAGCTCTCCTTCAGGAGAGCTTTTCATACACCGGAGCCCCGTTTCGATAGAATCGAAACGCGGCTCTGGATTCCCGATTGACGCGTTTTCCTGACACGAACCGGTCTCCACCCCCGGATCAAGTACGAGGGCGTGCTTCGCTTGAAAACGCTCTGGCAGCGTGCAAGCGAATGCCGCCGGCCAGCCGTTCGGCGGCCGGGATGTCGTGCAATAGCGGGATGGCCGTGTTTTACGGCTTGGCGAAATTCAACTCCACGCCGACACCGTCGGGATCGTAGAGGAAGAACTGCGTATCGCCGGTACGCGGCACAATGCTCTCGCGGAATTTGACGTTCTTAGATTGCAGGCGCTTGCGCACGCCATCAACGTCGGTTGCGGCAAAGGCAATATGGTCGAGGCGGCCGGTGTCCTCGTACTTTTTCTCCGTACCACGCACCACGATGCCTTCGCGCGGCTTGCGCGTGCCCATCAGATGCACAGTGGCTTCGCCGCCGGAATAGAGCCAGTAGCCCGGGAAGTCCAGCGGCGGACGGTCGCCGTTTTCGAGTCCCAGCACGTCGCAATAGAATTCCCTGGTGCGTTCGAGATCAGAGGGTTCGATGGTGTAGTGCTGTAGTCCGCCGAGTGGCATGGGGTTTCTCCTGTTAGACGAAGGTGAGGTCGGCATCGGCGCCCATCATCCAGGCGCCGACGGTTTCAAAATGCCTGAGCTGGCCCTGCAGCTGCTGGGTTACGGTGTGGATGTCGCGGAAGCGGCGCTCCAGTGGATGGTTCTCGAAGATCGCCGTGGCGCCCGCGGCATTGTAGGCGAAGTCGACCGCCTCGCGCGCCTTGTGGATGGCGTGGGTCGCGGCCATCCGGATATTGATGCGCTGCGCCACCGTGATGGTGGCGCCGGCGGTGAGCGCTTTCCAGGTGTCGGCCATCGACTGCAGCACGTAGCCGCGCGCGGCGCGCAGGTTGACCTCGGCCTGGGCCAGATTGGACTGCACCACCGCATTGTCGCGCAGCGGGCTCTTGGCTCCGCGCGGCACCTTGTTGCGTGCGACATCGAGGAAGCTGTCGAGCGCGCCGCGGGCGATACCGCAGGCGACGCCGGCAAAGCCTACCTGGTAACAGGTGCCGGAACCCATGCGATAGAGCGGGCCGCTCTCGCGACACTCGCGATCGAATTCGCGGGTGATCGAATGGTCTGATCGAACAAAGAAGTCGTCCAGCGCAAACTGGTCGCTGGCCGTGCCGCGCAGGCCGACCGTGTTCCAGATGTCGGTCCACTGCGCATCCTCGGTGCGCACCAGCATGGTCCGCTCCTGCTGTTCGCCGTTGACGTCGCGTTTCGGCGAGCCGTCGGCGCCGTAGATCGGGCAATGGGCGCCGAGCCAGGTGGCGTGGCGGCCGCCCGAAGCGAAGGACCATACGCCTGTAACCTTGTAGCCACCCTCGCACTCGACCGCCCTGACCTTGGGACCGGGACCCCAGGCGAGCACCGCGCGCGGGTCGTTGCCGAAGATCGCATGCGCCACCGGCAGGTCGAGATAAGCCGCCGCCATCGCGCAGCCACCGGCCTGGCTCAGGCACCAGGCCGTCGAAGCGTCGGCTCGGGCAATGGTCTCGATCACATGGAAGAAGGTGACGGGGTCGGTCTCGATCCCGTCAGATGAGCGCGGCAGCAGCAATCGAAACAGCCGCGCCTCATGGAGCTTGTCGAGCAGGTCAGGCGGCAGCCGGCGGGTGCTCTCGATCTCGTTCGAGGCGGCGCCGACAGCCGGACGGACGGCCTCGGCACGGGAGATCACGGTCTGGTCTCCCGCGAGGTCGGCAAAAGTTGCCATCATCGTATCCAAGGCTAGGCTCGTCGTGCTGCAGTCGCGGCGGTGGATAGATCAAGCCCCTCGGCCAGTTCCTTGTCGATCTGCTCGATCGACTTGCCCCGGGTCTCGATCCCGAGGAAGTAATACACCGCGCCGGCCATCAAGAACCAGCAGCCGAGATAGATGAAAGCCGTCGGAATCTGGGGCAGCGGCACATCGGGCTTGAGGTAGTTGCTTGAGCCTACGATCAGGGCGAGGCCCAGCGGACCAATGATCTTGCCGATGCCGCCGAAGCCATAGGCCGAGCCCATGCCCGAGGTTCGCAGGTGCGAGGGCCAGACCTCCGCCGCATAGGGGCCGACAATGGCAAAACCGCCGTCGGCGAAGAAGAAGGCCACCGCCAGGATCAGCCAAAAAGCCGATACGCCAAACAGCGTGGCGTCGTAGTACTGGCCTGCCACGATGGTCAGGACACCCGCGCCGAAGCCGAGCAGGCCGCCCGCGTTGCGCCGTCCCATCAGTTCCGAGAAGAACGAGAAGGAGAGGCGGCCGATGAAGCCAAACACGCTGAGCAAGATCATCATCTTGGCGGCTTCCTGCGGGGTTACCTTCAGCAAAATCACGAACAGCGACGGCGCCCAAAGCGTGATGCCATAGACGCCGGTTTGCGCGCCGGCATTGCCGAGCCACGAGACGATCAGGCTGCGCGGATATTTGAAGAGGTCGAGCCAGTTGCTCTTGATGATCGGGCCGGCGTCGGCCGCCGTCGGCAATGGCAGGGCGGTCGGTTCCATCTGCAGCGCCCAGGCGAGCGACTGGCGCGCCTCCTCGTAACGGCCTTGCCGGCAAAGCCAGCGTGGCGATTCCGGCACCCAAAGCCGAACCAGCAGCACGAGCAATGCGGGCAGCACGCCGACCGCGAACAACAGCCGCCACTCACCGGACCCCACCAGGGCGCCCATCACAGCACCGAGCCCGACGCCCAACGGGATGACGCAGGTCACGAGACCGCCGACCCAGCCACGCTTGGAGGACGGCATGAACTCCTGCACCAGTGGCAGATCCACGCAATAGAGCCCGCCGACGCCGACGCCCACGAAGAAGCGCATGATCGCGAGATAAACCCAGCCATTGTCAGGCGTGAAGTAAAGCAGGCCGGTTGCGATGGAGAAATTGAGCACGGTGCCGATAAAGACCTTGCGGCGGCCGATGCGGTCGGCAAGCCAGCCCCAGACATAGGCGCCGATGATGGCACCGACACCTGAGCTCAGCAGCACGACAGCCGACTGCCCGAAGGTGAGTTTCCACGGCCCGATCAGGAAGGCGAGCACGAAGCCAATCAGGAAGTAATCGAAAAATTCCAGCGCGTCGCCGATAATGGCCGCGGCGAGGATCTTGATCTGATTGCCGGTCAGACTCGTCCGTCGATCGAGTATCTCGAACATGGCGTTTTCCCCTTTGGCGCATGTTCGTTTTTTAGCGGGCGTCGCGCCTACGCACCGACAATGCCGGTAAAACTACCCTGTCGACGCGACGAACGGAAGCCCGTCGATACGCGGGGCACCTGCGCGAAAATAAAATAAAAAGGCGCGACCAGGGGCGCCAGGACGGTCGGGGAGACGGATCGGCAAGGCAAATCGGGAAAGCAGCAACGGAGCCACTCCAGATTGCGCTGGGCAGCATGTTCACGCGCGACTAGTCCCGCGCGACGTTACCTTGCGGGCAACCTCGTGCCGGCGGGGCGATAGAGCCACATTCTTTAATGTTTGCCGCTAGGTTGCTCTGCAATTAGGGGCAACAAGGCCGAGGTCGATGGAAGAGAAGCGCAAGTACCCCCGGACTGAAATCAACGAACCGGCTTACGTCTCGTCCGGCGGTTCGGTGATGAGTTGCATCGTGCGAAATATCGGTCCCGAGGGCGCTGCCATTGATGTTGAAAACCCGGCATTTGTCCCGCCACGCTTTCGGCTGGTGATGGCGAGCGACTCCTCGGTCCGCGAGTGCAGAATTGCCTGGATCCAGAAAAACCGGATCGGCCTGACTTTCATTGACAGGCCGTGAGGACGGTATCATCCGAGCGGCAGCCAGTTTACGCCGGTGGTCGCTAGTTCTTCAAAAGCGATTTGATCTTTTCGTCCAGTTCCTCGAACGACATGGCGCCTTTGAGCTTCTCGCCATTGATGAAGAAGGTCGGCGTTGCATCGACCTTTAGTACTTTGTAGGCGAATTTCTGGTCGGCGGAGAGCTTGTCCAGCAACGTCTGATCGTTCGCGCAGGTCTCGACGGCCTGTTCGCTCAACCCGGCCTGTTTGCCGATCAGCTTCAAAGTATCTTTGGTCTCCGCCATCAGCCGATCCTGCTGCTTGAACAGCGTGTCGATGGCGTCGAAAAATTTCCCGGCATCGTCATTGGCGATACAGCGCGCCAGCATCGAGGCCGCCGCTGCTTTGATGTCGATGGGGAACTCTCGAAACACGAAGCGCACCTTGCCGGTGTCGATGTATTTCGACCTCAGCATCGGAAAAACATTTTCCTCGAACGCCGCGCAATGTGGGCAGGTCATCGACGCATATTCGGTGATGGTCACCGGAGCTTTTGGCGGCCCGAGTGCCATGTCGGGCAGCGACACCGGCTTGGCCACAAGTGCTGCCGTCGCACTTTGCGCCGTGGCCTCGCCGATCAGATGCGGAGGCGCGAAGACGACGAGAGCGGCAAGCCCGACCAGAGACAAAGCGGTAGCGAGGGCGCGGCGAAAAACGATCAATCGATAGCTCCGAAAGCGGAGGCAGTGCGCTCAAATAGAAGCCGTTCGCTAGCTTGTAACGACAATTCTGGCAATGGCCACGGCGCCGCCAGCCGGACTAAACCGGGCGGCGTGAGGTGTGAGCCAGACTATTTAGGCCGGTCGGTTTTTTGGGTCTGATCGGCCTTGGTCTGATCGGTTTTGGGCTTTGCCGCTTCCTGGGCGCGCGCCGCCATCCAGGCATCGTATTCAGGCGTGCCACGCCGCGGCGGTACACCCGCCGGCTCGCCCCCCATCCAATGCGGCATATCCGCCATCCGCTCACCGGCGGTTTGGCCGGCGCAAGACGACAGAAGAACGCACGTGAAGCAGAGCAATGCCGATTTGAGTGCCGGGAAGGGACGATTCATGGCGGCGTGATGCCACCGGAATGTGGCGATCGCGACGCACAAACGTGGCGGGGATGCGATGGCGAGGCGAGGGCGCATCGTTCCGGCGCGGTTATTTTCGCCTCGGCCGACCTTCCAATGGCGTACGCCCAGATCAGCCCACGAGGATGGAACTTTTCCAAGTTCCATCGGCCAGCGGACCGCTTTGCGTCCTCCTCCATGCCCCGGCTCTCATCCAGGATTCCCTAAAATTCCATTCGCCCGCGCCCGCGCCGAGCGGTCGGTCTCGAACAGAACGTCGGCCGCCGCGGCAACGAAACAGAGTGCGGCCAGGGCGGCGACGCGCAGGGAGAGCCGAAGTTTCAGATCAGGCTTGGGCGCTGGAATAGGCGAACACCTTTGCAAAAGGGGTTGCATTCAACGGCGCGAGCGAGCGCAATCTAGAGGCAGAGCCGGCCTCTTGGGAGCGCTGGCGGAAAGATCGGGCAATTTGCCCGGCCATCGCCAGGACACATTCACTTTCCGGCTCTCTCATGGTTCGCGCAATATGATGACGAAACGAAGAGGGGTTTGCGACATGCGTCATTTGCTTGTTCCAATGCTGGCGGCCTGGCTGTGTTTGGCGCCGTCTTGCGGGAAGGCCCAGGACGGCGGCAAGAAGGCGCAAGGCGCCGCGATCGCAGTGATCGACTTCGGCTATATCGACAGCTCAGGCGAAGAGCGCGATCAGCGCAAGGAGCATGAAGCGCGGCTCGACAGCTTCATGCGCGCACTCAAGGGCGATCTTGCGAAGGGCAGCTTCCAGCTCATAACACCAGCATGCGTCCCGAGCCCTTGCTCGCTCGCGGGCTTGAGCGTCGCCAACCTTTTGGCCGCGGCCCGCGAAGCTGGCGCGGACATACTGCTGATCGGCGGCATCCACAAGATGAGCACGCTCGTGCAATGGGCGAAGATCGAAGCTATCGACGCCAAGACGGAACGCGTCATGTTCGACAAGTTGTTCACCTTCCGCGGCGACACCGATGAGGCTTGGCGCCGTGCCGAAACCTTCATCGCTGACGAGATCACTACGCTTCCGCCCTGGCATCGTGAAGACGAACGCGATCTCAGGCCAGGCGCTGCCTCTCGCTGAACGCGCTTTCATCGGATGGAGGAATGAAGGCACCAATGCGAAACGGAGTTTTCTTGCGCCGCCGCCGGTTGCTCGCCGCTTGCGCCGCTGCTTTGCTAGGGGGCGGCGCGCCCTTGGCGTTGCCGGCAAGCGCCGATCCATCGCCGATGAAAATCGCGGTGTTTGACTTCGAGCTCGACGACTTAAGCGGCGGCGCCGGGATAGCGGGCGACAATGCCGCCGATCTCGAGCAACTGGATCGAGCCACGAGCGAGGTGCGCCGGCTGATCGCCCAGTCCGGTCGCTATAGTCTTGTCGACGTCGGAAGTGCAAAGAGCGATGCCGTGAAGGGGCGCTTGCTGCGGCAATGCAACGGCTGCGAAGCCGCCATCGCGCTAGAGCTCGGCGCCGATCAATCCTTTGTCGGGGTCGTGCGGCGGATCAGCCGGACGGAATACGCGGTGGTGTTCCAGATCCGCGACGCCCACACCGGCGCCATCGTTCTCGCGCGGCAAAGCGATCTTCGCATCGGCGCGGATTATTCCTGGAATCGCGGTGCGGCCGCGCTGATCAATAACTACTTGCTGAATAATCCTTGAGTGCGCCAACCACCTTCGCGTGCCGATGACGCCTCTCGGGGAGCTCACTGGCAGTTGGATTGTGCGGTACGGCGCGCTTGAAGATGGCGCCCATAAAGATCGGTGCGAAGTATCGTCGAATCGCTTCGTCGCTACGCGCGCGACAAGTCGGCCGTCAAGCATAACACGTGATGCAATTGGCGTTTCCCGACTCGGGCAAAAGTGCTCACCTGTCTGCTACAACGAGTTCAGTCAGGCGGCTGGCGCGATGGCTCACAGAGTGGTCATTCGAGAGGTTGTCGTGTCGACGATCCTGGCGATCGTGCTGGGGATCGCGCTCTCGATGGGCGCCGTGTATCTGGCAAACCGGTACCTTGGGCCCGCGGACCAGCCGGAGGCGCTTGTGGTGGGCTGTTCCGTCGCTAGCATCACCTGAATTGCTGATTCGACAATTTCCCACCCCGCAAAAGCTTTTCGCGCGTACTTTCGCGGATCCTTGCGGTTGCACCAAGCCGGCTCGCGGCACACCCTGGAGGTACCCGCAGCGTTAAGCCTTGCACTACAGGCCTAGCTCCGAGCCCGCCATGGATGCCAGAACCGCGGTGCGAATAGTGGCCTGTTTATTGGCCCAGTCGGCAACCTCCGGCACGAACCGCGACGGCCCGGAAGGCGGCAATTGTCGGGTCGGCTCTGGCTGCGCGGCTTCGGTCCCACTCCTCCCGCTCCGGTTGAGTCAATGACCCCAGCGTAGAAGGCAGTGGATTGCGTGGACAGTTCGGCGCTCGGTCACATTGTCGTCAAAAAGCGCATCAAGCGTGAAATCCAGTCGAGTCGAGCGCGTGGGGGGACGTCCATGACTACGATCCAAGCTGTCATCTTTGGGATAATGCTGGCATTGACGCCGAGCATGGTTTTGGTCGCGATTCTCCTTTCGCGAACGGGAAATGGGCTTGGTGACGCCGACGCCGATTTAGAGTTTGACGATCAACCACCTTATCCCAACGCCCAATAGCCAGATTGATCGGTGAAGGCGGGCCGACGCATCAGCGTTCTACGGTGAACCCGCCTGCGACCTTGTACGACTTGCATTCGAGCCGTGCCCATTTGACTGCTTCGTTATAGTCGCGGCACCTGAGCGACATTTCCTGGCCGCGGATGGCGACGACAACATCGCACTCGGGCACACCGTTGTGACGTCGTACCCGCACTTCTGCATCATGTTCGGCGATCATTGACATAATGAGACCTCCCGACGGCCAGCTAGACCCCTAGCTTGTGGCTTGGTCGAACTAGCGTAAGCAAGACCCAACTGCGGAAAACCGGGTCTTATCCCCAACGCAAAGGCGGAAACCGCCTATCGCGAAAGGATAATGGATTGACAGGGGAAGCGGGGCTCAACATCGTCCAGTTGCCTCGCGACACAGCTTTATTGATAGATTTGGACTCGCCGCGCATCTTGGAAATGCGCAGGAAAGGAACTGCTCGAAAAATGTCAGATGACGACCTGACATGGGCTGTTGAGGCAAGCGCCACCCAGATCGCATTAAGGTGGACTGTTCATCAATGGGAACTCGTGCTCGACGGGTCGAGCAAACCGCTTGATCTCCAGATCGTTCATTTTAGCACCCGGGCTCTCGGTGAAATGTGTGCTGCCTATCCCATTCTGGAAGACGCTACGGAAGAACTCCGATGGCTGACCTATTTCAAGGGTCTGATCGCCGCAAACACGCATCCGCACGATCAAATGCTAGCCGCTATCGATGCGGTGAGGAGGCGGTGGACCCATCCAATCGCGAGATTACCAACCGACCCGGGTGCGGAACTAGCGAATACTGCACCATACGAAGTCGATTCCACTTCACTCGCGGATGCTCTAGCCGCCATCGATCGAGCTTTGAACACAAGCAGCTATGGCGGGGGTGTAGCCAATCCGTGAGCTGGTTTGGCCGGTCGAAATTTGCCGCCTCGCGGGGAGTTTGAAACCCGCGCGTGGCCATTCATTGGGGGACGCGGCGCGCAATTGCATTAGCGCTCGGGGTTGCGCTCCGTATCCCCGCTCCTCCGTTACGGGATGGCGATCTTGTTCGGCTGGTCGAGACGCAGCGAGAGTAATTTATTGAGCCAAGTTCAGTACTGCGGACATGGCTACGATATTGACATCTACGGCCGCTGTTATCCGAACGGCGTGATACCCCCTCAATATCAGGCTGCGCGGCGAGGCCGGATGTATGGAGCTGGCCGATATCCCGTGCCCTGCGGTAACGGCGCCGACCTCGATGTACGCGATGGGATGTGTTATCCAAACGGCACGGTGCCCTTACGATTTCAGAGTGGCCGCCAGCAAAATTATTACGATCGTCCCCGACGCCGCTACTATCGAGCGCGCGAGCCGACGTCGCAGGGGTGATTGCCGGGCTCTCGGGACGGCTTTCGCACAACCGGTGTGGCGTTCGTCCGCAGGTTGCGGCCAGGCGCAAGCAGAAGCCGCTAGGATTTATTGAGCTGCAAGAGTTGACGAACTCCTCCGGGTGCGCGTGGCGCGACTGGCCGGGGTAATCATCAAGGGCGAGTTGATATTGTCAGGCTCACCACGTTCATTCACATACCAACGGCTTCTAAAAAACAGACTTTCCACGAGAAAAGGGAAATTTGCTGTCACATGTCCGGCAGGAGGCTCGATCACGCGAGCGGCTATGCCTGGAAACTTCAGTCGGTAAACCCTGCCAATCCGCAACATCACTAATTCTCCGCATACTCAAAGGACGTTACCACGCCGCTGCAGATAGAACAGTCTTCAATCGCGTCCCAATGGGCCTTTTTTGAGCGGTCGTTTTTGAAGCCACGAACCGCTCGCCAGGCTTGGCGAAGCCCACAGGACGAGATGCAGCTGTTTGCCGCGTAGAGCCTGCGCGCGTCTGGGCGAGGAGGTGGAGCTATCGCGAGCGGAACGCACTTTTTTGGTTGAATGGTATCTCAAATAATGGCGTGATGCGGCGCCTCACTTGGTTTGCTTCACGTGGTTTGGATTTTGCGCTTGCGCGAGAAGCGGTCCGAGCGCCAGCGTCAGCTACTCCCTTAGGACTCTTGTAAATGTCGCAAGCCGCGCCAGCTGCTCCTCAGAATTTCCGGCTGCTCTCCTTTATCGCATCGGCGCCACAATCCTGGTTCTGGCTTCTATGCCTAGACGTCTATCCAGTGCTGGTGGCGGCCTCTATCCCGTGGTCAACATCCGCCGTTTCAATTTTCATGGTTGTCTGGTTCGTCGTGTTGCTGCCGACGCTCGATCTACGCTCGTTCCTTCAATCTTTGAAGCGTCCGGCCAGTTTGCTGCCATTGACGCTCTTCGTGCTGGCCCTTGTCGGAATGTTTTGGGCTGATAGTCCGTGGGCTGTCAGACTTCAGGGTGTGAACCCGGTGGCGAAACTGTTGGTAATCCCATTTTTGCTTTATCATTTTGAGCGTTCTCGGCGAGGACATTGGGTATTCATCGCGTTCTTTGTTTCGTGTGTATTTCTGATGGCATTATCCTGGATTGTGCTTTTCGCACCTGAGTGGAAAATTGCGGCCACTGAGGGGGCCGGCGTTCCGCTAAAGAACTATATCGATCAAAGTCAGGAATTCGCGCTGTGCATGTTCGCAGCCGCTCCGCTTCTTCTGACACTGATAGATGAGAGGCGACCAGCGTTGGCCTTTGCGTGCGCCGTTCTGTTATTGGGTTTCTTTTGCAATATGATGTTTGTGGTGATAGCGCGCACTGCGATCCTCTATATCCTCGTTTTGTTCGTTGTTTTTGCCGTCACCCAGTTGAGCCGCAGACTGGCGATACGCCTTTTCGCCGCCGGCATGGCAATGGGGGTATTGATTTGGTTCACGTCACCCTATCTGCGTTATCGTGTTGAGCGAACTGTGCACGATTACAGATTGAACCGTGATACTGACATCGCCACCTCGTATGGTGAGCGGCTGGCATATTGGCGCGCTTCGATGAAGTCGATCGCGGAGGCGCCAGTGTTTGGGCATGGCACCGGCTCAACCAAGGAGCTTTTTGATCGCGAGGCCGAAGGCAAGAGTGGTGAGTGGGCGAATTCGATCCGCAACCCGCATAATCAAACGCTCTATGTTGCCGTGCAATGGGGGGCATTGGGTTGCATCGTCCTCTTTGCAATGTGGTTCGCCCATCTTTTGCTATTTCGTGGGACCGGTTTACCAGCTTGGATTGGGCTAGTCGTCGTTGTCCAAAACATCGTGAGTTCGCTTTTCAATTCGCACTTGTTCGACTTTCATGAGGGATGGATTTATGTGCTGGGCGTTGGTGTGGCCGGCGGAATGACCGCTGGCGCGCGAAAGGTCGTTCCGTCCGTTTCTTTTCGGACCCCGGTCGATGCGCCCAGCAATCTTGACGGTTAGCAATCATTGCGCACATCAATTGATAGGCGTCGGCGAATTCAGCTTATCGATTGCGATGCCAGTAATTTCTTTTCTAATTGCAAGAGCGTTTTTTCGCGCTCCCTAATTCTCTTTGCAGGCACCCCAGCATAGATACCCCAAGGATCTATATCTTTCGTGATAAGGGACATCGCGCCGACGCTGCTGCCTTCACCTAAGACGGATGGACCGACAATGGTGGATGCGCTCCCCACTATTACATGCTTGCCGAGTATAACTTTCCCGCCTTTGTATTTCGTAAATTCGTGAGGGACGACTTGAGCCGTTAACGCCTCTCCGGAGTAGTCGTCCGACGCGCTGTAAATGACCGTGTTTGCCGCCATGCTCGAAAAGTCATGCAATTCAATTCCAAAAACGCCGCTCAGATGCGAGCCGCGAGCGATGAACACGTAACTGCCGATATCAATATATCCGCGCACGGCGGCAAGAATGACAAAATCATCTATCCTCACGTTGTCGCCGATCGAAATATTCCCGGCACCGTAAATTCGAGCATCACTTGAAATCCTTACATTCCGACCAATGCGTTTGAATCCGAAGTCAGCCAGGTCATGCTCTGTATAATAGAAACTCTGCAGGATTCTTTGTGGCGCCATAACTACAAACTCCTTTGGTCGCGCTGGGCCGGCTAGCCCTACCTCACAACCCCACCGCGAGCAATCCAAGATCGCTAGCTCTGAATCGCACTATCGAGAAATGGGGGATCTCGGCGCACGCCGAGTTACTCCCCGCCGGTGAACATGATCCGGCCAATGCCTATCTTGATATCAGCGTCATGGACGTGCCAGTACCTGGCCGAGATCGCGCATGTCAAACCATTCGCGGCAGACCAGGCATTTTATGAATGATCGGCCTCGGTCTTAGCCACACCATCAGGATGGCGGCCCGGCTTCACTCCGGGACCTCATATTCGAATGCCACGCCTTCCGGATCGGCCCCCACTGGATCAAGGCGCATCCCACTCTCACGCCCCGGTTGAGCCAAAGACTCCGGCGCCAAAAGTAGCGGATTGACTGTAGTGGACGACCCGCATCGATCCGACAAAAACAAAGGCCCCAAGCAGGTGTTTGAAGGGCTTTGTCTTGGGGGGACGGTAGTAATCCGGAGTCTGCGTGTTTCGATTGACATCAAGAATGCCCACGATGCACGCTGAGCGTGCGGGCAAGAGATTCGCAGAATCAAGCGCGTGGGGACGCTGATGACTACGATACAGGCAGTCTTTTTTGGGATGATGCTAGCGTTGACGCCAAGCATGGTTGTGCTCGCGTTTCTTCTTTGGCGAGAGGGGATTGGGTCGAACGTCCATTAGAGTTTGACGATCAACCACCATATCCCAGCACCCAACAGTCCGATCCAGCCGCCGGTCGAGACGATAGCGGCAGCGAGAAAGGCTATTTTGAATATGGATCGGCGCATGCGCTTCTTGATCCGACCTCGGGCGTTTGCCTAACAATACAAAAGAGCGCTCGAAGGCGCGTCTCTCTGTGTGCCAATTGAAAAGACCGCAGGACATTTTCCGCCGCCCAAAATGCCCTGCGGCCTCCGGGTGAAAATTGAATGTGTATGAACTCACCAGCCCCGGTTGTGAGAAGCTAATCGAAGCGGCGGAAACCTGTGAGTCAAAACGGCTGTTCCACCAGAGGAACCAGGAGACTGTGACGAAGCGGCCACACCGTTGTTTTTCCCCACGCGCGACCGCCGGCGGAAGTCGCACCTAGGCGCACAAAAGAAAAGCCGCACTGCGGCGGCCTTCCGAATCAAAGAGGGACGCGCTCATGCGGCGTTCAGCGCCATCTTGATCTTTCGACGATAGGCCATGAAGCCGACGCCAGCAAAGCCCAGGATCATCATCGCCCAGGTGGAGGGCTCTGGAACGGCGGACACGCCGAACGACAGATTGTCGATGGTGAAATTGTCGAAGGTCTGGGGCTCAAGATTAGGGTGCGCGGCGAGCAGCAGGTGGTCGATATTCGGGCCCGTGTTGATCGTCGCAGTCACTGGCCCCTGGGCGAAGTCAAATGTCCCCAGCAAGCCGTTGCTGGCGTCGAAGGCGAGGACATGAAGGGCAGAGTGCCCAAAGAAGAAAGGATTGAATTTTTGTGTGAATGATGCGGCGGCCACCGAGAAACTCAGCCTGAGATCACCGGCGTCAGTGGCTTGGTGTTGGTTGGCCATAAAGACGTTGGTTGACGTGAAGCCCGCAACGGCCCCGGATGGTCCGGCCGGATCGGAAAAAACTACGCCTAGCGCGGAATAGCGAGTGCTGACATCCGTCGGCGACGTATAACCGGTTGAAGCGACTAGATCGTCAAAATTGATAAAGGCTGCCCGGCTGTTTGCCGTGCCACATAGGCTGAGTGCCACCGCAACAGTGATCCTCGCTGCAATTGTCAAATGAAACTCCCTTGGCATGAAGCCCCGCAGGAAGTGTATCGAGCTTCCGATTTGGCGGTCAACCAAGCTGCGCGTGTATTAGAGGCACGTTGATGCCTGATCCTTGGTGGCCGCGGCGCGAAACATCCGCGGCAACGGCTGGACCCAGCAACCCCGAGCAGCCACTAACGCTGCTACAACCGGAAACACCAATCTCAGCCCTTCCCAAAAGAATGCGCTTCCGAAGAACTCGCAGGGCTATCGGAGATAGTCGCGTACTGAAATGCGGAATGGATTTCCGGCACAGAAGATGGTGCTATCATCGTGATAGAACGATATTTGCGGATTTGAGATTGTGCCAACTCACATACTCCGGGAAATATCTTCATGACATTTCTACGATCACTGCTGCTTTTCGGCTTCATGGTCGCTGGCGCTAACGCCAGCGCTGCTCCGCCTGCAAGTTGCACTGGAAAATTCGTCGGCGTCTGGAGGCACAACGGAATTGGACAAACCAACAAAGCAACTCTGACAGCCGACGGTACGGCGGCGTGCAGCGAGAACGCGGCGTGCATGCAGGCACATGGACGTGCAACGGCAACGTGCTGACGTATTAGGAATATACCCGACGGATTACACTCTTCAACCGAGCGGGATTATGACCGCCCGCGGGGGCATCACGGCCACCCGGATTGGACGCGCACCGTCCTCGGCCAACCAGGCAACTGCTCCGCAATCGCCCGCTCCAGCCCAAGCTGCACCAACCAAAAGAACAGCAGCGAGCACCGCAAATCAATTAGCGCCGGCGCCTGCTTCTAGTTCGATGGCGAAGCCCCTTGCACGAAAGTCCAAATGTTCGGACGTGAGCGGCACCAATGGCCCTCGGGCACCGTGCCCGGATGACGAAATCAGCCGCCCAATAACATCGGTCGGCAAGACTTCGTGGGGTGAAAGGCGAGGGCGTAAGGGGATATCGCCTGCTTGGTTTCGCTTTTGGACACCGCGTCTTGAATCGAACGCGGAGCGGCGCAGATTTTGGAGGGGGCAAGCCGAATGTGAATGTGCGTCAAGGTCGTCGCCGAGAACTACTCTTTTCGATTGTTGCGAAGTGAAGAGTCTATTCGCCCTTTGCCAAGACATTCGTTGCAGCGTGCAGCGAAGATTTTACGACCGGGCTGTCGCGGTTGTGCAACCGGCTGAAATCCCGTGCCCTCACAGGCGGGACAATCGATTTCTGTACCGATTTCCTTTGATTTATGTCTTTTCATTAAATTCATTTCTCTCGAATGACGAACCGTTTCATCAGCTGACGACGGAGCATAGTATGTGCTTCGGTATCAGAAAACCCACAGACCCCGTCATCTGGTGGTGCGGTTAAGATCGCGACCCGTAATACTACGGGGAGGACGTGCGTCACGAGGTGAAGGCGTTGCAGCAACCGTTGCCGGATGATGCCTTAAAGATCGGCGAGGTGCCGATAAGGACGACCGGGCAGCGGCGCCATGAAGATACCAAGATGCGTTTCATCCGCCGCACGAAACAATTCCGGCCGCCGAAGAAGCCGTTTTATGCGTTCGCGAAGCCACCCGGAAACACAGGGCGGTCATGAATATCCTCGCGATCAACAATGGAGTTCGATCATGTGGGACGTCATCATCGGCCTGATTTACCACCAATACAGCAGGAATTATCTCGCCGCCGCCCGCAAGCAGCGGGCATGGGCTTGATGATAGTTAGTTACCATCCGTCAACTTCTACCCATCCCCTTGAATTTTGGATCATCACATGACCGCAGCTATTGCAAGGATTTTCCCGCGTGGATCTGCGGCATCGGTCGCCAATATCGATACTTTCGTCACGGTGGCATTGTTCAGTTGCGTCGGCTTGCTGCTGTCGCTGTCCGTCCTGCTCCTCGATCAATACATCCCCGGCGAATGGTTTTGATTTGATTCGGTAGGCTCGGGTAACCGCGAGCCGAAAATCGTTCCCGGTCAGCATAGGGAGGGTGACCTCCCTACCCAAAAGCAGGATCGAGTCTGCCTATCTCTGAGCATCGGCGTAAGCAGGCCGTCCCTCACATTACTGCCGCATCGTCGCACATATGGGCCATTGGTTAGACTTACGAAAATGGCCCCGGTTAGGGGGCCATTCTCTACTTAGTCGTCCCAGTGACGGTGACGCCTAATGATTACCGTTCGGTCGCCATCGTGCTTGTACCAGCCGCGGTGCAGCCCGCGATCGTGTTCGTAGAACTCCGCACGAGGGCCGCGATAGTCATCACGGTCGCGATAATAATCTCGGTCGCTTCCGATCCGGAAGCCAAAACCCTCAGCGCTGGCGACTGTAGGCGCAGCAACCGCGATGGTCGCTAACGCAGCGAGAACGCAAGAAATCTTCTTCATGGTTCCTTCTCCTTTCGTTGTTGCGCTAGGAGAAAACCAGTGAGGCATCGCGACGTTCCAGGAACTACTTCGGAACTTTTTTGAACGGATATTCAGCTAGATGACCGTTGTGGTTATGAGCGAAACAATTCGCCCGGCGACGAATTTCGGGCTCGCGCCGATATCGCCCGCCCGGCGCAAAGAACGGCCTCGGCTTGCTCTCTGAGTTTGGTTGTGAGGACATGATGAAGCTTCCTCACAAACTTGCAGAGATGACGCGGAGAAGCGGCCGCACGACCCGCAGATGGACGGGACCAGTTTGCGCTTTGAAATTATGGAGCACGGAGGCGAATATCCGGACACAATGCCCCAAGCACCAAACTGATCGATGCATCGACATGGGCAATGCTGCTGATCGGCTTCGCTGGGATCGCGTTTGTCAGCTTCCGTCGTTCTCCTAAGTTCGCCGTGCGAGCGAACTTAGGAGAAAGCTAAAACGGGTGCCGCCGTTACCCCACCCATTCCCCACTGGTACCCCACAAGGCCTTCCTCAGCGTTACCCATTCCCCGTTGCTCACGAAAGCCTCCGGAACAGATAGACCGGGCCGTGGTGGCCCTGCTCGCGCTTGCGTTCGATCTTGCCGTCGCGCGCCAGGCGATCGAGCCGCGCGCGGATCTTGCGATCATCGGCGGCGCAGATCAGCCGCGAGACCGCTGTGCAGGATAGCCACGCCCTGGACGGCACATCTTCTCCATGATCTCGGCCTCGGTCTTGCGCGCCCTCATGCGCTGCGGATCGTTGCTGGCCCGGTCAATTTGCGCAATGTCGGCAAGCTCCCGGGCTTTTCGGACCATCGTGCTCATGAAACTTCCGTGCAGGCGAACAGGTCTCCAACGGCGCTCGGACTCACCATCTGAGGGCGGCTCGGTTTCACTTTTTCTTTGGCTTTAGCCTGTCTATCATCAAGCAGAAGGCGGCTATGAGCGTAAGCTTGAAAACTCGCATGCATTGCTCCGATCAGGAACTGTTGATTTCCCATGGACCGATTGTCAGTATTGGCCAGAACGCATCTTTAAAAAAAGCGCCCGCAGTTCGAGAGGTCATATCACAACTATCCGCCACCGAAGGTCGGCTCCGGGTCATTTTCAACCGACTCAGCTGGTTTCGCCTGCCGGTTCGCGCTCGCTTCGGCCCGAAACAGGACCTGAGACTGAAGGGCGACAGCCAGAAGGGTGCGTTGAGGTTGCCAGAGGACTGCGATTCAAGCTCCAAACCGGGGGCTTCGAATCACCGCTACGAACCCAGCGATCGCGAATGGGCGGCCATCAAGCCGATGCTGCCGAACAAGCTACGCAGCTGCCACGAGTGAATGACCGTCGCAACGACAAGCTTGCGACCGACGACCTTAATCCAGCTTGGCGTCGATCAGGCTACGGCTGCGCGCTTTATGAGCGCGTAGGGCGGATCAGCGCAGCGCGATCCGCCGACACGTGAGTGGCGCAATACGCTGGCGCCATTGCGCCCTACGCGCTGAACGATCGCACTATCCCGGAAGGAGGATACCGGCGTTGCGCAAAATGCTTTATAGTTATTAGTCGCGTTCGCGGTTCGGGAGAAGGGCGGATGACAGCTAAACAGCACCGGATTCGATTTGCCTGCGCGGTTGCAGTGGCGACCGTGACGATTGGGCCTGCGGTCCGGAGCGCCGCGGCCGCACCTCCCGCTGCATCAACAAGCAGCACGTCAACTGAGAGTCCGGTGCTTGCCGCATACGAACCGCGCACCGGGCGTTTCCTTTACGCAGTCAATCAGGCGGCGGCCACACGGGGTTCCATATCGGTCTACGACACCGGTGCCGGGCATCGCCTTGTTAAGACCATCGAGACCGTTCGCGACGTGGACGACGTCAAGGGCGTCGTCGCCAGCGCGGCGACCGGCCGGCTCTACGTGGCCTACCGCACCGGCTCAGGGGTCGGGATGATCTATTGCCTTAGTGTCTACGATGATGCGGTGCTCTGGAATCGGGCCATCGATCCCGATATCGACCGGCTGGCGATTCATCCGGACGGGCAGCTCTTGTACGTTCCGACCTGGGAGGGCGGCTCGGCCGACTTTCTCAACGTTGTGGATGCCAGCACGGGCGATGTCGTTCGCAAGGTGCATTTCTCTAATCGATCGCACGATACCCTGTTCCCGTTGTCTGGGCCACTCTTTCAGGAGAGCAAGGCCGAGGACGGAAGCGGGAAATACCTCTATTTGATCGATCCGCAGAGCTACGCGGTCTCCCGCGTCGGCCCTTACGCCGGCATTCTCGGGCCCTTTGCGGTCGATGGCATGAGCCGCTACGTGGTGAACAACGTGATCGGCCTGTGGGGGATGCAGGTTGCCGAGCTCAAGAGCGGCCG
>Ga0137415_10002173_pt1 | contig 19523 bp, 20 predicted proteins | sample CZODoug3_1_1_16f_FD_183082 | JGI IMG/M metagenome (GOLD analysis project Ga0137415, IMG submission 183082) | Vadose zone soil fungal communities from Angelo Coast Range Reserve, California, USA - CZODoug3_1_1_16fungal (Hybrid Assembly) | ecosystem: Environmental > Terrestrial > Soil > Vadose...
GAGTCCGCTGCCTCTGCCGATTGGGCTACGGGGGCGTGATGAAGCTGATGTTAACGACGGCGGGATCACATCATGCCAGGAGCCTAGCCCGGTAATCTTGGTGGCTAAGCCCCGACCCGGAACAAGGGAGAACCCCGTGACTCAGGCTGCCGCACCCCGGCAACCCCAGGCCGAGGTGTCAGCTGTGACGCACCGTGTGCTCATCGCGGAGGACGAGGCGCTCATCCGTCTCGACCTGGCTGAGATGCTTCGCGAAGAGGGATACGACGTCGTCGCAGAGGCCGCCGATGGCGAGGCGGCGATCGAGCTCGCTCGTGACCTGCGCCCGAGTTTGGTCATCATGGACATCAAGATGCCGAAGGTGGACGGCATCTCGGCGGCCGGCACGATCGTCGGCGAGCGGATCGCCCCGGTGGTCATGCTCACCGCGTTCAGCCAGCGCGAGCTGATCGAGCAGGCCAGGGACGCCGGCGCGATGGCGTACCTGGTCAAGCCGTTCGCCCGGCACGAGCTGGTGCCGGCCATCGAGCTGTCGGTCAGCCGGTTCGCGGAGATGCAGGCGTTGGAGAACGAGGTCGCCACGCTGACCGAGCGGCTGGAGACGCGCAAGGCCATCGACCGGGCCAAGGGCCTGTTGATGACCAACAACGCGATGACCGAGCCGGAGGCCTTCCGCTGGATCCAGCGCACCGCGATGGACCGCCGCAGCACCATGCGCGCGGTCGCGGACGCGATCATCAGCGGGCTCGCGACGCCCACCGCAACGGCCTAGCGCACGGCGGATTAGTCCGTTCGGGAAGGCACCCCGTTGCGCAATTCGAGTGAGTACACCGTACGGCTGGATGGGTAGATCACGACCTTGGACCGCCATTTCGTAGCGGAGGGCGTCCAGATGATCACGCTCGGCGAGTATCCAGTTGCGTTCTGGTAAAGAGCACGGCACCCGGGATGACGGCACGCGTCAAGGTCCACTAGGTTTCCCACGCTCACGAATGGGTGACTAGCGCTTGGGTTGCTCGGGATCGGCGCTGGCTCAGCTCGCTTAGCTGCAGGAGGTTTCCAGGATGAGTCGGAAGCGGACGGTCGTCGCGGCCGCGGCGGTGCTCGCCGGCGCGTTGGCACTGTCAGCGTGCGGCGGAGGTGGCGGCGCAACCGGAGGTGGTGGCGGGTCCGATGCCAACACCTTGAAGATCGGGTTCATGGGTGACCTCACCGGAGAGAACTCCGGCATCGTCATCCCGCCGCGGAACGGCGCGCGGATGGCGTTCGACGCCTACAACGCGACCAACCCGCCCAAGAAGATCGAGATGGTCGAGTACGACAGCCAGGGCAGCGCGGACCAGGCGGTGCCGCTGGTCACCAAGGCGATCCAGCAGGACAAGATCGTCGGGCTGATCGGTCCGACGTTCTCCGGCGAGTCCAAGGCGGCTGATCCGGTCCTGGAACAGGCCAAGATCCCGAACATCTCGTCGTCCGCCACGAACCCCGGGCTGGCCAAGAACGGCTGGAAGTTCTTCCACCGCGTGGTCGCGCCGGACTCCGCGCAGGGTCCTGCTATCGCGGACTTCCTGATCTCGGCGAAGAGCCCCAAGAAGGCCTTCGTGATCAGCGATGACCAGGAGTACAGCGTCGGGTTGGCCGATGCGGTGAACCAGCAGCTCACCACCAAGGGTGTGCCGGTGGAGCGCGACCAGTTCGCGCAGGCCGCGTCGGACTATTCCTCGTCGATCGCCAAGATCAAGGCTGACAATCCGGACGTGATCTTCTACGGCGGTTACTACGCTCAGGCCGGCCGGCTGCTCAAGCAGATCCGGGACGCCGGGGTCACCGCGGTGTTCGCCACGGGTGACGGGAGCTTCGACGTCGGGCTGATCAATGGTGCCGGCGCACCGGCCGCGGAGGGCGCGGTCATCAGCTGCCCGTGCGCGGTGCCGAGCGCGAGTGCGACGCAGGGCGCCTTGAAGGCGTTCTACGACCAGTACAAGGCGAAGTTCAACCTGGACCCAGCGGTGTACGCCACCGAGGGGTATGACGCCGCAACGGCATACGTCAAGGCTATCCAGGCCGGCAACACGACGGCCGAGACGATCAACACCTTCCTGGCCACGGTGTCCTTCGACGGTGTTGCCAAGCCGGTGAAGTTCCAGCCCGACGGTAACGTCGTGAGCACCGACATCTTTGTCTACCAGGTGAAGAACGGACAGCTGGCACTGCTAGGAAACACTAAGGACGCAAAACTAGGCTGAGCCGACCGAACACGCGGGGAGCGGGCGCGATGTTGCGGCCGCTCTTCCGCGTGTATCGGACTAACCAGGTGCGCACCTCCTCGCGCGCCGTTGCCCTGAGCGCGCCGTCCCCCGCGAGCGCGCCGCCTCGGAGGCTTTTCGCGCAGTGCTCAACGACTTCATCCAACAATTCGGGCCCAGCACCGTCGGCGGTCTGGTGGCCGGCTCGATCTATGCACTGGTCGCGCTGGGCTACACCATGGTCTACGGGGTGCTGCGGCTGATCAACTTCGCGCATTCCGAGATCTTCATGATCGGCACCTTCGCCACGCTGTTCGTACTCAGCCTAATCGGGCTGCCCGGTCCGCTGACCGGCCTTGCCCTGGTCGGCATGATCGTGCTGCTGCTCGTCGCGGCGATGGCGGTCTCCGGTGGCGCGGCGGTGCTGCTCGAGATCATTGCCTACCGGCCGCTGCGCAAGCGCAACGCGCCCCGGCTCGCGGCGCTGATCTCGGCGATCGGTGCTTCGGTGTTCCTGCAGGAGTTTTTCGCGCTGGTCGTCATCCCGGACGTGTTCCACAAGCCGGGCCGGATCGACGCGGCGGTGCCCCGCCTGGTGGACCGGGACACCGTGTTCACCATCTTCGGCGCCGACATCAAGACCGACCAGCTGGTCATCTTCGTGGCCGCTGTGGTGATGATGGTCGTGCTGGACCAGCTGGTGGCCCGCACCCGGATCGGCCGGGGCATCCGGGCCACCGCGCAGGACCCCGAGGCCGCCGTGCTGATGGGCGTCAATATCGACACGATCGTCCGGCTGACCTTCCTGCTCGGCGGCGCGATGGCCGGAGTGGCCGGGGTGCTCTACGCGATGGAGTTCGAGAACATCAGCTACAAGATCGGTTTCGTGCTGGGTATCAAGGCGTTCACCGCGGCGGTGCTCGGCGGCATCGGCAACATCCGGGGCGCCCTGGTCGGTGGTATCGCGCTCGGTCTGGTGGAGAACTGGGGCGCGATCTTCTTCGGGTCCCAGTGGAAGGACGTCATTGCATTCGTGATCCTGGTGGTTGTGTTGCTGTTCCGGCCGACCGGCATTCTCGGCGAGTCCCTCCAGCAGGCGCGGGCATGAGCGCGGGTATGAGCGCCGTGCTGGCGGGCCGAACGGAGGTGGCCTGATGACCGAGGAGACGAACCCCCGCGTGGGCAGCCCACTGACCCGGGTGCGGCACGCGGTCGGCGGCCTCGGCGACACGCTGCGGGACCGCTGGGCGGACGCCCCGCGCTGGCAGCGCTGGCTGGTCTACGTGCTGCTGCTCGCGCTGGCCATCGCGGCGCCGAGCCCGCTGATCGGCTCGTTCATGTCGCCGTACACCGACTGGACGTCGCTGCTGTTCAACCCGATCGGCATCTACATCCTGCTGGCTATCGGCCTGAACATCGTGGTCGGCCACGCCGGCCTGCTGGACCTCGGCTACGTGGCGTTCTTCGCCATCGGCGCGTACACGCTGGCCTACCTCGGCATCAAGCACGGCTTCGCGTTCTGGCCGACGCTGATCCTGGGCATGGCGTTCGCCTCGATTTCCGGGGTCATCCTGGGCGCGCCGACGCTGCGACTGCGCGGCGACTACCTGGCCATCGTCACGCTCGGCTTCGGTGAGATCGTGCGGATCACCGCGGTCAACACCGACGCCATCGGTGGCGCCCGTGGGCTGACCCCGGTGCCGCACCCGCCCTCGGTGTTCGGCGTCGAGTTCACCCTCGACCCGCTGCCGTACTACTACCTCGTGCTGGCCATGATCGTGCTGGCGATCGTGTTCTCGCTGCGGCTGGAGCGCAGCCGGGTGGGCCGGGCCTGGACCGCCATCCGGGAGGACGAGGACGCCGCCGAGCTGATGGGCGTGCCGACCTTCAAGTTCAAGCTGCTGGCCTTCGCGATCGGCGCCCTGATCGGTGGCCTGGCCGGCGTGGTCTGGTCGGGCAAGGTCATCTTCATCGCGCCGACGAACTTCCCGTTCATCCTGTCCGCGACGATCCTGGCCGCGGTGCTGCTCGGCGGCGCCGGCAACATCCCCGGCATCGTGGTCGGCGCCTTCCTGATCGCCTGGCTGCCGGAGCGCTTCCGGGGCTTCGCCGACTACCGGATCCTGGTCTTCGGCGCGGCGCTGGTGATCATGATGGCGCTGCGCCCGCAGGGCCTGCTGCCGTCGCGGCGGCGCAGTGCGGAGATCGCCGAACATACGGGGAGCTCGATGGGTGCCGAAGTCGCCGACCCGCGCGCGGCCCCGGTGGAGGTACCGAAATGACCGGGCCTGAAACGACTCAGCCAGCGGTGCCCGATCCCGGCCAGCCACCGGCCCTGGAGCTGGACAACGTGGTGATGCGCTTCGGCGGCGTGGTCGCGCTGCGCGAGGTGAACCTGCGCGTCGAGCAGGGCCAGATCGCCGCCCTGATCGGGCCGAACGGCGCCGGCAAGACGACCGTGTTCAACGTGGTGACCGGGGTCTGCCGGCCGACCGAGGGCGCGGTGCGCTTCCTGGGCCAGCGGATCGACGGCGTCAAGCGGTTCAAGATCGTCAAGCAGGGCGTGGCCAGGACGTTCCAGAACATCCGGCTGTTCGCCAACATGTCGGCGCTGGAGAACGTGATGGTCGGCGTCGACGCGCACCACCGCACCGGCGCGGTCGGCGCGGCGCTCGGCCTGCCGTGGCACCGGCACGAGGAGAAGCAGGGCCGGGCCAAGGCGGCCGAGCTGCTGGACTTCGTCGGCATCTCGCACCGCCTCACCGAGGGTGCCAGCAACCTGCCCTACGGCGACCAGCGGCGCCTCGAGATCGCCAGGGCGCTGGCCACGGACCCTAAGCTGTTGCTGCTCGACGAGCCGGCGGCCGGGATGAACCCGGCGGAGAAGCGGTCCCTGCAGGAGCTGATCAGGCGGATCCGCGACTCGGGCCGGACCGTGCTGCTCATCGAGCACGACATGGGACTGGTGATGGACATCAGCGACCGCATCACGGTGCTGGACTTCGGTCAGAAGATCTCCGAGGGCCTGCCCCGCGAGGTCCGGGCCGACCCTCGGGTGATCGAGGCCTACCTGGGAGCGCCGGCCGATGCTTCTTGAGGTCCACGAGATCGAGGTGCACTACGGCAAGATCGCGGCGCTGAAGAACGTCAGCCTGCAGGTCGACTCCGGTGAGATCGTTGCGCTGATCGGCGCGAACGGCGCCGGCAAGACGACCACGCTGAAGACGATCTCGGGGCTGCGGCCGCTCACCTCGGGCCGGATCAGCTTCGACGGCAAGGACATCAGCCGGATGCCCGGGCACCGCAGGGTCGTCATCGGCATCGGCCAGGCGCCGGAGGGGCGGGGCATCTTCCCCGGTATGACCGTGGCGGAGAACCTGCTGATGGGCAGCTACGCCCGCAAGCGCCGCAACGGCAACCGGGACGAGGAGCTCGCCGAGGTCTACGAGCTGTTCCCGCGCCTCGCCGAGCGCAAGAACCAGGCCGGCGGCACCATGTCCGGCGGCGAGCAGCAGATGCTCGCGATCGGCCGGGCGCTGATGGCCAAGCCCAAGGTGCTGCTGCTGGACGAGCCGTCCATGGGGTTGGCCCCGATGCTGGTCAACCAGATCTTCTCGATCATCTCCGAGATCAACCGGCGCGGCACGACCGTGCTGCTGGTGGAGCAGAACGCGGCGCAGGCCCTGCAGCTCGCCGACCGGGCCTACGTGCTGGAGACCGGCCGGGTGGTCAAGTCCGCGCCGGCCCACGCCCTGCTCACCGACCCCGAGGTGCAGGCCGCCTACCTGGGCGGCGACCTGGACACCGAGGTCCGCGCGGACGACAACGCCGGAACCTGAGCGCGGCCGGGGCCGAGGGTTCGCCCCCGGCCCCGACCGGCCTGGCTACCGGCGGCCGACCGGCCGCGTCAGGACGTGGTGGCCGGCTGGCCCGCGCCCTTCCAGTCCAGCAGCTGCACGATCACGCCGTTGGGGTCACGGACCTGGAACGCTCGCTCGCCCCACTCCTCCACGGTGAGCGGCATGCTGATGGCCACCCCCTCGGCGCGGAGCCTGGCCAGCTCACCCTCCAGGTCGTCCACGGTGAAGGCCAGGATCAACCCCTGGGCGTGGTCGTTGCGCTGGTCCTCGGGCAGCGTGGCGAGGCCGCGGCGCAGGAAGATCACGTTCATCCCGGTGTCCGGGCGGGCGACCGAGGCGAAGCCGTCGGCGGCCATCTCGGTCCGGAAGCCGAAGTGCTCGACGAGGAAGCCGCTGGATGCCTCCGGATCGTCGACGTTCAGGGACACGGCGGACGCGCTGACTCGCATGAAGCCTCCCGGGGTGTGGCACAGAAACGTCGTACGCTGTACTCGATACGCAGTACGTTGTACAGAGTACAGAGTTTTGGGGAGGAGCGTCGTGCCGTCCGAGCACACCGGTACCGGCGACCCGTCCCGCACCCTCGAGCTGCTCTGGCGGCACACCGGGGAGGCCGGAGGGAGCGCGCCCCCGCCGGGTCGGGCCGGGCGGCGCGGGCCGCGCCAGGGGCTCAGCGTCGACGCGGTGCTGGTGTCGGCGATCGAGCTGGCCGACGCGGACGGGCTGGCCGCGCTGACCATGCGCGGGCTGGCCACCACGCTCGGCGTGGCGCCCATGACGCTCTACACCTACGTGCCGGGCAAGGGCGAGCTGCTCGACCTGATGCTGGACGCGGTGTACGCGCGGCTGCCGCTGGCCGACAGTGCCGGGCAGCCGTGGCGGCAGCGGTTGGCGCAGGTCGCCGAGCAGAACCGCGCGCTGTACGCGGCCCATCCCTGGGCGGCCGAGATCTCCACCGCGCGCCCGCCCCTGGGCCCCGGCCAGCTGGCCAAGTACGAGCACGAGCTCGCCGCGCTGGACGGGCTCGGCCTGGACGACGTGACCTCGGACGCCGCGCTGACCTACCTGCTCGGCTTTGTGCAGGGCTGGGCCAGGGCGGCGGCCGATGCGCGCGCGCCGCGGGGTGCGGGCACCGGCACCGGCACTGCCGGCTCGGCGCTGGACGACGAGCGCTGGTGGGCGGCGAACGCGCCGCTGCTGGAGCGGGTGCTCGACCCGGCCCGGTACCCGAGGGCGGTGCGGATCGGCTCGGCCGCCGGCGCCGCGCACGGGGCCGCCTACAGCCCGGACCACGCCTACCGGTTCGGCCTGGCCAGGGTCCTCGACGGCCTCGCCGCCCTGATCGAGCCCACCCCGCCGCCCGCCTGACTAGCCCACTCCGCCGCCCGCCTGACCAGCCGCCACTGCCGGCGAGTCGGGGATTCCGTCAGGGTGAGTCGCGGATTCCGTCAGCCGAGCGGATTCCGTCAGCCGATCGGGATCCGTCAGCCGAGCGGGATGTCCAGGAAGTCCAGGTTCTTCAGATCGGTCAGGGTGGGGCCACCGTGCACCCGCAGCGCGGTCGGCCGGGCGTCCCGGGGCACGTCGTAGTAGAGGTCGAACTCCACCCGCACGTTGGCACCCAGGTCGAACTGGCCGGGCTGGCGTTTGATCAGCATCGCCTGCGGGTCGACGTCGTGCGCGACGCCGTCCTCGGTGAGCAGCTGCTGGCGGGTGGTGTCGAAGGCGGCACCGGAGCGCCCGGTGTTCACCACGACCAGCCGGATCCGCACGTACCGGCCCTTCGGCTGCCACTCCGCATGGCTGCCCTCGATGGCGTCCAGTGCGCTCAGCCCGATCAGGGTGAACTGGGTGTCGCCCTGCAGCCCGGGTGGCAGCGCGAGCGGCTTCTCGCTGGGCCGCACCGGGCGGGGTGGCAAATGGTAGGTCGGGGTGGCCGGAGCCGGCGGAGCGGCCGGGGCGGTCGCGCAGCCGGTGAGCAGCAGCCCGGCCAGCGCCGCGATGATCAGTCCCGCCGGCGGGAGGCCGCGTACCACCCGCCGAACCTACTCGGCGGCTGCGCCCAGGTCAGCCCCGGTCAGCCGGTCCAGCCCGGACGGACCAGCCCGGTCTCGTAGGCCAGTACGACGAGCTGGGCCCGGTCCCGGGCGGCGAGCTTGACCATCGCCCGGCTGACGTGCGTCTTCGCGGTGGCCGGGCTGACCACCAGCCGCGCCGCGATCTCGTCGTTGGACAGCCCCTCGGCGACCAGCGCGACGATCTCCCGCTCGCGGCTGGTCAGCCGGTCCAGCTCGCGCATCGAGCGCCCGGGGCGGGCCCGGCGGGCAAACTCGCCGATCAGCCGCCGGGTCACGCCGGGGGACAGCAGCGCCTCGCCCTGGGCGACCACCCGGACCGCGCGCAGCAGCTCCACCGGCTCGGTGTCCTTGACCAGGAAGCCGCTGGCGCCGATCCGGACCGCCTCGAACACGTACTCGTCCTCGTCGAACGTGGTCAGGATGAGCACCCGGGTGGCCGCCAGCCTCGGGTCCGCGGTGATCCGCCTGGTGGCCTCCAGGCCGTCGGTGCCGGGCATCCGGATGTCCATCAGCACCACGTCGGGGCGGATCTCGGCGGCCATCTGGGCCGCCTCGGCCCCGTTGCCGGCCTCGCCGACCACGGTGATGTCGGACTGGGCGTCCAACAGCGCCCGGAACCCCGCCCGGACCAGCGCCTGGTCGTCGGCCAGCAGCACGGTGATCATGGAGTGGCGTCCCCCCGGCCCGGCTCGGGCGGTGTCGGCAGCTCGGCGCGGACCCGGAACCCGCCGCCCGGCCGGGGCCCGGTCCACAGCCTCCCACCCAGCGCGGCGGCCCGTTCCCGCATGCCCGGAATGCCGTTGCCCCGGTTGGCGCTGTCCCGATCGTCGCTGCCGTCTGGAGGGGGTGTCGCCCCCTGGCCCCGGCCGTCGTCGTCGACCTGCACGACCAGGTCGGCGCCGGAGTAGTCGACCAGGACCGTCGCGGTGGCCGGCCCGGCGTGGCGGTGCACGTTCGTCAGCGCCTCCTGCGCGATTCGGAACGCGGCTGCGTCCACGGCGGCGGGCAGCGCGCGGGCGGCGCCGGCCCGGCGCACGGTGACCGCCAGCCCGGAACCCCGGACCCGCTCGGCGAGCTCGTCCAGTCCGGCCAGCCCGGCGATCGGGGAGCGCGGCGCGTCCTCGTCCACCCGGCGCAGCACGCCGAGCATGGTGCGCAGCTCGACCAACACCTCCTTGCTGGACGCCTTGATCGCGGTGAGCGCGTCCCTGGCCAGTTCGGGGCGCTCGTCCAGCAGGTGCAGCGCGGTGCCGGCCTGCACGTTGATCAGGGATACGTGGTGGGCCAGCACGTCGTGCAGGTCGCGCGCGATGCGCAGCCGCTCCTCGGTGGCCACCCGCGCGGCGGTGTCGGCCCGCGACCGGCGTTCCCTGGCCAGGCGCTCCCGGCGCGCGCGGGCCAGCTCGGCGACCGTGAGGATGACCAGCAGCCAGGCCGCCGCCCCGGACAGCAACCACGAGCTCGGCGGCCCCAGCCGCGACCAGGTGACGGCGACCAGCGCCAGGTAGGTCAGCCCGGCGAGCAGCCAGGCCGGCCGTCGATGACCCAGCAGCACCGCACTGACCAGCGCGAACACGAACGGCACGAACACCGGCCCGTACGGGTAGCCGGCCGCCAGGTAGCCGAGCAGCAGCGCCACCGTCGCGGCCAGCGCCGCCACCGGGAACCGCCACCTGGCCAGCAGCACCGCCGCCCCGGCGAGCAGCAGCGCGACCGCCGGCCCGTCCAGTGGGTGGGCGAACGGCTGGCGCAGCGCCGCGCCGAAGCTGCCGCCTACGCCGATCGCGGCGGCGAACAGCGCGGGCAGCACCAGCCGAGCCGTCCTGGCCACCCGGTCCACCCCGCGATCCACACCGCAGACCGTAGCCATCCCGGTGCCCGGCGTCGTCGTCCCGGAGTGGGCGGTGCGCCTACTCCGCCGGAGGTAGCCGGGCCGGCTCAACAGCCCTCGCCACGACGACGCGCCAGCCGGCGCCGCCGAGCAGCATGGCGAGCATGGATGAGACAACCGCAACCACACCCGGAATTCGCGCCTCGGACGCCGAGCGCGAGCAGACCGCCGAACTACTGCACCTCGGTGCCGCCGACGGCCGGCTGAGCCTGGCCGAGCTGGACGAACGCCTGTCCGCGACCTACGCCGCCCGGCTGCGCCACGAGCTGGTGCCGCTGGTCGCCGACTTGCCGGCGCCGCCCCGACCCGAGCCGCCCGCCCCGGCGCCCCGGCCACTGGACCGCTGGGGCCGGACGGCCCTCGGCGCGCACGCCGTGCTGGTGGCCCTGCTCGTGGTCGCCGTGCTGACCCGCTGGGTGGCCGGCGGGATGGTCTTCTTCTGGCCGGCGTTCCCGATCTTCTGGGCGATGTTCAGCCTGGTGGTGCACGCCCGGCTGCGTCGCTACGGGCCGCCGCGCTGGCGCGCCCGGCCCCCGGCCTGAGCCCGGCCCCGCCTCGCCGCGATCTCCGGGCGTCGTGGTTTCCGGTGTCGTGGTTTCCGGCGCGCGGCCGGTGGGGTCAGACCCGCGGGCCGGGGCGGCGATCCAGGTGCAGGCAGGTGAGCCGGCCCGTGCAGGTTCGCCGACCCTGCTCGTCGGTCAGCACCACCTCGAACGTGGACGTGCTCCGGCCCACGTGCAACGGCGTGGCTACCCCCGTGACCAGGCCTTCGGTGGCGCCACGGTGGTGAGTGCAGGCGAGCTCAAGGCCGACCGGGTACCGGTCCGGCAGGGTGTACTGGGCGGCGGCCGCCGAGCCCAGGCTCTCCACCAGCACCCCGCTGGCGCCACCGTGCAGCAGTCCGAACGGCTGCCGGTTGCCGGCCACCGGCATGGTGCCGACCACTCGCTCCCGGCTGGCCTCGAGGATCTTGATGCCCATCCGGTCGGCCAACTGTTCGGCGGCCACCTCCGGTGTCATCGCGGGTGGTTTCGGTGTTGAGGTCGTCACCGGCGGAGCTTATCGGTCGTTCAGCAGGTCCGGCGGCCCTGGTCAGGCCACCTCGGCCGGGGGCATGGTCCACCCGCCGGCCGGCACGCCGGAGCTGGGCAGGCTGAGCCAGGCGGCGGCCAGCCGATCCATGGCCAGCTCGAGCTGCGCCTCCGGCAGCGTGTAGGGCAGCCGCAGGTGCCGCTCGAACGCCCCGTCCAGGCCGAACCGGGGGCCGGCGGCCAGCAACACGCCGTGCCGGGAGGCCGCCATGACCAGTGCGCTGGACAGCGGCGCGCCCAGGTCGGCCCACAGGGAGAGGCCACCGGCCGGCAGGTCGGCCCGCCAGCCGGGGAAGTGGCTGGTCAGCAGCCCGTGCAGGTGGTCGCGCGCGGAGCGCAGCCTCGGCAGCCGCTCGGCGAGTACTTCGTCGATGTGCCGCATCAGGTGCTGCGCGACCAGCTGGTCGAGCACCGACGAGGCGATGTCCATGGAGGCCCGCGCGCGGGCGATCTGCTCGATCATCGGCCGCCGCGCCCGGACCCAGCCGATCCGCAGGCCACCCCACAGCGTCTTGCTGGACGACCCGATGGTGATCAGCGGCGCGGAGCTGCTCTCCCGCACCTGGCCGGCCAGCGGGGGCGGCGGCGGGCCGTCCAGCGCGATCTCGCTCATCGTCTCGTCGATCAGCAGCGGGGTGTGGGTGCGGCGGCACAGTTCGACGATCTCGGTGCGCTGCGCGTCGCTCATGCACCGGCCGGTGGGGTTCTGGAAGTCCGGCATCAGGTAGACCAGCCGGGGGCAGGCGTCCCGCACGGCGGCCGCGATGGTGTCCAGGTCCCAGTCGGCGCCGGCGAACCCGACCGGCACGGCACGGGCGTGCTCGCGGGCGATGGCGTCCAGCGCGTTGGGATAGGTGGGGTGCTCGACGAGCACGCGGTCACCCGGCATGGTCAGCGCGGCGAGCACCACGGCCATGGCGTGCTGGGCCCCGCAGGTGATCAGGATCTGGTCGCGGGTGGTGGGCAGCCCACGCTTGGTGAACCGGGCGGCCACCACGTCGCGCAGCGAGTCCAGCCCGTAGAGCCGGTACCCGCTGCCCGACATATGGCAGGGCAGCTGGTCCACCGCCCAGGCCAGGCCGCCGGCCAGTGCCTCGGGCGGCGCGGCCAGTGAGGCGTAGGCCAGGTCGAACGCGGCGCCGTCGCCGGCCGGCGCGAACGGGCTGAGCTCCGGGGCGCCCGGGCTGTCCGGCAGGGTCGTCCAGCTGCCCGAGCCCCGCCTGCTGTGCAGGAAGCCGATCTGGCGCAGCAGGTCGTAGCTGGCCGCCACGGTGGTCCGGCTGATCCGCAGCGCGCTGGCCAGCTCCCGTTCGGCGGGCAGCCGGGTGCGCGTGGGCAGCCGGCCGTCCAGCACCAGCAGCTTGATTCGGTCGGCCAGCTCGGCGTAGGCCACACCCTCGGCCCGCCAGGAGCCGAGGTGCTTGGCCAGCGTCCGACCGGTGACGTGCCGATCACCATCCATTGGACCAGTCCACTTCCTCGCAATTGGCTCTGTAAGAGCAATCCAATCAGGGTGAGGATAGGTCCACAGGGAGGCGATGGCTATGACTGGCCTGCTGATTGTCGTGGGGTTGGTGGCGTTGGCGCTGCTCGCGCCGCGCTACGGGATGGACCTTCGGGACTCGAGTGACTGGCGGTGGCAGATGGATCGGAGCGTGCCCGTCCGGGGGGCGCGGCGCACGCCGAGGTCGGACCTGGCGGCGCTGAACCGCTGGATGACGCGGGTGGGCCGGACGCTCGGCCGCCGCTGGGAGGCGCAGGAACGGGCCTGGGGCGCCGCCTGGACGACCTACCAGCCGTGGCGCGGGGACGACCTGCCCAACCAGCTGCACGACCTGCCGGCCCAGATCGCCGCCAAGGCCAAGGCCGACCGGGCGCGGGCCGAGCTGATCGAGGCCAAGCGGCTCGAGGCGAAGCGGATCGAGGAGGAGCGGTTCGTGGCGGGGTCGGCCGCCGAGCCCGGCGAGCTGCGCTGGCGGGAGCGCGACGGCTGCTGGGCGCTGGAGGGCGAGCTGCTGCCGAGCACGCCCCGCCGCCAATCCAGCTGAGCACGGACGGCGGTCACCCGGAGCCGGCCGAGAACGGTCGGGGGGTCGGCCTAGACTCGCCCGGGTGACTGCCACCACCGCCTCGACGACCGCCGCGGAGCCCACTGCGCCCATCTCGGACGCCGGCCAACCCGGACGCCGGCTGCTGTTGCTGGACGGCCACTCGCTGGCCTACCGCGCCTTCTACGCCTTGCCGGCGGAGAACTTCCGCACCCAGACCGGGCAGACCACGAACGCGGTGTACGGCTTCACGTCGATGCTGATCAACCTGCTGCGCGACGAGCAGCCGACGCACCTCGCGGTCGCCTTCGACGTGTCCCGCAAGACGTTCCGCTCGGAGGCGTACGCGGAGTACAAGGCCAACCGGTCCGCCACTCCGGACGACTTCCGCGGCCAGGTCGAGCTGATCCGCGAGGTGCTGAACGCGCTGGCCGTGCCGTCCATGGCGGTGCCGGGCTACGAGGCCGACGACATCATCGCCACGCTGACCACGCAGGCCCAGACGCTGGGCTACCAGGTGGCCATCTGCACGGGCGACCGGGACGCGTTCCAGCTGGTCGGGGATGCGGTCACGGTGCTGTACCCGAAGCGCGGGGTGTCCGACCTGGCCCGGATCGACCCGGCCGAGGTGAACACCCGCTACGGCCTGACGCCGGCCCAGTACCCCGACTTCGCCGCCCTGCGCGGCGACCCGAGCGACAACCTGCCGTCCATCCCCGGGGTGGGGGAGAAGACCGCCGCGAAATGGGTCCGCGAGTTCGGCTCGCTGGCCGAGCTGACCGACCGGGTCGACGAGGTGAAGGGCAAGGCGGGCGACGCGCTGCGCGCCAACCTGGCCAATGTACTGATGAACCGGCAGCTCACCGAGCTGGTCCGGGAGGTCCCGCTGGACTACGCGCCGGACGACCTCGCGGTTCGCGCCTGGGACCGGGACGCGGTGCACCGGCTGTTCGACGAGCTGGAGTTCCGGGTGCTGCGTGAGCGGCTGTTCGCCACGCTGGCCAGCGCGGAGCCGGAGGCGGAGGCCGGCTTCGAGGTCCGGGGCGGGGCACTGGAGCCCGGCACCGTGGCCGGCTGGCTGGCCGAGCACGCCCGGGACGGCCGCCGCGTCGGGCTGGCCTTCCACGGCTCCTTGGACAGCTGGATCGGCCGGGACGTGGACGGCATCTCGATCGCCACCGCCGACGGGGACGCCGGCTACCTGGAGCTGCCCGGGCTCACCCCGGAGGACGAGGCGGCGCTCGGCGAGTGGCTGGCCGACGCGGGCGTGCCGAAGGCCGCGCACGACGTGAAGTCGGCGATCCATGCGCTGCGCGCCCGTGGCTGGCGGCTTGCGGGGCTGACCAGCGACACCGCCCTGGCCGCGTACCTCGTGCGGCCGGGGCAGCGCAGCTTCGACCTGGCCGACCTGGCGCTGCGCTACCTGCGCCGCGAGCTGCGGGTGGAGGGCGAGCCGGAGGACGGCCAGCTGTCCCTCCTAGGCGGGGTCGAGGAGGCCGACGCGCAGCGCGCCGCCGGCGAGGTGCTGCGCGCGCACGCCGTCGGCGAGTTGGCCGACGCGCTGGACGGCGAGCTGGCCAAGCTGGGTGGCGCGGAGCTGCTGGCCGACCTGGAGCTGCCGCTGCTCGGCGTGCTGGCCGACCTTGAGGCCGCCGGCATCGCGGTCGACCACGACTCGCTCGCCGAGCTGGAGGCGGACTTCGCTGCGCAGGTGAAGCAGGCCGCGCAGGACGCGTACACGGAGATCGGCAAGGAGATCAACCTCGGTTCGCCGAAGCAGCTGCAGGTGGTGTTGTTCGACGAGCTGAACATGCCGAAGACCAAGCGCACCAAGACCGGGTTCACCACCGACGCGGACGCGCTGCAGAGCCTGTTCGAGCAGACCAGCCACCCGTTCCTGTCGCACCTGCTGCTGCACCGGGACGCCACCCGGCTCAAGGTCACCGTGGACGGGCTGCTGAAGTCCATCGACGACGACGGCCGGATCCACACCACGTACAGCCAGACCATCGCGGCCACCGGGCGGCTGTCCAGCACGGAGCCGAACCTGCAGAACGTGCCGATCCGCACCGCCGCCGGGCGCCGGATCCGGGAGACGTTCGTGGTCGGCTCGGGCCCGGCCGGGCAGTACGCCGAGCTGATGACCGCCGACTACAGCCAGATCGAGATGCGCATCATGGCGCACCTGTCGGAGGACGCGGCGCTGATCGAGGCGTTCCGCTCGCACCACGACTTCCACGCCGAGACGGCGGCCCGGGTGTTCGGGGTGGCGGCCGCCGAGGTCGGCCCCCAGCAGCGCGCCAAGATCAAGGCGATGAACTACGGGCTGGCTTATGGGCTGTCCGCGTTCGGGCTGTCCGGCCAGCTGCGGATCTCCACCGAGGAGGCCCGCGGCCTGATGGACGACTACTTCGAGACGTTCGGCGGGGTGCGGGACTACCTGCGCAGCGTCGTCGACCAGGCCCGCAAGGACGGCTACACCGAGACCATGCTCGGCCGCCGCCGCTACCTGCCCGACCTGACCAGCGACAACCGCCAGCGCCGCGAGATGGCCGAGCGGATGGCGCTCAACGCCCCCATCCAGGGCAGCGCCGCCGACATCATCAAGGTGGCCATGCTGCGGGTGCACCGGGCGCTCACCGAGGCCGGCCTGCGCTCTCGGATGCTGTTGCAGGTGCACGACGAGCTGGTGCTGGAGATCGCCGAGGGGGAGCGGGCGGCGGTCGAGGAGCTGGTCTGCGCGGAGATGGGCGCGGCGCACGAGCTGTCCGTGCCCCTGGAGGTGTCGGTCGGTGTCGGGCGCAGCTGGGACGACGCCGCGCACTAGGAAACGCGGCGGCGCGACGGCGGCGGTGGTGCCTCGGGCGCAGTCGGCGCCTCGGCTGCCGTCGGTTCCGGTGCTCGTCCGGTTGCGGCTGGCCAGGGACCTGATGGACCGGTGCTACGCCGACCCGCTGGACCTCGCCGCGCTGGCCGGGGAGGCCGGGTTCTCCCGGTACCACTTCGCCAGGGCGTTCCGTGCCGCCTACGGCGAGCCGCCCGGGGCGTACCTGAGTCGGCGGCGGGTTGAGCGCGCGCAGGACCTGCTGCGCTCCGCCGACATCACGGTCACCGAGGTGTGCCAGCTGGTCGGCTTCAGCAGCCTCGGCTCGTTCAGCTCGCGGTTCCGGGAGGTCGTCGGGCTGTCCCCGACGGAGTACCGGCGCCGGCACTGGGCCGAGCGGGCGCCGCTGCCGGTGCCGGGCTGTTTCGTGCTGGCCTGGTCCCGCCCCGGCAGTGTTGTCTCCGGCAGCGCTGTCTCCGGGAGCGTTGTCTCCGGCAGCGCTGTCTCCGGCAGGGCAACACAGGAGAAGCCCGGCGGGCCGCCGGCGGGCTAGCGTGGCCGGCATGATCAAGCGCATCTCCCACGTCACCGTGTACGTGCTGGACCAGGACTCGGCCAAGGCCTTCTACACCGAGAAGCTCGGCTTCGCCCTGACCGGGGACGCCGACATGGGCGACGGTATCCGCTGGCTCACCGCCACCCCGCCCGGCCAGCCCGACGTGGAGTTCATCCTGGCGGACTGCCGGATGGGCCACGACGCGGAGACCGCCGAGCAGCTGCGCGCGCTGGTCGCCAAGGGCGCGCTCGGGCCGGGCGTACTGGCCACCGAGGACTGCCAGAAGACGTACGAGGAGCTCAGCGGGCGGGGCGTGACGTTCGTGCAGCCGCCGACCGAGCGGTTCTACGGGATCGAGGCGCTGCTGCGCGACGACTCCGGCAACTGGTTCAGCCTGTCCCAGCGGTCGGCCCAGCCGAGCGCCTGAGCGTTCCGGTCAGGATGGGCCGGTCAGGGTCAGCCGGTCAGCCTCAGCTGGTCACGCCGAGCGAGCCGGTCAGCCGGCCCACCGCGGTGCTGACGTCGGTGCGGCCGACCTCGTAGCCGTTCGAGGCGGGCCGCTTGCTCAGTACGGCGATCAGGAACCGGTTGCCCGAGCCGACGATGCCGGTGCTGTGCAGGTACTCGGAGCCGCCGTCGACCATCCAGCCCTGCTTGGCGGCGACGCCGGACGGCCGGGGGCTCGCCAGCAGTCCGAAGGCCTGGTCGAAGCCGTCCGCGCCGGTGTTCTGGGCGCTGCTCAGCGCGTTCAGCACGAACTGCTGGTCGCCGGGATTGATCGAGGTGAGCAGGTACTGGTAGACGGCGACCACGTCCCGGGCGGACATCTTGGTCTCGCCCCACTCGCCGGGGTTGGCCGGCGGCTGGGTGTCCTGCAGGTTGGCCAGCCCGACCAGCTCGGTCACCGTGCTGGACCCGCCGAACTGCTCCCAGAGCGCGTTCATCGAGTTGTCGTCGCTGACCGTGAGCGCGCGCTGCATGTTGTCGAGCTGCGCCGGGCTGAGGGTGGCCCGGCCCGTCTCCGCGCGGTGCACGATGTCCACCACGGTGAACAGCTTGACCACCGAGGCGGAGTAGAACGGGCTGGCGCCCAGGGCACCGAGGTTCAGCTGCCCGGTCTGCCGGTCCAGCACTGCCACGCCGATGTCCAGGGCGCCGCCGGTGGCCAGGCTCATCGAGTCGACGGCGGCCACCGCCGAGCCGGTGGCGTTGATCGTGCCGGACACCGGGCCGGTCTCCGCGGCGAGCTCGGGCTGGGGCGGTACGGGCGCGGCGAGCCGCTGGCCGTGCCGGACGATCAGGGCCGAGGCGCCGATCGTGGCGAGCACGACGAGCGTGGCGAAGGGGACCAGAAACCAACGGTGGCGGCGGCCCGCTCGCCGACGCCCACCGCCCGCTGGCCGCTCGTAGCGGCGCGCCCCCCGATCTTGGTCCACGCCTTATTTGACGTCTCAAAGATGACGTTCGTTAGCACTGAGTCCGACTTCACAGCGATCTGACAGCTGTTCACAGGGCGTTCCCAGGAATCCCGACGTCGGCGAGCAGGCCCATGACGCCGCCCAGCGCGCCGACCGCGGTGTCCATCCGCTGGCGCCCCTCGGGGTAGCCGACCGAGCCCGCCTGCTTGCTGAGCACCGCGACCACGTACCGGTGCTTGGCCCCGAGCAGGCCGGTGCTGTGCAGGTAGAGGTGGCCATTGTCGACCATCCAGCCCTGCTTGCCCGCCGCGCCGGTCATGCCCGGCACCTGGAGCACCCCGAACGACTGGTTGAAGCCGTCCGAGCCGGCGGTGCCCGGGGTGGCCAGGCTGGTCAGCACCAGGTCCCGGTCGGCCTGGTTGAGCGAGGTCAGCACGTATTGGTAGACCGCAACCACGTCCCGCGCGGAGATCCGGGTCTCGCCCCACTCGCCGGTGTTGGCCGGCGGGCGGGTGTCCTGCAGCCCGGCCAGCGCGACCATGTCGGTCACCGTCGTGGTCCCGCCGAACCCGGTCCACAGCGCGTTCATCGAGGCGTTGTCGCTGACCCGCAGCGCGCGCTGGATCTGGGTGCGCTGGTCCGGCGTGAGCGTGGCCTCGCCCGACTCCACCCGGTGCAGGATCGCGGTCACGGTGAACAGCTTGACCACCGAGGCGGAGAAGAACGCGACGTCGCCCTCCGCGCCGAGGGTGAGCCGCTTGGTGCTCCGGTCCAGCACCGCGACGCCGTACTCGGCGGGGGACGGGCCGGACTGCCCCATCGCGTCGATCTGGGCGATCATGTCGGCCAGCGCGGCCGGGTTGCTGGCGGCGGTCGGGGTACTGGTGGCGGCCAGTGCGACGTGCTCCGGCTGGCCCGGTCCGCCCGCCGCTCGGAGCCCGCCGGCCAGCGGGCCGCCGGCGATCAGCGCCGCGATTGCGAGGCCGCCGAGCGGGGCGAGCCACACCCGTCCCGACCTACGCTGCGCACCGACCGCCCCATGATCGCCCATGGCACCATTTGACGATCTCTCTGGGTGATTCGGTTATCACCGGATCAGGTGGTCGGAGCGTTCTTTTAGGTGGTTGTCGGAGCTCGTCGACGCCGCACGTCAACACGCCGTCCTGATCAGGTGAAAGTTCGCCGTCCCGGACCGGTCAGACCGGCTTGCGGCAGCGGAAAATCGCGGTGCCGGGGAACAGTTCGCCGCGCAGCGGGGACCACTGACCCCAGGTCTCGGTGAGCTCCGCCGGCCACTCCGGCTCGACGAGGTCCTCCAGGGTCAGCCCGGCGGCCACCACGTCCCGGATCCGGTCGCCGAGCGTGCGGTGGTGCTCGACGTAGCTGGGCGTACCGTCGGCGTCCACCTCGACGTAGGGGGACCGGTCGAAGTAGGACTGCGTGACGGTCAGCCCGTCCGGCCCGGGGTCGTCGGAGAACATCCAGCGCATCGGGTGGTTCACCGCGAACAC
>Ga0137415_10002174_pt1 | contig 19522 bp, 31 predicted proteins | sample CZODoug3_1_1_16f_FD_183082 | JGI IMG/M metagenome (GOLD analysis project Ga0137415, IMG submission 183082) | Vadose zone soil fungal communities from Angelo Coast Range Reserve, California, USA - CZODoug3_1_1_16fungal (Hybrid Assembly) | ecosystem: Environmental > Terrestrial > Soil > Vadose...
CGGCCATAGGTGTGGATCCCGACAAAGCTCGCATGTACCGACACCACTCGAAATCCGGTCCCGTAGCTTAGACACGATTCCCTATTGTCTTCTGGCAGGACAAATGTGACAGGCGCGTCATCACCGGAGATGACGAAAATTCTTCTGGCCCTTGAATCATCCGCCACGATCGCCCAGGCGCCGCTGGTCAGGCGAATAAGTTCGCCCGCGCTGCACTCTGTGAGCGGCTTGATGATGAGAGTCGGCCCAACCTTGTCGCCCGTGCCGGTGTCAATCATTCTGCCCTCACTCACAACAACAGGGGTGCCGGAGCTTGCCCTTTACTTGGGGCATTCTTTCGCCGCGCAATTGCGCTGCCGGCACCGATAACAATCGTGTCGAGACACCATTGGATTCGGGCACAATTGTGGGGAGGCAGGACGCCTGCGCGGTCATCACCGATACGCCTCTCACGCTGGCAGCTGACAGGGCGCTCAATCGAATTTCGAATGACACCACGCACGATCCGAGATTCCGGCGCGTTCAATATCGGCTCGGCATTGTCAGATAAGTAATGGCGGTGAGCATCAGCGCTGACCGTCGCCGGATTTTGCAAGCATCAGCGCACGTGCAAGCTGGCCATGCCGTCACCAATCCTCCGGCTCGCCTCTGTTGCGGGCGGACAGCGCTTCCTCGTTCAATTCGATCAGGTCGCGCACCGCCTGGACATGCGTCGCCAGCGCCTGGCGGCGCAATGAGGGATGATGGCCCATGATCCACCTCGATACGATATCGGTCAGCACCGCGCGCTGGAGGTCCGCGCCTTTGCCATGCAATAGCCGTCCAATCGCATTTGTCAGCGAATCGAAATCGTCATCGACCTTCCGCCCGAAGATACTCATCATCGCTCACCGTTCTCTTGGAAGAACCGCAACGGATTAAGCCTGGCCGTGATCGGCGGCATCTTGCAGCTTCCGGATTTGCGTGGTCAAGCGGGCTTGGACGCACGGAGCGAGGTTCATATCGGCCGCGTTAATTCATTGCGTTGCAGCATTGGTATCGTGGCCGCGTCGGCTCCTCTGCCAACGCGCGACTATAATTCTGATTACGCAATTTACCTTCGGCACCGGCGTGCGTATCAAGCGCGCGTGCCGTAAGTCATGAAGACGCGTAACGGCAGCAAGCACCCGACTTAACCTAAGTGCGTTCAGTCATGCGTCATTGAAGCGCGTTCGGACCCGCCAAGCCATGGATTGAGGCCGGAACGTGGCGCTGCCGGTCACGGTGTTGACAAGTTGACGACCCGGTTTGTTACGAATTGTGATGGTACATGCCCCAGAACGTTGATTGAGAGATGCTTATGAAGTGGCTATTGGCTCTCCTCCTCTCGGTGATGAGCGGCGCGGCTCTCGCTGAGACAACCGGCGCAGTGAATCCAGGCTCCGTTCCAGCGCAACCATCAGCGAACGACGACGTGCCGCCCGGCGGCTGTATGCCGATCGGGATGACCACTGCTGGGGAGATCGTTTTTCCGATTCAATGCAAGGAGTTTATCGAACGACACCGCGGAGCGGCCGTGGAGCAGAAACCTGCTGCGGAGCAGAAACCGGCCGCCGTGCAGGCAAAGCCCGCCGCTGCAGAAGAGAAACCCGCTGCTGTGGAGGCAAAGCCCGCCGCTGTCGAGGAGAAGCCCGCAGCTGTCGAGCAGAAGTCCGCCGCAAGACAATCGGAAAGCGTGGCGCCAGAGGACCGCAAGCCGGCAAATAAACCGGTTGAAACATTGCAGAAGCGCGTTGAGCACGAGCCGCACCAGCGCGCCATGCGCTCAGACAACTGCAAGAGCTATCGGACCTACGATTCAGCATCCGGAACCTACAGGGGCTACGACGGACAGCGCCGTGTCTGCCGATAGGTTCGCAGTTTCGCGACAGCGCGTCCGATGCGAACACGATCCTTCGGGCAGTGAGGGACATCGTTGGTACGCGCCTGCATCTCCCTCCCGGGCTTTCTAATGTTCTAACGCCGCTTCGGGAAAAGGAAAACCAACTCTCAGCTTTTGTTAAGGGGTCTGCCGTACCGTCCTACCAATCGCGGACCTCGTAACTCACACCGCGAGAGTATTGATTAAGGCCCGCCGTCTCAACCCGGCGGGCTTTTCTTTTGCGGCAAGGCCAAGGTTCATTTCCAGCGGCGGCGTTAGCCACCACCCTCATTGTCTTTGAAATTGAGCAAATTTGATCATCGACTCCGGATCTGGAATGGCAGATTGATTCGATCACCGGCATCACCCGGTGACTGAGAGTCGAATGGGTGGCTGCCATGCCGTCTGTTGCTCGTGAACTGCCGCTGGACCAGCCGCTCTACCGCAGAGCGGACCTCAACGATCACCGGCGCAACATTCTGCGCCTTGCCCGTTCGTTTCCGCCGGGCTCCGAGCGAAATCATCATCGGCAAGTTGCGCTGTTGTTTCGCGCGCTCTTCAAGAACAAGAAGTGGCTGGCTGCACACACTGTCGAGGGCTCCGGCGGCTAAACGATTGCGCACACGCCATCGCGAGTTCGTTGATCGCGAGTGAAAGCCAGTTCAGCGAGCGTCGCCGTTGGCATTCAGTGCCCGGTCGCCGTCATCGGTAATCAGCAGCCCGTGGACCTCTTCCTCGGCCAACAGCCTCATCAGCATGCTGTGACGTATTTCATCGCTCGAGGTGGCAAGTTCAGCCTCGGCAAGCTGCCGTCGACAATGCGCCAGGTTTTGTTGATGGGCAAAATGTTCCATGACAATGCTCCCCGTTCTCGGCGTCGCACTACCATGGATTGCATTGACAAGCTGAGCCATAACGCTCACGGAGCGGACTTTTCCCCCGCTAAAATGGATCACCATCGAACGGCACCACGTCTATGGGATCGCAATGAAAGTTTTGACAGCGAGGCTGTCCTTTTAAAGAATAAATTGCGCGAACTGTCCATTTTGAGACTTCACATCGTCGCCGGTCGGGCTAACATTTGATCGTCGGATTGATCGTTGTCCGACAAACTGCGACGGGCATTCGTGCACGTCGCAAGGCACGGCAAGGCAGGCATGGTCTGTCATTGTCATCGCAACGCTCGGCAGCGCATCGCAATGGCCACGCTTCGCGCGGCTACGCAGCGCCCCGCAAGCCCAACGATTGCAGGCCGCCGGTTTCCAACCCGGCGGCCTTGTTGCGTCCGGCGCTGCGCGGGCTCCCCTCCCGGCACCTGCGATGGCAACGCAACACATGCGGTCGGCCCCAGGTACGCTCCTTTATTTTCGAAAACGAGCGAATTTGACCATGAGAACCCGTGCCAGCCGTGCGAGTATCGGATTATCGCCGTGCGCGCCCTTGGCAGTTTCCGGCGACAGAGAGTTCGGTAACGCTCCCGCCTGAGTTGGGGTTGCGCGATGTCCGAACATAAGCCGGTTCCATCAACCCACTTTTCCCATATCGATTGGCCCCGCTGCCCAAGGTGCCACGAACCCCGCATGCTTCATTCGAAAACTGAGGCGGGACCGTCGGGTTTTGAATACCGCACGTTCGACTGCCAGAAGTGCAGTCGTACTCACACGATGATTATTTCGAGCGATCCGATGGACTCCAACGTGCGTGGCTGGCTCCCGGCGAACTAGACGCGCGCGGCGCACCCTGCCATGATGAACCGCAGCACGGGCGATGCCTCCCGGCTCCCGTCACGCATGTTCTGCCGCGCTTGATCGCATGTCGGATGGAGCAGGGCCTCCTCGTGATCGAACATCGTACCGAGATCGCGGATATCTGTGCTTGCTGCGACAAGCGCTAATGCAGCGATTTTGCTGCCGCACGTTCGGTTGGCGAGCCGTATGCTGCCTCGTAAAGGTGGTTCAGCTCCGATTCAAGTTGCTCGTTCACGAGCAACAGAGCTTTGAATGCGCCGCGCATATCACCGTTGCAGCTGGCGACAATCTCATCGATAACGACGTCGGGGCGATCTACAACACGGTAGGTTATGGTGCGAGGCATGGTCACATCCTCGAGTTGATCGCCTGATAGCGTACACCCGTTTCGGCTGGATGTATCGTTTTGCACGTTATTCACAGGACGGAACCGACCACATTTCACATTTCTGGAAATGCTCGGCCTCGCGCGAAGGCGGGCCTGGTGATGATCAGGTAAAGTATCGCCGCTGCTGCCTTGATCCCCCAAGACGACCTCAAGCACTGAAGATTTCGAGCGGATAGACCCGCGCGCTTTTCCGAGGATCAGGGATCGATGGGTCAACGACTCATTGTTAACGAGACGTTAACCAATTTGCGGGCATACTCCTGTTTTCGTTTTCGATGATTCCGAAAAGGAGTTTTCGATGTCGAAGTTTGCGATTGGCGAGAAGGTCGATAACGCAGCCGACGACCATGAGGTGGGTATGGTCATCGCCGTGTTTCCGACAGTTGACGGCAGCTTTAGATACGCCGTCGACACCGAAGGATACGGTGCGTTGCAGTTTTTCACCGAGGAAAAACTTGTCGTTCACCCCGGCTAGGCCGGAATGGCGCATGATGCGGCGCTACTGCCGGTAATCTGGCAGCGGCGGTTGTCGTGACGACATGGAAACTGATGGCGGCGCGGGCGGATGTACCCCGCGCGCCGGTAAGGTCGGGCCCCGGAGCAATCCGGGGCCTTACTTTTTGATTTTGAAGAGTGAGCACTGTCGGTTCACGGAAGATCAGATCATCGGGATTTTGCGCGAGAGCAGGAGGCCGGGGCAAAGACGGTCGACGTCTGCCGCAAGCACGGGAGCGCGTCGTTTAGGTCACGTCATCGGAACTCGCCATCTTTCCATTTCCAATAGCCGATGGGCAAATCGAGGAGACTCGGGGAAATGTCAATGCGCTCGACGGCCGTCCCACTCATGTCGCCGATACAGACGGAGAGCGCATACGCGACTCTGTGGTTCGGGCCGGCCTGTGTGGGCCAGAAGCCTTCGAGCAAGTCCATGACGTTGTGGAGCGCTATGTCCACCGCCGTGTTGACTTGGGCGCGGAACTCTTCCGCGCTCGTCGGAACTGCGGCAAACTCCACCGCTTTCAGTGCCTCGCCGCGACAGTGCTGCATCACGTGATGGCCGAATGTGTATGCGGCGTCCTAGGCGCGGTCGAACGAAGCTGTCCGCCACTCCTCGTAGGGTCTTGGTGTGTCTGAAGTGTTCATGGTGGCCTAACGGACTGCGGTTGCGGGGCGCTTACAAAGCCCGACGGCGCCTCGCGGCGCGTCCCCCTCGAACCGGAGGTTAGCGGGCATCGACATCATGCGGTGGGATTTTGGCGTCAAAGTGATATGGCCGAGTTCGCTGCAGCGCGTGGTCAGGCCGCGCTCCAGGGAATCTCGCTCCAAATCTCTCTCGATGATGTAGCTCGAGTAAGCTCATAGATAAAACTGACCGGCTCCTCGAATGGTGCACCACTCTCCGGGTCTGACAACTGAACAATGCGGCAGTCGTAGAGACCGGGTGATACAGACAAGACCTGCCCTCGCTCGTGTGCCTCCGGCAGCGTGACATCGGGGAACTGCGCCGCCATCGTCAGGCTCTCATAATTGGTGAGGAGCAAGCGACCCCGCGAAGCGCCGATGCTGCCCACCACCTCGCGGAAGCCTGAGGCCCGGGTCGGCTGAAACGAAACGTCGATGCTCCAGAAATGCTCCATGCCAGTGCCCCAAATGAGCAAGTGTCGGTCGCGCATCTCTCGCCTGAAGTGCTCCTGAATCGTGTCCCACGTCCAGTCGGCGTGGACGAATCCTCGGTAGGCGTCCGGGTCGATGATGGCGAGAAATCCTGAATCGTCTGTGACCTTGAATAACATTGGCGCGGTCTGGCGGTGCGATTTCAATGAGATGAAATATCGGTGTATCAAATCCGGTGGTCTTCGACGATATCCGGCATCCTCTTCCGCAGGTGCGTTGTCGCTGACCACCATCTTCGGAACCAGCCACAAGATCCGCCGGTGAAATACTCCGTGACCTAAACCATCCCATTGAAACTGGTTCGGAATTGCGGATGGAAGTGTCTGACGAGGAGCGCAGGCCGCTTTTCACCCTTCGCGTCATAACCGAGGCTCACGAATAAGGCCCGCCTCAGTCGGCGCCGGCCACTTTCATCTGGGTACATGACCAGGTCAGGCCGTCACACAACAGCGGCAGGCTTTGGCGTCGTCACAGCGTCCTGATCGCGGCCATGGCCGTCTGCGCAGGTGGCCGGCGGCTTATCGCCATTCCGCACGATTGAAAGCCGACGCGCGTTGTTTGGCGCGAGAGCCTCCGTCAGTTGCCGCAGGCAACCAGCCAATTCCTCTTGGGAATTCATGTCGAACCTTCGTTCCAATTGCGCCATTCCACACAACGCAACGAATAGCTCGGTTGGGCCGCTAATGAATGTGACCAGGTTCACACTGCGGCGTTGAAATGCCTATGGCCGCACGCAGCGATACTCACCGCCTGTGCTTGGCGTGCAGGCGGATTTTTCACGCCACGAATCGCGCGTACGGCCAACCCCGAAGGCTGTACCTCACGGTCAAGCCCGGTGCGTGCCGTCCGGCGGCGTCGCTCCGGGCCGCTGTGCGGCAAACGCGAGTGCTATTTTTGCTAGCCAAATCCGAAGCAGTCTTCTGGGGAGCGAACGCGGCGCCCGGACGGATGGTTGTCTTTCGCGGCTTTCGCCGGCGCATTGAAGAGCGACGTCTCCGGCGCGGGTGCAACGGCTAATCGCACGGCATCCAGTAAACGGTCATATTCAAGTTCGCTCATCGCGCTCTCCTGGTTGGAGAGCTCTAGTCGTTCCGACCGCTTTGTACGCATCGCAATTCCCCCAAACTACCGATGCCTCATTCCGGGTCATGAATGAGTCTTTTTAATCGCGGGGAAGGGGCGAGAAATCGAGTCTTTCTCGACAAAGTGACGGCCCCCAACCGAACGTCGGCAGCCTGCTCACGACGCGCCGTCGATCGACGGAACGGCTGGAATAGGGATTTACGATGCTGCGGGGCGAGACTGCCCAGTCATCAACAGGGCCCGCGCCAAATACCTTTTCCTTGCTCTTGACCGAAAAGGCAGCACCGGCCGGCCGCTGCGGGCACCCGATTGCAGCGGTAATTCCAGGCTTAACCTAGTCGATCAAGGTTACCGCACCAGCTGATCAAGGTTACCGCGCACATTCACTGGAAGGATCCGAAACAGGAGCGCAGCATGGAAGTTGATTTTCGTGAAGTGTGTTTTTGCAGCGAGAGACCCGATGGATTATCAAGCGTTCACCGACGACAGCCTTGTCAAGATGTATGAAGGCGTGCGTGAGGCGCTGGCTGCTGATGAGGCGCTTGGCGGAGAGGGAAGGTTTCGCGTTCGCAAGACACCGGCGTGGAAGCTTCATGCTGCGGATCTCGAGGCCGAGATGCTCAGGCGCGGAATAACTTTCGAAGTCATCGAGTGGTATGAAGCTGATCATCCGGTGGAGGAAATGCATGCGCCTCCGGCGGTGCCGGAACAATCGCCCCCGCAAGTCGAGCCATCGAGGTCACAAAAGGTTTTGGCATCGCTGAGCGCTATCGACGTCCTGAACGTCGCACCTCGCAGTCCGGCAAAAGACAAGCCGCGCAAGCGGCGGACCAAGGCATCCGACCAGGGCATCTAGAAGCTTCGAGCAACCCCGGGCGCATCGCTCTGCTTCGCAGGATAGTACGGCCCATGGTATGATCATCGAGTTCGCACCCCTCGTTTTTGGCACAGCGGCGTTGCTGGCCATATTTTTGTTTTTCGCGGTGGCTGAGCACTAGAGCATGATCCGGAAAAGTGGGTACCGGTTTTCCGAAAAGATCATGCTCAAACAAAAAGATAGAGCGGGATGACGATTCGAGGAAAAGTCATCCCGCTCTAGCGCGCGAACCGGCTAACAATACAGGAGGCTTCATGCGAAGCGTCGCTGTTTTGCTTGCAATGACCTTGGCCGCATGTTCGCCCGAGGCGGAGGTAACGGATTCGACAAACAAGTGCGTGACCAACCTTTACCCCAGCTACAATTCAAAACTACTTGATCAGTGCGTGGACGCCTGCATCAAGTGCAAGCGCGGGAATACGACCACATGCTCGACATCGTGCACCTTGAAAGGGGCGCGCTGAGACCAACTAAAAAGGCCGCCCGAAGGCGGTCTCAATCGCATCGGTTATGGATTCCGCGCAGAGCCCGGCTTCGTTTCGATCGAAACGGGAACGGCTCTAGTGAAACGCGTAGTGCAGCTTTCGCTTGAACTTGAGAATTGCGAAATGGACGCGCGTGCGTATCGGGTGCCGCTGCATTTCTCTCTGCATGGCCATCTGCTTTTGCATCATCATCTGCTTTTTCATCATCATTTTCTGCTGAGTCATGGCTTGGCGTTTTGCTTCGAGAGCGCTGGCGTCGGGACGCTGCGCCGACGACAGCTGGCTCGCTTCGGGAGCCCTGACATCGGTATTGGCCGCAGTGACGTCCAGCCCGGCACGAGCCGTCGTGGCAGACACAAGAAGAAGGGCAATCAGGAAAAACTTGCGCATCGTCGCCTCCATTTGATGATGGCGACAGCCTCTCATGTCCAGCTATGAAATTATGTGATCTGGGTCACCCCTTGCTGCCGCGCGATCTCGTCGTTCATCACAGGGGCGTGACGGACCAGGCCATCGCGGCTTGTGGCAGTCACGCGCGCGAAGCCGTGAAGGGGCCGATGGCGGCAAATGAGTTTCTGGAATCGGAGGTCTGCGAATTGATGCAGGCTGTGTCGCACGCCTGCGCGGGGCCAGTGGCAGCGCAGCAAAATGCCCGGGACCAGCCCGGGCATGGATGTTGAAGTCGCTGTAAATCAGTATCGCGCGACGACCGGCCCGCCGAAGCGGTAGTTGATGCCGCCCTTGACGGTGTGGACGTCGAAACCAAAGCCGACGCCACCAGGAGTGAAGGCGGTCAGGTAGTTTTCGTTGTCGTAGCTGGCGAACATGTATTCGACCTTGGCCGACCAGTTCGGGGTGAAGCCGTATTCGAGGCCGCCACCAACCGTCCAGCCCGAGTGAAACCTGCTTTCCGAGAAAAACGTGCCCAGAGCATCGGTGGCTGACAGGCGGTTGTTGGCCCAGGCGTAACCGCCCTTGAAGTAGAACAGCGCGGCGTCGACGGCGTAGCCGAGTCGGCCGGTGACACTTCCAAACGATCGGATCCGGTCTTCGAATGTAACGCCCAGGTCGGTCTCGGAGAATTTGATATCCGACCAGGCGCCGTCGGCTTCGATACCAAATACGAACGGGCTGCCGGCCGCTTGCCAGTTATAGCCGAGCGTGCCGCCGGCGAAGCCGCCCTTGATGTCATTGGTGCCGATGGTGAAACCCCCGACATTGACGTTTTCCGACCAGCCATAACCGCCCATCGCGCCGACATAGAAGCCGGTCCAGTTGTAGCCGGGGCTAACCACCGGGGCCTTGGTGTAGGTCCGGGCCGGAAGATCAGCAGCCAGCGCCGATGCGGTCCCAAGTCCGATAAAGCCTAAGGCAATCAAAATCCTCTGCATTTGAGATACCCCCTAAAACGCAACTCAAGGTGTTCTGCATCCCACAATGCATATACAGAATCTCGCTCTTTGGCTGTATCCGGGCCGCAACACTCGGACGGACAATTTCGCGGACGATGCGGATGCCTTGCGCTTCAGGTGGGGCGGCGGGGCACGATCCCGATGGGCGTAAAGGTATAGACCGCTTCGCCGCGTTGATTGTAGGCGGTCCATCTGACCTTCGCGATCCCCTGCGGTTTGGTCCGCGACGGAGTCAGTTCGACCACTTCGCCCTCGATGTGGAGCACATCGCCGTGTCGCACCGGCATCATCCAGCGCAGTTCGTCGACGCCAAGGCCAATAAGTGGATGCGGTCCGAACGGTCGGATTTTGACGGCAAGACTCATCGCCATGGCGGCGGTGTGCCACCCCGATGCGGCGAGCCCCTTGAACATGGTCTTCTCGGCGGCCGCTTCGTCGAGATGCATCGGCTGCGGATCGAATTCGGTCGCGAACCGCCTGATGTCTTCCCCGGTGACCGCGACCTCACCGCCTTTGAAAAGCATCCCCAACTTTAAATCATCGAACCACTCAATCATTTTGTCTTCACCTTCAGCCCGAGCTCGATCAGGCAAAGACAGCGGAACCCCGCGAAATGCGCTTTCGTGTCTGTCTCGGCCTGACTGACTTTACCCGTTGGCAAAGGACATCGAAAGCAGGCTATCCGCGTAAACCGGACCAGCCCGGCTGCCAGCGTATGAGAGTCGCGCAAATGTCGTCTGGAGCGGGATGACTTTTCTTCGAATCGTCATCCCGCTCTATCTTTTTGTTTGAGCATGATCTTTTCGGAAAACCGGTACCCACTTTTCCGGATCATGCTCTAAGGGGTGCAATGCGCAGGCGTACGCTCAGGCCGCTGCCCGATCTTCCGTGCAAGGCGGTGGTGCCATTCCGCGGCGCATCAGGACCGTCTCGCGCTCTCGCTCGGCAGTTTGATCGGAACGTGCCGCGAGGCGCTTACCACGATCGGGCCTCCATCGGGGTAGGTGCGGCTTATGATCGTTTCCAGAACCAGAAAGAACTTCTCCGCAAGCATGGGCGTTGCCTCGTCTGTTCGGTTTTCGCAACCGATAGATAGCCGGGATGGAGGCTAACAAACGTGACCGGGCTCACACCGCGAGGCGCGGCGACCGTGCGCCGGCTCACAGTATGCCGGCCAAAAATCGCCGAGTTTGTGCCGGTGACTTTCCTTCAGCTGACAATGGCACAAGAGGAAAACTTCATGTTCAAACGCATCAAACAGTTTGTCAGGAACCACCGACTGCTCAAGCGGCGAAGGCAGCCACAGGCGGAAGAGGACTTGGGTGGTGGCGACATCTGTTCATTGCAGGAACAACCCTCGACAGACGATGATCAGCCTCTCGACTGACATGAGCGGGCCGCTGTTGGACCAACTTTGACCCTTTCGATTTGCGTACCGCCAACCCGGCGCGCTGCGCGGATCGAATTGCTGTCTGCTCTGGCGAGCTGGTACCCGGGCGAAAGATGGGTGGATTGACCCATGCGGCAGGTCTAACATCCTGCCGCATTTATTTTAGCGGGCATGTGGTGGGAGGTTTTCATGCGGATACTGTTTTTCCCCGTGGCGGCTGTGCTCTGCTTGATGGCGTCGGCAGCCCCAGCTCAGCAGTCTCCCCCGACAACCGGTGACACCATAGGTCATCCTCCGCCGCTTCCCGGTCCGCCGCCACTTTCCCAACCGTCATCAACGACGCAGTCTACACCAGCCGCTTCGACGCCTCGGGCAACCGAACCGGCATCGAAAGGCTACACCGGGGCCTATGCGCCCGCCGGTACACCGCCAACCCCATACTCTACAGGTCCATTACCGCAGCCGGATCAGGGTCCGGGGCTGAACGTCATTGCTGCAGATGGAGTTTCCACACGAACGGTCAAAGCTGTGCCTTGCGGAGTGGCCGCGCGCGAGACCGATGGATCCACGACCTGTGTGGGAATCCCCGATCAAAGTCCAAGAAGGCGTCGGCGCTAGCCAGCGTCTCTACAATGGCGCAGCACAAGCCGCCCCGGTTTGAGTCAATACTCCCGACCAAAGATAGCGGATGGACCGAGGGCGCGCGGCCGCAATCCAAAAAACAAAGCCGCCCGAGCGGAGTATGATCGCTGGACGGCTTTGCCTGGGGGCACGCCCGGACTGGGGAAATGTCCGGTACGATATGAATAGGTCAGCGTGCGCGACGCTTATGTGATCCGCCTCACAGTCAAAGAGAACAACCGGCGGAGGCGGCCCTTTCGCGCGCTTGAGCCCAAGCTCAACAAGCCGGGCGACCTTAGGAACTGTCCCTCACGGGGAATAGTCTATCGGTGGAGCGATCGAGCCGTTTCTCGGCGCCGTGCGCGTCGTTTAGATGTCCGACCAACTCGCCCGACGTCCGATAGATATTGACCCCTTTCAGGTCGTAGAGTTTTGCGCCCTTGAGGTCGAAGATTGCCGCGCCGGTCACCACGCCAACGTGGATTCCTTTGCTATTGAATATATTGCCGTTCATGACCCGCGTCCTCGCGAAGAGGCCCCCACGGCAAAGGCTGCGCTTGTTGGCCGTCGATAGCGAGACAAATCGCGCTCTCGCGCTATTTTCCCTTCGCCTTCAGCCTGTGGGGCGCACCAGGCCGCTCGGTGCATCCGGATCGGGGAGGTTTCGCGAGCACCCCGATTCAGTGGATTGACTCCCTCAAGGAAGGCAACGCCGTGTACGAAGCACCGGCCATCATCGGAACCTGCATCAACTGCGTCGCGCCCCGAAGCTTGAGTGCGACGCTCGCCCTCATTGCCATCGGTGCGGGCATCGCGTTGACGGCAGAGCGGCGCAAGCTTGCCCGGGTGCGCAGCGGCAAATAACGAGCCACAAAAAAAGACCGCCCGAAGGCGGTCTCTTAAATATCGGTTAAGCCGTTTGTGGTTAATGGATAGGCCGCACCGCCGCGCGGCCTATAGCCGGGTGCCGCCTCTCCACCTACCCCAGGGGTGCGTGCACTCGGCTATGTGTATGAGCTCAGGCAAAACGGTCAACGGCTAATGCTCGCGCGCTGGGCGGTTTCCGTGTCGCTGAGCCATTAATGCAACGGACGGGAAGGCTGCCGGTTCAGGTTGACTGCTGCGCCAGCGGAATGCCTTATACAGAGCAATTTCCAGCACGATCCGGAACGCCATTCCCGTGAAAAGCATCACCGCCGAATGCGGTTGCTTCCCGAACAGGCCGGACAGTCGACGCCCCGTCCCCTCAAACAGCACTTCGACGACGGCACTTGCCCATGCATCGATCACTGCCGCGCGTCTGCGATTTCACTCAAGACATATCGGAAGCAAATTTCTAATTGTAGCAAATCGCCAACTATCACCGCTTTTCACACCCGACTTGGGCAGATTGAGAATGTAGTCCGCCGCGTCTTTCGGTGTTTTAAGAGTCTTTTTCCTTTTGGTGTTCATCCGTAGTAGTCCGGAGTCTGCGTGTTTCGATTGACACGAGGAAAATCCGCGATGCACGCTGAAGGTGCGAGGGCTGATTCGCAAAGTCGAACCCGGGGGGGCGCCGATGACTACAATTCAAGCGGTCTTTTTTGGTATCATGCTGGCGTTGACGCCAAGCATAGTTCTGCTCGCGTTTCTTCTTTGGCGAGAAGGAGTTGGGATTGCTCAGGATGAAGAAGCCCGATCGCGGGATCTTTATTCTTCACAGTAATCGACAGCCCTCAGGCGCTGACCGTTCTGCTGTTTGGTCAATTGAAATAAAAGGGCCGCCAACTAAGGCGGCCCCTGAGTCTAGATTCGCGTTCTTCTCCGCCGCCGATTCCTTGGCCGCGATCTCCGGGCGGGTTGTTGGGCTCTCTTGACCCGCTCACGGAGCCGTTTCAATTCGCAAAACTGAATAACGAGATTGGCTGTATTATCGTTGAAAGTTGCAATGCTCTGTTGAAAAGAGCGCATTCATAAGCTCCCCTGACGCTGGTACTTCACTTTTTGGGGCACACCAAGCGTGGACCTTACCCAGCCTAGGGCCTAAATATTACCTCTGAAAGACCAGTAAAAATACGGGTTCTTTTCACGGAACACCCTGACCCTTGAAGCCATTTTATGGTCGCATCACGGCGGTTCAGGACCTTCATTCTTCGATCCCGCGCATGCGTCAGAAAATCGCGGCCTTCCGCGGCGCCGATGAGGCAACCGGTTACCGTCCGCCCGTCTTCGGCAGGCTTGTGACGTCGCCGCCGGCATCGCTGAGCGTTGATAACGTTCTGCTATCGGGGAGGGTGATCGGGCCCTCGAAGGGGCGGCGCCACTGCCTTCGAGGCTGTGCATAAGCCGGCCGACGAATCCCGTAGTTTTGCGGCGTCGGTTCCTATTGCAGCTTGGCCGGCCCCGTGCGGACATACCAACGCCGGGGGATTTGAGGGCTCGGTACCTAAGACAGCGCCGCCTGGCGATCATACTCCGCGAGGCGGCGTTGTGCATCCGCCGACGAACGTTCCTCACCTCTCAAAATTACGCGAAGGTGTGAGTTGGTTCATACTTTCTAGCTGAGTTCCGGTGAGAACTGTCTTCGGCCTGCTTTTTCAAATCTCCGATCTCCAAATAGCCATGAACGAAGAATTTCTCAAAAAGATCATCGTAACCGCCATAGCACTTCTTGGATTGACATCGTGGCTGGTGCTGGCCCACGTCGAACCAAAAGAAGAGTGCCTGAATAATTGCGCGACCGATTTCTCAGCAAATCGCCGATAGCGATCCAGCGTCCCATGCTCAATGCCGGTCCTGCGGAACGCGGCGATACAGGCCGCCCGTGCACATGATCAAGCTCACGCAACAGCGTGAGATCACTCTGTATGCCTGGGTTCATCCCGACGATGACAATCGACGATAAGACCGCCGCCGGCGACGCGCAGGGCGATGGTTTCCGAAGTCCACTGTCAAAATTTCATTGAGCTTGTCTGCTCCACAGTGCGCACGGCGGCAGAAAGTAACCTGCAAAAGTTGCCGATTTCGCAACCCAACGGAGAGGAATAAAGAGGAATACCGCATCCGCGCGCCCACTTTTCGGAGGCTATCATGTGGTCAAATTTTAAACATACGGTACTCATTGCCATGAGCCTATTCAAACCCGACGCGGAAGAAACCCTGCAAAAGACTCTCGACGCCGCGAAGTCGATTGCAGGGCGACTTGTTACCGCGAAGACTTTGCTCGCGGAGCGTCATGCCACGGCAATAGAATTGGCGCGCGACAATGCCGACGACGCCACGCTCGACGAAGCGAAAGGAAAAATTCGCGCCGCACAAATTCGGGTTGACACGCTTAGCGCAGCTCTGACCGGGACCGATCAGAAAATCCTGCAGCTCGAACAAGAGCTGGTAGCAGTCGCCGACAAGAAACAGCGCAAGGCTGCCGCTTTCGAGATTGAGAAGACCGCTGAAGGTTTTGCGTCCGCCGCTGCCGACACTGTCACGTCGCTTAGTGCGCTGGCGCTTCATACCGAAGCCATGGCTCGTTTTCTACCCGACGCTGCGGACTTGCATTCATTCGCCTTGAGAGCCAAGGCCGAATTGCCGGGCAGCATTGAAATGCTCTTGATGCTGGCACGCAGTTACACCGACGCGGTTCTGGCCGGACGCAACAAAGCGACGCTGCCCGAGCCGGAAGCACCAGCACCGACAGTGCAAACGCAGCCCGAGCCGACCGGGGGCGCTTTCACAGTCCGCGACGTGGCGATCGATGGAATTTATCGTGAGTCAAGCCCACCGCTCTCTCAGCATCAAGTGAGTGTGAGGCGTGAAGCAGTTCACATCTGAAAATCGTGAATTGATCTAAGGCGGCGCAAGCCCGATTTTCGGGAGAGAGCCATGCCGTCATTCAACAGCCAGCAGCAAAACGACCGCGGTACCCGTTGGTGGGGAGCCGCTGCCACAGGGGTGGTCGAACTTCTCGTCTTGCTCGCGCTTGCTATCGCGGTTGTTCGCTATCTGGAATGGTCATCGGACGTTGCTCAGGCCGAATTCATGAACGCCACCAAGTCATCGGTGTCTGATCCGAATCCTTCCGGCGAATTCTCGACTCCGGTTCAGGCCCTCAAGGGGCGAACCGCTTGCGACCGGAAGGGTTGAACTGCTGCAGGAACCACCCTTCAGCCGGCGGTGGCTGCGGAGGTTTGCCGATTTTAGGCTCGGCGCAGCTCTGGACTCAGAGCGCGCAGCGCTATCTCGCGAGTTGGGGTAGCTCTACTTCCTCCTGCGCCGGCGGCCGTTGGCGTTTGACCTCATCGCGGCGAGGGAAGGGACAACCGACCCTCCGCGCCTTGGTGCGAACTGTTTCCTTTGATCGGTTCAGTGCTTCGGCTGCCGTGCGCGGTGACGCACCGTCGACAACTAGTTTGTCCAAGAGCCTCAGCTCTTCCGGGCTCCAACTTCGTCTCCTGAAACGAGGCATCCTGCGTTTAAGTGCCCGGATGATCGCGATGCGCGCGAACCAAGTGGACCCGACTTGATCCGCCGCTCGGAGCATATGTTTGCGGGCGTTCCGCCACTCTCGCGAGTTCCTCTCGGCATCGGGAAGTTCGCTGATATATGCAATGACGTGGCGAAGGGTGGTAGCGACTACGTTGTCCGGCAGAACGATTGGCTCCGCAAACTGTGAATCCCATGACATCACGTAACTCCCATTACGTAAGCCCCACGCACAACGTTTATGGAAATAGTTAACGATTGGTTTGGATTGTTCGCTGAACCCGATGATTTTTGCGCGAGGTCGCCATGACGCCTGAGCGCGATGGGCACTGAGCCGATGCAGTTTCCGCGCTCGAATGGCTGAAGATCTGGACCGCTGATAACAAGGCAGGCAACGTGCGCAACACTAGAGCGGGATGACTTTTCTTCGAATCGTCATCCCGCTCTAATCTTCTTGTTTGAGCATGATCTCCGGGCAAACGCTTCGCGTTTGTCCCGAGGGAAAACCGGTACCCACTTTTCCGGATCATGCTCTAGCGTCGAGCTTGTGTTGCCGCTCGAAGACGCTGACGGCGAGTCCACCGCCAACAAATCCAAAAAATAGTTCTGTCGCATAATCATAATGACTCTTTCGCAAGAGGCGGAATAAGCTGTGGATGTGGAAGCGGGGGCGCTTGCAATGGAAAATGTTCAACACTATCGCGCCATGGGTTCTCTGTGCCGTCAGTTGGCGGTGTTCGACCCCATCCATAGTTGGAAATATTTAATCGAAGCGCAGAAGTGGGAGCATCGCGCCGAAGCTGAAATTGCTTCCCACTTCAAGGAATGCAACACCGCTGGCTCAAGTGACCCAGCCAGATCCACCACAACTCCCGGCACGAATGATACGCCTTTGAAGACGAGTGCTGAAGCATCGGAGCCCTGCCAGATGTGAACAGCTTGGCGGCTTCTACCTCGCAGAAGAGCAAGCCGGCGGGTTTTTTTTGTTGGCCTTACCAGCCGCTGCGCTGCAGGCGATCGACGGCTACAAGCACGTCGGGCCGTTCGAGTACCTCAACCAGCTTGTCAAGGATGCGCTCGTTATTGTGTGGTCGGGGCTCTAGATATTCTTCGAGGATGCGCTGCGCGTCGCTCATGGCCTGAAGGGCTAATTGCTGATCTGTCATTAATGATCACCTCGGCACTTAATGGAAAAACTTGTCGTAGGCTTCAAAGAACGGCCCCAGCCAGGGCGACCGGGCCGCACGACTGCAAACCGCCAGCCAAGAATGCAAACCGCCAGCCAGGAAAAAAGTTCCATCCCGGGGAACCGGCCTGTGCGCACGGGGCCGTACTCATCAAATAAATCTGGAATTTGGCGACCCGAGGTTGGGGTTGCGCATGCAAAGTAATCCTTATCAAAATGATTGAAACATAAAATTTGCCTTATCCCCGAGGTGGTTGCAAGTTGATCAAGGTGGGGCGCGAGTTATCCGATGTCCATCCTCGGAGAAAACAAGATGCGTCAGACCGTCATTGCCACTGCCGTTTTGCTCGCCATCATCTTCGCCCTTTTTGGTGCGACCGTCATCACCGCGGACGCCCCGCGAAAGGCAGCGCAGGCCGCTGCGACATCGGGTTCGATCGACGTCATGCGGATGACGAGGGACACAAAGGGCCTGTCAGTAGAACGGTTCGATGCAATCTGACGCGAAGCCCGGGCTTCCGCACCACTCGGAAATTTCAGCTCGCTCAAGTCAATAGGCACACCATTGCTGTGCGCGCCGTTTGGCTGCTCCAGTTCAAAACGATCCGTCCTGTCCCCAGCAATAGTTGCTTCGGCAGAGCTCATGCAACATACGCTGAAAGGGTGGGGATTGGATGGGCGTGATCCCAAGGTGACAAAAGTGACGCCGTGAACATGCGTCAGATCTCCAAAAGTTCATCCGTCAGAGCTGAAGAAGCCAAATCCGCGAGAGAATTATTGTCGTCGCAAGCTCCCGCTGTCCCGAGGTTCCTCAGCAATCACTGAAGCCCGAAAAAGCGTTTCGCGCGGTATTTGAACAATCCACTTCAGCTTGTGGCGCGAATTGGCCGATGTCCGCTGGCGAGTGGTCGGCGGGTGGATTATCCTGCAACAGGGTCTACCGAACTGCGAGGTTCGATCTCCCATCAGATGCTCTGTCCGGCGGCACAATAGCCAGCATTGCTTTTGATTGGCCCGGGCAAAAAACGGGTAGTAACAACGCAAGGTCGGGAGATGCAGCATGGGGCGGAAATACCAAAGTATTGTTGAAACAATCGGCAATACGCCGGTCGTGCGAATCAATCGTTTGGCGCCGCGGGGCGTCAATCTTTTCGTCAAGATTGAAGCCTTCAACCCTCTTGGTTCAGTGAAGGACCGATTGGCTCTCGGTGTAATTGAGGCGGCCGAAAGGTCGGGAGACCTTAAACCTGGCCAGACGGTTATCGAAGCGACAAGCGGAAATACGGGAATCGGTCTTGCGATGGTTTGCGCCGCCAAGGGATACCCGCTTGTGATTACCATGGCAGAGCCATTCAGCGTCGAGCGCCGTAAGCTCATGCGGTTCCTTGGAGCGAAGGTCATTGTAACTCCTGCCGCCGAGCGCGCCGTAGGCATGATCAACAAGACGATCGAACTCGCCAAGACGCATGGCTGGTACATGACGCGGCAGTTTGAGAATGAAGCCAATCCCGATATTCATTCGCGCACAACAGCGCGTGAGATACTTGACGATTTCTCCGGAGAACGGTTGGATTATTGGGTCACGGGCTATGGAACTGGCGGAACGTTAAAGGGCGTCGGGCGGGTGCTTGCCAAGGAGCGTCCCGAGACGAAGATTGTGGTTTGCGAGCCAGAGGATGCGCAGTTGTTGGCCAGTGGCACCGCGCAGGCGCGAAACCCAGATGGAACTCCGGCGGCGCCGCATCCGACATTCAAGCCGCATCCGATGCAAGGCTGGACGCCGGATTTCATCCCCAAACTCACCGACGATGCCGTCGCAATGAAGGTCATCGATCGCATCTTGGCGATCTCCGGTCCAGATGCCATTCGCTGCAGCAAGGATCTTGCTACCCAGGAGGGCATCTTTGTGGGCATTACCTCAGGCGGGACCTTCGCGGGCGCCCTCAAGGTTGCAGCCGAGGCAGAGCAAGGGGCAAACATTCTCTGTATGCTTCCCGATACCGGCGAGCGCTATTTGAGCACACCTCTCTTCGCCGATGTGTCGGCAGACATGAACGAGGAAGAGCTTCAAATCTCACGCTCTACCCCGAGCGCGCAGCTCAATCTTTAAGCGTCCTTGCTGAACGATCGGGTATTATCGGCCCGCGCGAGCGAAGCCTGTTTTGGCCTTGGCAAGCGTCGTTGTGAACGCCGGTGTTCCAGAGCGGGATGACTTTTCTTCGAATCGTCATCCCGCTCTATCTTTTTGTTTGAGCATGATCTTTTCGGAAAACCGGTGCCCACTTTTCCGGATCATGCTC
>Ga0137415_10002176_pt1 | contig 19514 bp, 23 predicted proteins | sample CZODoug3_1_1_16f_FD_183082 | JGI IMG/M metagenome (GOLD analysis project Ga0137415, IMG submission 183082) | Vadose zone soil fungal communities from Angelo Coast Range Reserve, California, USA - CZODoug3_1_1_16fungal (Hybrid Assembly) | ecosystem: Environmental > Terrestrial > Soil > Vadose...
TTCTCCATGTCGCCCGGCCGGTTGAGTCCGCGCTTGAACAGCGCCTGGAATCGTTGCTGCGTTTCAGGCCACGTCAGTGCTGTGGTAAAGGAGTTGAGGGCGTCTAGAAGGCGATCGGCGGATGGCAGCGACACCTGGTTAATAAGATTCTTCGCCGCAGCGATAGGATGCCGATCGAAGGAAGCGATTCGCCGCGCGAGCGCGTCGACGAAACCATCCAGCTCGCTGCTCGGAAGTGCCCGATTGACGTATCCGTAGCGCTCAGCGGTCTCGCCGTCGAAGTCGCTCCCGCCGAGTACGATTTCGAGTGCGCGGCCGCGGCCAACGAGAAGTGGGAGGCGTTCGGTACCGCCGCCGCCGGGATGCACTCCCGCTCCGACTTCGACTTGGGCCAGGGCCGTGTTCTCGCGCGATGCGAATCGCATGTCGCAGGCGAGGACGAACTCGCTGCCCACGCCCCGGACCCGGCCTCGGATCTTCGCGATGCTAACGATCGGAGACTTGGTCAGACGGACGAACGTATCCATCAAGATCGGCAGGCCGGAAGGCCCGGCGGTTTTGATGAGGCCGAGGCTCCCCGGCATGTCGGCCAAATCAAAGTGGGCAAGGTAGAAGTCGGGATTCGCGCTCTCGAATACAGCGACACGAAGGTTCGGGCTGGCGTCCATTCGAGCGAGCAGATTCTGCAGGCCTGCGAACATGCTGGCGCCGACGATGTTGAGAGGCGGGTTATCGAACACAATCCTCCAGTACGCAGGCGATTCCTCGATGACCCGCACCTGTGCCGCTGATTCAGTCATGATTCACGCTCCCCTGACCTCGAAACCACGGGATGGCGCAGTGATCTTCTTCTCTTCGTAGGAACGCATTCGCGCGAGCCCAGGCTCGGAGATGCACAATTTCAAGAAGAGATTTCGTTCGAGCGCCAGTCCCTGCGCCAGCGGCGTCTCGGTGGCGTTGCGGACGAGACGCTTGATGTATGCGACAGATTCCGGCGTGTGTGACGCCAGGCGCCGCGCAATCTCCATCGCTCGATCGAGAGCCTTGCCGCTGACGGTTTCGTGCACCAGGCCCTTCCTTTCGGCATCACGCGGATTGAGCGGCTTGCCGATCAGGATGTGCATCAGCGCGGCTGGCGTTCCAATGGTTCGCGGCAGTCTTTGAGTGCCGCCAGCGCCGGGAAGGAGACCAAGCTCTGCCTCCGGCAATCCAATCAGGTAGTCGCCATCTTCAGCGATACGAAGGTCGCAGGCGAGCGTGAACTCGAACGCGCCAGCAATAGCTGTCCCGGAAATGGCGGCGATGACCGGCTTAGGCATGCTCTCGCACAGCGCCATGGCCTTGTCGAAGAATCCCCCGTTGTAGGTCGCGTTCTCGGGCCACTCGCGACCAGAAGCGCGCAGGGACTCTGCGATTTCGATAAGCGCCGGGATATTGAAATGACGGTTGAAATAGCCGGGCGCGCCTCCGGTAACGACAACCACTCGAATGGCATGGTCGCCCGCAAATTTCTCCAGCGCCTCGGTGAGCGCTTCGCCCATCTCCGCGTCAAAATAAATCCGTTTCGCGCTGCCAAGCGTAATGACCGCAATTCCATCGGCTACTTTTGTCGTCAAAACATCGGCGTTCATCAGGTCCTCCGGAGTTGGAACGGTTCGTTTCTGTTGCCGGTCATGGCTGAGGCCTATTCGGGGCACACCGCCCCCAAAGCGGCCCAAGCCTTGATCAATTCGCCGAATTGCTGCTGCGTTCCAGGCGCGGGGGCCCGGTTTCCGCCCGGGTGCCAAGCCCAGCCCACTAGCTCGTCTACCGATACGTGGTGAACGATTTCGGCCATGTCGCGTCCGCCGTTGCGCTTCGGATCTTTGAGTTGCCGGCAGATTTCGCCAAGCGTCTTGCCTTGCCACGCCATCGAGGCAGGCGCGAGGGACCATTTGGGGTTTCCCGGCACACCCGAGGCGGTGGAATTTTCGCCATGGTGGCAGCTATTGCAACGCAGGCCCCCGGGGTCGCCCGTCCCCTCCGGCCCTCGCAGCACCATCGGCAGGTGTGGCGTCATGTGATCCGTCTGCGTCGGGCGCGCCGTAACTGGGTGGCAGTTGAGGCAACGGGGCGAGGCGAAGACCTTGCCCGCCTCCCGGAAGAGCGCCGCCGACCGCGCCTGGGGATCCTTGATCCCGTCAAAATCGGCAACCGGGTGAAGCGACCGAAAACTGTCGGCCACCTCAGACGAGGCGGCAACGGCGCTGGACCCGAAATGTTCCGTCAGAACGACACCGCCGAGAACCGCAAACGTGCCGACGGACACTGCGAACGCGCCGTGGCGACGTGGGGCGGAAGATAAGCGCAGCGGTCTCATTCGAACGCCACTCCGTTCTTGGCGAAGGGTTGCGCCCAATAGCGCTTGCCATTGGCCCGGTATAAGGCGTTGCAGAGCGCGGCGCCGACCGGGAACGTACCGATCTCGCCGATGCTGCCGGGGGTCTCGCCGACACTGATGACCTCCACCTGGATGTCTGGCGCCTCGTTCATCCGCATCAGGCGGTAGTCGTTGAAATTCTTCTGGTCGGCTGCGCCATCGGTGAGGGTGACTTCCTCGAACATCGAGTTGCTCAGTCCAAATATGATCCCGCCTTCGATGCAGTGTTCGCACAGCATCGGATTGATCAACAGGCCAGAGTCGCACGCAGCGAAGGCCCGCGTGACGCGAATCCCGTTCGAGGTCTTGGCGACTTCGACGACCACGGCGATGCGTGTGGCGTAGAAGTCGGATTGAATGTATGCGATGCCCTGGGACCGTCCCGGTGGCGCTTGGCCCCAGCCCGCGAGGGCCGCGGCGCGTCGGACGATGTTGGCGGCGCGTGGATCGCCGGCGAGGAGCTTGAGCCGGTAAGCGACCGGATCCTGGCGCGTCGCATGCGCCGCCTCATCGATCATCACGTCGAGGACATAACCGTTCATCTGGTCGCTATTGCCTCGGAAGGCCCCGATGCGCACCGGATGCGGCACGACCCGGTAGGACCCGTACTCGCTGGGGATCGGATAGCCGCCGGCCACCAAGGTCAGGAGGGGTAGGTCCAGCGGCCGCATCTCGGCGTAGAACCAGGGGAACAGCTGCCGCCAGACTCCATCGCTCGCCGTGCGCACGTCCCAGGCCACTGGCATTCCGTCCGGGCCTAGCCCGAGGCGCGCCCGCATGATCGCAGACGTGCGAAACTGGTCATTGCGGATGTCCTCGTCGCGAGTCCACATGACTTTCACCGGCCGCCCGGCCGCCTTGGACAACAGGACGGCCTCGGTGACATGCTCGAAGCCCGAACGGCGCCCGAAGTCGCCGCCCTGATATTCGTTGTGCACGATGACCTTCGCCGGGTCGATGCCGAGGGCAGCAGCCGCGAACCCGGCGTCGAGCGTGGGCGATTTAGTCGATAGCCAGATCTCGCAGGCATCGGCCATGACTGAAGCCGTGCAGGAGACGGGCTCAAGGCAGCTGTGATAGAGGATCGGGAAGGTAAACTCGGCCTCCAGCACCTGGGCGGCGGACGCCATGGCAGTTGGAACGTCACCGTGGTTTTGAGGGGCTGGATCGCCTGGCTGATCGAGCCCCGCCCGGAGCAGTCCGTTTAGATCGCGGGTCGAGACTTGGTTCTCTGGGTTCTGAGTGTAGGTCTCCCGCACCAGCTGCAACGCCTTGGCCGCCTGCCAGTAATGGTCTGCGACCACGGCTACGCCCTGAGGAATTTTTGTGACGAGCCGCACGCCCGGGGCTTTCCTCGCCGCTTCCGCATCGAGGCTGGCCACCGTGCTGCCCCGCACCGGCCCGTGACGGACGGCAGCCCACAGCATGCCCGGCGCCTTAAAATCAAGACCGAAACGGGCGGAACCGTTCGATTTGGCCTCCGCGTCCAGCCGCTGTACCCGCTGGCCGATCAGCGGCATGTCCGACAGTTTCCTGAGCGACGGATTCTGAGGCACAGATTGACGAGCTGCCGCCTCGGCCAGTTCGCCGAACGTGAACCGCCGACCCGAGGATCGGTGAACGACTTTCGAGTTCTCGACGTCGCACTCGCCCGGCGCGACACCCCAGCGCATGACCGCCGCCGCCACAAACATCTCCCGGGTGGCTGCGGCCGCTCTACGCATCGGCTCGTAGAAGAGGCTCACCGAGCTGCTGCCGGCGGTGAGGACCAGACCCTTGTAGAGCTTGGTGTTGATGAACTCTTGGCGCCGTTCGGTTGAGAATTGGACACGCATCTTGTTCCAGTCCGCGCCGAGTTCGGCGGCGATGACCTGAGGCATGCCCGTGGAGTTGCCCTGCCCGCCCTCGGTTTGCGCGATGATGGCGGTCGCGATGTCGTCGCTGCCGACGGTGAGGAAGGCGTTGAACCGCTGACCACCGAAATCGGCGATTGGCGCCGACTTGGGGGCCGGCGGACCCTTGCGGCCCGGCTGCGCGGCCAGCGGCGGCATATGGAAGGCGAGCACGAACGCCGCCGATCCGAAGATGAAGTCGCGGCGGTCCATGCCCGCGGCGGGAGGGAACTTGTCGACGTTAGCCATGTTTCACTCCCGTCGCGAGATCCAACGAGGCTTCGACGATGGCGGCCTTGATACGCTTATACGTCCCGCAGCGGCACAGATTGCCGCTCATTGCGGTCTCGATGTCTTCCCGCGAGGGGCGAGCGTTTTCCGCGAGAAGCGCAATTGCCGACATGATCTGACCCGACTGGCAGTAACCGCACTGAGGCACGCTGTTGCGGGTCCAGGCGCCTTGGATCGCCCGGGCCACCGGGCCGGAGACGCCCTCGATGGTCGTCACCTTCCGTCCAGCGACCGCGCTGACCGGGTAGGAGCACGATCGAACGGGCTTGCCGTCCACGTGTACGGTACAGACGCCACAAAAGGCCATGCCGCAACCGAACTTGGTTCCGGTAAGGCCGGCCAGGTCGCGAATCGCCCACAACAGGGGCATGTCGGGGGCGACCTCATCCAAGACTCGCTCCTGTCCGTTCAATATGAGCTTCATCGCTTGCAGCCTCCGTTGGTTCTGTTGCAGGAAACCCCGGTGGACGGCGCGTCACCGAAGGTCATGCAACGCTTCGCACATTTCATCCAGGCACCTTCAGCAGTTGCTCCAGTTGTTTGAGAGCTTTGGCATCCTCCGGGGTGATTTTCGGGTTACCGCAACGGGGATCGGTTCTTTGCAAAGCACCAATCATGGCGCGCGTAATCGGGATTGGAGCGCAGCCGTGGTCGGCTTCGCACACGAGGTCCCATTGCGGTCGGGCTGCAATGTGACAGCCAAAGCAGTTCCCTCCAAACCGATTGACGACGTCGGCAAACCCTCGTCTCCGGATTTTTGTTCCAGCATTCGACACGTCCAGCTCGAAGAACTCCCAGTCATGCGTAGCAGTGTTGAAGCCCTTGTCGCGCTTGACCATGGCCTCGCCGGGAACCAATTGGATGACCGAACCCGAGGGATATACGGCGCCCGTCGTCGAATTGGCTGCGGCCACCGTCGCCTTAAGGTTGCCTCGCAAGTTGTCCACGTAGAATTGACGCACCAATGTCATCTTCGTGATGCACTTAAATGACTTCGCGTCGATTTGGAGATCGCCTTTGACGGAAATATCCGTAGCGTTTCCGGGAACCGTCGAGAACAGTATTGCAGCGCCGCACAAGACTGCGGAAACATGATCCATTGGTCGCCGGACTGTGCTTCTGTTGTGGGTCACGGCTGGGGCTTATTTGCCGATGACTTCGAGCGTGACAGGCACATTGCCGCGCGTGGCGTGCGAGTACGGGCAGACCTTCTCGTGCGCTTCGCGCACAAACCTCGCTAGGTCCGTCTGGTCGATGTTTCTCTCTTCGATTTGCAAGTTCACAGCAATGCCAAAACCACCGCCATCGCGGGGGCCCGTCGCGACCGCACATGTGACCTTCGCCTTGGATGCATCGCGCTTGTTCTGCCTCGCGACGTACTCAAGCGAGCCGCCGAAGCACGCGGCGTAACCGGCCGCGAAGAGGTGCTCGGGCGTCGCCGTGTTCGGGCGGCCGGGCCCACCCATCTCCTTCGGCACTGAGAGATCGGCTTTGACCATACCGTCGCTCGTTTCGGTATGGCCGTTCCGGCCCCCTATTGCGGAGGCGGTGGCGGTGAAGAGCGGCTTAATAATGTCCACAGTAATCCCTTCCTTTCACAAGCGTTGGCGACGACCTTTCAATTCGATTGGGATATGTGTGCACGCTGCGCCAATCCTTGGCCGAACGAGAAGTTCTCGCCGGGCCCCTCGATAAGTTGAATCACTACGTCGTCGGGCGATATCCCAATGGCAGTGACAATGCGAGCGTTCAATTCTTTGAGGAGCGCGAGGCGCGTTTCTTTCGGCCTGCCGGCGATGAAGGCCACTTCTACCAGGATGAAGTCGTCTGAATATTTCATTCCGACGAACGAGGGCGTGTGTAGAAAGCACTTGCGTGATACCTCGAAGATGATCTGGAAAAAGTCGTCCGGCGGTATCCGGAGCACCGTGATCAAAGCCTCCTGCACAGACCGGGACAGCGCCGAAAGCCGCTGCTCGTCGTAACGGGATTCGAGGACGTGTATCTTGGCGAAGGGCATCAACGTTTGCTTTGTATGATTGGCGCGCTCACACGGGTCGCGACAATACGATCAAGCTAGCCTTCGGGAATCGAGAAAGATCGTCGTGTGCTCTACGAATAGCTCGGCGTGCTGGAACAGCGCGCCATGGCCCGAATCTGGGTAGACAATGAGCTGCGCATTCGGGATGTGCTGACAAAGCGTGAATGAGTTGATTGTCGGCACCATGATGTCGTTGTTCCCGTTCACGACGAGCGTCGGCTGGCTGATCGCCCGGAGCTCGGAATACCGCTCACCGCGCGGCATGCGCCATTCGCCGATGGCTCTGGACTGCGCCTCTATGGCTTCGGGTGACGAGGGCGGATCAGCGTCCTTGCGCTGATGGCGGCGCTGCCAGAATGCCTTGCCCGCCGCCTGGCTTGCCGCGGACGGCGTGAAGAAGAGGAACAGAAAATCTTCGAGCGTCGGGACGGGATTCGTGGCAACCCCGGGGATGCGCGGATCGTTAGCCAGCTCGCCATTGCGGGGCGCGGTTCCGACCAGGACAAGTCGCCTCACAAGTTCGGGATAGCGGAGCACGAAGCCCTGGGCCACGTAGCCGCCGATGGAGAAGCCAAGCACGTCCACGGCTTGCAAGCCCAAAGCGCGGACAAAGCGCGCTACGTGATCGGCCGCCGCGTCGATCGTGTCCGCGGGCTCGCCGCTCGAGCTCGCGACCCCGGCGTTGTTGAACAGGATTACGGGACGCCCGCTCGCAAGGCCATCGGTCACGACCGGATCCCAATGGTCCAGACCGGCGCGGAAATGCGCAAGAAGGACGAGCGGGGTTCCTTCTTCCGATCCGAAGCGTCTGTATGCATAGCGCACCCCTTTTGCTTCGATGAAGCGGGTAGGCGCCGTCAAGTGCGTATCGTTCCTCAAATCTTGCTCGTAGGTACCTGATTCGCGACCGGCAGCGGATTCGCGGCGAGCAGCGCGCAGCGGTAGGCGAGGGATCCTCGCCCGCAACAGCCGTCAGCTCGTGGTCGGAAGCCGCTCATTTCCGGACGAGCGGGATCTGCAAGTTCGTCGGACGATTTTCTTCCTTGTCGAAGCCGCGCCCGTCGATGTTGCGAGCGCCCCAGAACAGCATGTCGCGACTCAGATAGACCAGGTCGTACTCCATGAAATTCCGCCCGGCGACCAGGCCGAACGGCGCGAAGGTCTTGCCGAACACCGCCTGCGGGAGGTTCACTTCCCACTTCGCATATCCTGTACCGGCAACCTTGTTGAGAACGTCGGCAAATCCCTGGGCGAGGGGCGTGACCGTATAGTCCTCGTCGGCAGCGAAATCCACCTTCTGCGCGCCGCTCGCGATCGGATGATCCCCTTGCCAATGCGTGTGACCGCGCAGGTAGATTCGCGCGAGGGGCGCTTTGCCGTAAGGATCGGCGCTGTTGACGATCGTCAGCTCGAAGCGATCCTCGCCCAAATACTTGAAGTCGCGAGTCAGATAGAACGGCCGTAGGCTCCCGTCGGCGTTCTTCGCGGCGCTGGGCCGGATCTCCGGCGCGATGCTGACCCATTGGCCGAGAAGGCTCTGCTTCGTTTGCTCGAGCGACATGGCGGGTCCTTCGTCTTTTTGCAGGCGAGCGGTCGAGGTGCAGCCGGCGGCCAGCATGACGACAGCGATCGTCCACAGGTTTGTTCTCATGTCCTTAAGGCTCGAACATTCGTCGATCGACCTTGCCCTCCAGCCTCTGAGCCAGTTCGGTCGAGAACCTGACGATCTGGTGGAGCGGCCGGTGGTAGAGCCGAATACTGTCGATCAGGCCGGCTTCGTCGCGAGTGATGATGGTCGTACCCGCGATGTCGAAGCCGAAGGCCGCACCTTCCCATTCGAAGAACGTCTTGCGGCCCGCGACGGTCTCGTGCGTAAAGTCCAGCCGGTCGTACATCGTCGTCGTGGCGGCGAAGAAGGCGCCCACGAGCTCCACACCGATGCAGCGTTCGTTCATGACCGACGTTTCAAGGGAAACGGTCCGGGAAAACGCCGCGGCGAACTCTGCCGTCCCATTTTTGCGCGCCAAGGCTCTCCAGGCGCTGCCCGGCGCGCTCGAGCTCGGTGTCATCTCACTTACGAGCGGCCGGTCGCTACCGCCTTTGCCGCACTCCGGATCACGTCGAGCACGACTTTGGGCCGGGAGAGCATCGGGACGTGGCTCGAGTCGACCTCCGTGACCTTGGCACCCATGCGCTTCGCAACGAACCGCTGCAACTCGGGATGCACGGTTCGGTCCTTCTTGGCCACGATGTACCAGGTCGGCTTCGATTTCCAGGCGGCACCCGGGACCTTCTGGGTGAACAGATCGGCCACTGGCACCATGTGGGTCGCCCAGACCAGTTTCTGCTCCTTTTCGGGCAGGTCGCCCGCAAACGCGGCGGTGCCCTCCGGTTTCATCCAGACACGGCCGTCCGCCACCTCGACGTAGGAGAAGACGTCCGTCACCGGGAATTTCGCCTGCTGGCTCTGCGACGTCTCGTCTTCATCGGGAGCGAGCGCAGCGATGTAGACCAAGCCGGCGACCCGCGGGTCGGTGCCGGCGTGGGTGATGAGGGTTCCGCCGTACGAGTGTCCGACGAGGAGCACAGGATCCTTGACCCGCCCCAGTGTGCGGACGACGCAGTCGACGTCCCCCTTAAGGCTGTCCAGGCCATGCTGGCTGCAGAGCGTCTCGTACCCTTCCGCTTGAAGCGGCTGTATCACCTTGCTGAAACAGGATCCGTCGGCCCAGAGGCCGTGTGCGAACACGATGCTCGGTCTCTTGGTGCCGGCCGTCGCTTTGGTTTCCTGCGCCAGCGCGCTCGTGGGGCGAAGTGCGACACTCACAGCAGCGACTGCGCTGCCCAACACCATCGCGCGGCGCATCTGGTCGACGTCGTTCATGGAACCTCCCAAGGTTGAAACGGCATTGGCTTTATGCCCGACGACCTTCTGCCCGTCTTGTACGGCCGGCCCGGATTTGTAAATTCGGACCATGAAACCCGACAGTTGACGCGCTCGGCCGCCCTGACCAGACTAGTGGCTGGCGTCCTTATGGGTCCCAGCGATCTGTCTTCGACCATCGGCAGGCGGTTCCACAGGCCGCCCGTACCTAGCGCCATCGCCTGCCTGCAGTCGAAAGATCCGATCACCTTCTCGCACGTCGCGAGCGGTACGGCGATGCCCGCTCCGACTCTGGCGCCGCCGGTCGAGAACTCCTTCGCCCTGCACGTCCATCATGCGCCGCTGTTCCGCGGCGACATCTGGATCCAGGGAGGCCATCGGCCGATGCCAGTCGTGCCCGTCGGCGGCGTCTTCATCTTCGATCTTCGCACCGAGCCGGTCGCCCAGGTACACGAGCCCTTCGAGTTTTCGCGGTTCCAGATTTCGCGGGCCACGATGGACGAGCTCGCCTTCGAGCACGGCATCGGGCGGCTCGGCGACTTGCGCGCCGAGGCTTTCGAGCCCGATCCCGTCCTGAGGCACCTGGCGCAGGCGATGCTTCACCGGGCGCTCCATTTCGGGCCGGAGTCCGAAACGCTATTCAGCGACGGGATCGCGCTAGCCTTCTTTGCTCATATCGGGCAGAAGTACGCCGGCATTACCCAGGCGCCCGTCCTGGACGGAGTTCTCGCGCCCTGGCAAATGCGCCGGTTGAGCGAATGGGTAGAGGTCCACCTGGAAGGGTCGGTCTCCATTGCGGATCTGGCAGGGCTGGCGAATCTTTCGCGCACTCACTTTGCGCGGATGTTCCGCAGGTCTTTCGGGACGTCGCCTCACCAATGGCTGCTTTCGCGCCGGATCGATCGTGCCAAGCAATTGCTCAAAGGCCCGCTCCCGCTCGCGGCAGTCGCCGCCATGTGCGGATTTGTCGACCAGAGCCACTTCACCAAGGTATTCACGCGGCTCGAAGGCGCAACGCCCGGCAGCTGGCGCCGGCAGCTGCACTGACCAAAGGCATTGACGCGGACCCTAGGTCCGGTGCTGGCGGAAAGCGGACATTCGAAAACGTAGGGAAAACGTAGGGCGCCCGCGAGTGTTAGCGGGCGTCAGCGAGTGAGGGCGGGCCGGTTGGTCAATTACTTAGCCACAGAAGTACCACTTTTAATCCGTTGGTCGGCGGTTCGAATCCGCCACGACCTACCAATTCCTCAAGCGTCTAGCGCGCACGCCGCGTGAGCGGCGCCGCTCGGCTGCGGAACCATGGCGGCATGGGTACCGCGTCGAATTTCCTTTGTCCCGAGCGCTCGCGCGCGGCTTCGAGATTGGCGAACGTCTCCACCATGAATTCGATGAACGCGCGCACCCGCGCGGATTGCCGAGCGCCGCGGCGGTACATCACGTGGATGGCAGGCGCTTCGAGCGCCTCCCATTCCTCGAGCGTTGGCTCGAGCAGGTGCTGCTCCAGGTGTGTCCAGGCGAGAAGATCCGCCACGCGCACCACGCCGGCGCCCCCTACAGCCGCCGCGAGAATCGAACTGAGGTCTTCGCTCGCGAACTTCGGCTCCAGCGTCACGCTTCGTGCCTCGTCGCCGCGCTGGTATTTCCATACGTCGAGCACCGCACCCCAATGCGAGCGGTACGCGAAACAATCGTGGGCGCCCAGCTCGTCGGGATCTCGGGGCCGCCCGCGAGACTGCCAGTAGCTTGGCGCCGCGGCTGTGACGAAGCGCGTCTGCGCTATGCGCTTGGCGACCATGTCGGCGTCTTCAATCCAGCCGACGAAAACCGCGACGTCTACCGACGCCGCCTTTGGGTTCTGCACGATGCGCAGATCGAGCGCCAGCCCAGGATGAAGGCGCAGGAATTCCGGGAGAAATGGCGCGATAGTCGCGCTCACCGTCCTGCCGACGCCGACGACCAGCTTGCCCGAGCCGCGCGTTCGATTGACCGAAAGCCGCGCTTCCGCCGCGTGCAGTTCTGTGAGCGCGGTCGTGGCGGCCGGGAGGAACTGCTCGCCATCGGGCGTCAGGCTGAGATGGCGAGAATGGCGCCGCAGCAACGCAACCCCGAGATCCTGCTCAAGCGCCGCGATCATATGCGTCACCGCGGGAGGACTTACGCCGAGCTCGCGCGCCGCCGCCACAAAGCTGCCGGCGTTCACAACGCGGATCAGATATTCCATTGCACGCAGCCGATCCATGACTCGCGCTCCATCGTTAAGTAATGCTTAATGTTGGCTTACACAGCTGGACCTTGTCCATGACCACCTGCCGGGCTACCTTGTTCACACCAGTTTTTCGATCAAGAGGTGCGTCATGAAGCCTTTACTGTTGGTGACCCTGCTCGCCGGAGTCTGTGGATCGCCTGCAGTCTGCGCGCAGGCTTCCTCGGAGACGGTCGCCAGCTTTCCTACGAAGCCGATCCGCTGGATCATGCCTTTCCCGCCCGGCGGACCTTCGGACGCGGTTGCCCGAATCGTCGGGCAGCGTCTTAGCGAACGTCTAAAGCAGCCAGTCCTTATCGACAATCGCGCAGGCGCCTCTGGCAGCATCGGCATGGAGCTGGCGGCACGCGCGAGCCCCGACGGCTACACGATCGTCTTCGGCGCCCCGGGATCCGTAGTCATCAATTCCATCCTTTACAAGCTCAACTTCGATCCATTGAGCGACTTGACAGCGGTTTCACGGCTTACCACCTTCGCGTTCGTCCTCATCGCCAATCCGGAATTGCCGGCGCGAACCGTTCCGGAATTGCTGGCCGCGGCCAAAGCAAAGCCCGGAATGTTGACCTGCGGCTCGGGTGCAGCGCTTCAGCAGCTCGCGTGCGAACTTCTGAAGACGCAGGGACGCGTCGATGTGACGACGATCCCTTACAAGGGCGGGGCGCCGGCGATGAACGATCTCGTCGCGGGGCAGATCAGTTTCATGTTCGAAGTCCCCAACGTCGCCATTCCACAGGTGAAGGCCAACAGGGTGCGCGCCATCGCTACGACGCACACGCACACGGGAACGGGACCGTTCGGTCATCTTCCGAGCGTCAACGAGACCTTGGCGGGCTTCCAGGTCGAGAGCTGGTTTGGCGTGCTCGCGCCGCGCATGACGCCGCGCGAAATCGTCCTGCGTCTCAACCGCGAGCTCGGCGCGATCCTCGCCGAGGAAGAGGTGCGCAAACGGCTCCTCGAAGCCGGACTCGAGCCAGCGCATGGATCGCCCGAGGCTCTGGCGGAGATCATGCGCCGGGACTACGCGAAGTACTCCAAGATCATCCGCGACGCCGGAATCAAGGCCGAAGGCTCATGAACTGGCGTGCTAGCGATTTCATCAGCCGCGAAGATTTCACGTCCGACGCGCGCGCGGACGCATATGAAGAGGTGCGCTTGGGTAGGGGCTTCGTGCTACTGCATGGCCTGCCAACGAGCCGCATGCGCCTCGGGCAGTTCGTCGCCGAGGTCTCCGCAATCGGGCGCCGCTTCGGGAGCGCGCTGTCGCAAAACGCCGAGGGCGAGCTGATCGGGCATGTCGTTGACGCGACGCGCGAGGATGCCACACCGCGGTTGTTCCGCAGCAATCTCGAGTTGCGGCCGCATAGCGACAACACGGCGATGGTGCTGCTCGCCTGCTGGAACGCGGCGGAAACGGGCGGCGATACGATTTTGACCAGCGCTTTGACAGTGCACGAGGAATTTCGGAGGAAACGTCCGGATCTACTCGAGCTGCTTTACCGCGGGTTCCACTGCCATCGCCGCGGCGAGGAAGGACCCGGCGAGGAGCTGGTGACTCCTTATCTTGTTCCGGTATTTGCATTGCTGGACGGAGTGTTGAGTTGTCGCTACCAGCGGGCCTTGATCGCCGCCGGCCACCAGGAACTCGGCCTGCCCCTGTCGCCCAGCGAGATAGAAGCGCTCGACCTCTTCGATGAGATCGCCATGGCGCCGGAAAATCGACTCACGTTCAATCTCGAACGCGGCGATGTGCTGATCATCAACAACTACACTGTACTGCACGCGCGGACCCGCTTCACCGAACATCCCGATCCGGAGCGCAGGCGTCACCTCCTTCGCCTTTGGCTCGACGCCGACGCCTTCCGCAACGTTCCGGCGGAGTTCCGGCTATTTCCTTCTGCGAATGGCGTGCCACCACAGCCGGGCCGCAGTTGTTCATACGACTTCGGAAAGCTCTTTCGGGAAGACCCGGCCGCGAGGCGCGGCAAGCTACGGACAGGCTACGAGGAATCCTAACGTGGGGAAAACGTGGGGCTTTGGCGGGCCTTGGCGAGCGAGGGCGGGCCATAGAACAATAATTTAATCCAGCCGCCGCTCAGCGGGGTTGCCTGTCCGCCCGCGAAGACGCAACGCTGTCGACCGGCGGCTAAATACAGACCGCAGCTCATTCCGATGCGCTCTATCGATAGCGACGTCGCCTTACTCGGGCGGCCAATTAGAGTTCGCGACGGTTTCGATCGAGCAGCTGAAGAGCTCAAGGAGCGCGTGACATCCCGGCGGGACAAGGAAGACTAAGCTTTTCTTGAAATGCCGAACTTGGCGGTCAGGGCATCGATGAAAACGCGCGTACGCGCGGGCATCAGGCGGCGCCCGGGAAACACTGCCGAGAGCGGTATCGGCTGGATCTCCCACTCCGGGAGGACGCGGGCGAGCTGGCCCGCCTTGACGTAGGACTGCGCGCTGTTGTGCTCGGCGAGCACGATGCCCGCCCCATTCGCTGCCATTCGCAGCAGCAGGTCAGGTGAGTTCCCGATGACTCTTGCCGCCGGCAGACCCTGCCAACGGGATTTACCGCGCTGTAGAAGCCATTCGACAGGCTGCCCGGTGCGCCTCTGGGCGTATACCGCGTGGTGCGCGAGGAGCGCGTCCGGGTCGCGAGGAGTCCCGCATTCCTTTAAGTAGGCAGGCGACGCATACAGACCGCCGCACAGGTCGCAGACGTGCCGCGCCGCGAGCGTGGCATCGTCTCTAAGAGGGCCGAGGCGAAGCGCGACGTCGAAGTTCTCGCCGACGAGATCGACGAAGCGCGCCGACACGTCGACTTCCAGAACAATCGCGGGGTACCTCGCCAGGAATTCGGCAAGGAACGGCGCCATGACGTCGAGGTCCGTCGCCATCGTGACCCGCAGGCGCCCGCCTGGCTCCAGCTTGCGGTTGTCCGCCAGTGCGCCGGCCGCCTCGGCGCTCTGCTGCACCTGATGCGCATGTTCGAGGACCGCCTGGCCGAGCTCGGTCACCGTCAGCTTGCGCGTCGTGCGCAGGATCAGCCGCTCGCCGAGCGCCGTTTCGAGCGCCGTGATCCGCCGCGACACCGTAGAGACGGGGACGGAAAGGCGTTGCGCGGCCTTCGAGAAGCTGCCTTCGTCGACGACGCGAGCGAAAAGTAGAAGGTCGTTCGGTTCGAGCTGCATCACGCGCTGAAGGATCCGGCCGATCTTTGCGGCAGTGGAAGAGTGATTCCCATTTTCGCGGCTTCTGCATCGGGCCCGCAACTCCTATCGTGTGTGTATCGAAACCGCGCACGCGCGGGAAAGGAACAAGCCATGAAAACGCTCCTGCAGATCAGGGCGAGCCTCTTCTCCGACAACGGCCCGTCGAGCCAGCTCGCCGACCGCTTCGTCGGCAACTGGCGCGAGACCTATCCCGACGGCCGGGTGATTCTGCGCGACCTGGCACTCGAGCCGGTCCCGCATCTTGATGCGGCGCGCTTCGGCGCCTTCCTGGCGAAGCCGGAGGAGCGCACCCGGGCGCAGGCGGCGGTCGTCGCCTACTCCGATCAGCTGGTCGGCGAGCTGCGGAGCGCCGACGTGATCGTGATCGGGCTGCCGATGTACAACTTCGGCGTGCCTTCGATGCTGAAGGCCTACTTCGACCATGTCGCGCGCGCCGGCGTGACCTTCCGCCACACCGAGGCCGGCCCAGTCGGCCTGCTCGGGGGAAAACAGGCGTATGTCTTCGCCGCGCGCGGCGGCCTGTACGCGGGCACGCCGAAAGACACGCAGACGCCTTCTATGCGCGTGTTCCTCGGGTTCCTCGGCATCGAGGACGTCCGATTCACCTACGCCGAGGGCCTGGACATCAGCCCGGCGGTGAAAGTCGCCAGCCTCGCCAGAGCGAAGGTTGAAATCGACCGGCTGGAGCTGTTCGAGCCGGCAGTGGCATGAGAAGCCGGGGGACGTCATGGCAATGCGCTTCCTGTTCGGCTTCCTGCGCATCACGGTGCACGCGGCTTTCGTCGTGATGGCCTCGGTCGCTCTCCTGCTGGCGTTGCTCCTGTGGTCGCTGCTGCAGCTCTCTGATCAACGTCGCTCTCACTCTCTCAAGGAGAAAAGCCATGCAATCCGCTTCAACCGTTGAACCTCTCGCCGGCGTTGCCGCCGACCGTTGGAGCGACATCGCCGATGTCGGCGGCCGCATCGCGCTTGCCGTGATGTTCATCATGGCGGGCGCCGACAAGCTCTTCGCCCACACAACGGAGACGGTCCAGATGATGGCGGCCTACGGCGTGCCGCTCGCGGGAGTGCTCATCTACCCGGCGGCCATCGTCGAGCTCGCCGGCGGGCTTGCGCTCGCCACGGGCTACCGCGCGCGCCTCGCCGCCCTGCTCCTCGCGCTCTTCACGATCGCGGTCACGCCGATCTTCCACGCGTTCTGGGCGGTCCCTGCGGACCAGGCGCTCGTGCAGATGCTCTTCTTCACGAAGAACCTCGCCGTGTTCGGCGGCCTGCTGCACGTGGTCGCCCGCGGCACCGGGCGGTTCGCGCTGCAGCGCGAATGACCTCGAAGATGACGCACGAAGGAAAGCTCGCCCTGGTGACCGGTGCCGCTCAGGGTATCGGCCAGGCGATCGCGCTCGCGCTCGCGCAACGAGGAGCGCATGTGATCGCCACCGACCTCGTCCTGCCACAGGAAACGGTGAACAGGATCGGTCCGAAGGCCTTCGGCCTCCAGCTCGACGTGACCCAGGAAGACGCCTGGCGACAAGCATCGCTGCAAAGCCGGCGCTTCGGCGAAGTCGACATCGTTGTCAACAACGCGGGCTACTTCCCGAATCACCCGGTCGACGAGCTCGATCCCGCGACCTGGCGCAGGACGATGGCCACGAACCTCGACGCTCACTTCCTGAGCGCGAAATTCTTCCTGCCGGCGATGCGAAGGAAGAAGTGGGGCCGCTTCGTCGGCATCTCCTCGAACATGGTCGGCCTCGCCATACCGGGCATGAGTCATTACATCGCGTCGAAGATGGGGATTGTCGGATTCATGCGAGGCCTGGCGAACGATGTCGCAGGCGACGGCATCACCGCAAACGCGGTGTTGCCCGGCTTGACGGACACGGCGGCAAGCGCAACTCAATCGGATGAGCAAAAGCGCGCGACCTGGGAGCAGCAGGCGATCAAGCGGCTCGGTCAACCGGCGGACATCACCGGCGCCGTGCTGTTCCTCACGAGCGACGACGCGGCATTCATCACCGGCCAGGCCATCGTCGTCGACGGCGGCCAGTATCGAATCGGCTGACACAGGTCTGAAACCGAAGGAGAAATCATGTCATCGAATACACGCAAGACCATTGCCGTTTTCGGCGCTACCGGACAGCAAGGCGGCGCCGTGGTGCGCGCCCTGCAGGATCGAGGCGTGTTCAAGGTGCGCGCCCTCACCCGCGATCCGGCGAAGCATCGCGCGCTCGCCGAGGAAGTGGTCGAGGCGAACCTCGATCGCCCTGAAGCGATTCGTGCCGCCCTCGAAGGTGCGCACGGGGTCTTCCTCGTCACCAACTTCTGGCAGCCAGGCACGGACGAGCGCCGGCAGGCCGCAAGCGCCGTGCGCGCCGCGAAGGATGCCGGCGTAAAGCACTTCATCTGGTCGACGCTGCCCGATGCCGAAGCGATCAGCGGCGGGCGCTTTCCGCTCCCGCACTTCAGCGGCAAGGCGAAAATCGACAACATCGTGCGCGAAGCGGGATTCGCGCATCACACGTTCGTCGTCGCGCCGTTCTACTACCAGAACCTCGCGGGCGTATTCGCACCGCAGAAGCTCGACGACGGATCACTCGGATGGGCGCTGCCGATCCCTCCGAAGGCGGGCGGCATCGCCATGGGCGATATCGAGGAGCTGGGCCGCATCGTGGCCGGAGCGTTCGAGAATCCCGAACACGCGGGCCATGGCGAGTATCTGCCGCTCGTGGGCGACATCCTTTCCTTCAGCGACATCGTCGACACGCTAAACCGCCAAGGGCGCGCGTACTCGTTCAGGCAAATGCCGCGCGATGCCTTCGCCTCGCTCTTCCCGGGCGCCGCGGAGGTCGCCGAGACGTTCGCATGGTTCGAGGCCCACACGTATCTCGGCTCGGACTGGACGCATCGCATCGCGCGTGCGCGCGAGATCGCCGGAACGGCTCCGACGTCGTTCGCCGCCTGGGCGCGCACCCACCTGTGACTCGAGTAACACGGTGACGATGAACCGGAGTCTCGCTGCGCTGGCCTTCGGCAACTTCGTCGTCGGGACGGGCACGCTGATCGTGCCCGGGATGCTGCCGCACCTGGCCCAGAGTCTCGGCGTGTCGCTACCGGTGGCCGGGCAGCTCATCACCGCGTTCGCCGTGACAATATGCGTCGCGGCGCCGCTTCTTGCCGGCGCCACGAGCCGCTACGACCGGCGCGCGCTGCTCGTGGCGATGCAGCTCATATTACTTTTCGGCCACCTCGGGGCAGCGCTCGTCTCCTCCTTCATGCCGATGCTCGGCGTACGGATCGTGGCTGCGATCGGCGCCGCGCTCTTCACGGCGCAGGCCGCCGCGACCGCCGCGCTCCTCGTGCCACCGCAGGAGCGCGGCCGGGCGATCGCCTTCGTCTTCCTCGGCTGGTCGGTGTCCGGGGTGCTCGGGCTTCCGCTCGGTTCCTACATCGGCGCCACCTTCGGGTGGCGCGCCGGCTTCGGACTTGTTGCAGCGCTCGCCGCGATCGGCGCCGCGGCAGTATGGAGTGCGCTGCCCGGCGGGCTCAAGGTGCGGCCGGTCGACGGCGCGATGTGGCGCGCGATCCTGGGGAACGCGAGCCTGCTCTCGGTCGTCGCGGTCACCGCCCTCATGGCCGCTGCAAGCTTCGCGCTGTTCGCCTACTTTGTGCCCGCCGCGCACGCTTTCATCGACGCTTCGCCACACGAAGTGAGCCTGCTCTACGCCACGCTCGGCGTGACGGCCATCGTCGGCAACACGCTCGCTGCGCGGTTCATGGACCGAGCCGGGGCGGGCCGCGTGGTCGTTTGGGGCCTCGCTGCGGTGCTCGCCGGACATCTGCTGTGGCCCTGGTCGGCGGGGCACCCGGCGCTGCTCGCGGCGGCGGTCGCGATCTGGGGCCTTGGCCACATCGCGGGGCTGAGCGCGCAGCAGGCGCGCCTCGCGGCGCTCGCGCCGGCGTACGCCCCCGCGTCGATCGCGCTCAATTCCTCCGCGACCTATCTCGGGCAGGCGATCGGCACCGCCATCGCCGGCGTCATCATTGCGAACCTCTCGGGAGCCGCGGCCTACGCCTCGCTTGCGCTTCTTAGCGTGCCGCTCCTAATCGCCGCGATTGGCTTGTCGCTCTTGGCTTCGCTGCGGGCACGCGTCGCTATCGACATCTGATCAGGAGGTGGCGTGGGCATGCGAGGTCAGGAGGTGGAATTCCAGCTGCTCGCCGCCTGGAGAAGCCGCTGCGTGCGGCAGCCCGCAGGCTGTCTGAGCGACTCACCCGAGTTGCGCAGTGAAATTGCTCAACGGCAGGCTGCGATAGCGCTTGGGGCGGCCAATCAGAGTTTCGCCGGCACCTCATCAAGGAACGTCAGCATCAGAGAGATGTGACCATTTCGCACCAGAACCACATCTACGCCCTTGATAGGCTCCTGGCCCGGTCGTCCATAGCTCCAAGCCAAGCGCCCGCTTTCGTGGAGTAGATCGACAGGCCGAAGCTCAC
>Ga0137415_10002177_pt1 | contig 19513 bp, 13 predicted proteins | sample CZODoug3_1_1_16f_FD_183082 | JGI IMG/M metagenome (GOLD analysis project Ga0137415, IMG submission 183082) | Vadose zone soil fungal communities from Angelo Coast Range Reserve, California, USA - CZODoug3_1_1_16fungal (Hybrid Assembly) | ecosystem: Environmental > Terrestrial > Soil > Vadose...
AGGTCGGCGACGGTGGCTGCGGCGGCCGGACGATAGATGTCACCGACGAGGCCGACGAACAGCGCCGCCGACATGATCGCCGGGACGCCGCGCGCCATCGCCAGCGTGCCGATCGCCAGCGCGACGGCGAACATGCCGATGCCGAGCGTGGTGCGCCGTCCGACCCGATCGGTGAGGTAACCACCGATGGGCTGCGCGGCGATCGACCCGGCGCCCCAGACGGTGACCACCGTGCCGGCCGTGGCGATGCTCAGGTGCCGCGGACCGGTCAGGTACAAGATGATGAACGGCTCGATGAACGTCCCGGCGCGATTGACCAGCGTGCCGACCCACAACCACCAGAACGGCGCCGGCAGCCCGCCGACCCGGGCTTGGAGGGCGTTGCGGGCCCGGCCGCCGGAGGACGTCACGATGGCGGCGGTCGCCTCGCCCTCCGTGCGAACGTCACTCGCGCTCACGCGCGCCTCCTTGCTGCTGGCCTGCGCACAGCCAACCATCGGGGGGCGACACAGCACGACGGAATTTAGGGCCGGCGCCCGGTTTGGTCGAGCGCGGCGAAATGGCTGGCCCGCCGGTTAGACTGGCGTGGTGCATCGACTCCCGAGCTGAGTGGGCGACGTGTCCCCGTCGCCCCAGTTCTCGTCCTCGCCAGGCTCGTCAGGGAGTCCCCTAACTCATGATTACCGCCACTGAGCTCGAGCTGCGTGCTGGCGCGCGCATATTGCTCGAACCCACCACGCTGCGCGTCCAGCCCGGCGACCGCATCGGTCTGGTCGGGCGCAACGGCGCCGGCAAGACCACCAGCCTTCGCGTCCTGGCCGGCGAGAGCGCGCCACACGGTGGCACCATCGCGCGGCGCGGCGCCGTCGGCTACCTGCCCCAGGACCCGCGCACCGGCGACCTCAACGTCACCGCGCGCGACCGGGTGCTGTCCGCGCGTGGGCTCGACCAGCTGGTCACCGACATCGCCAAGGTGCAGGTGCAACTCGCCGAGCGCCCCGACGATGCCGCGCTCGTGCGCCGCTACGGCAACCTGGAGGACCGTTTCGCCGCCCTCGGCGGGTACGCCGCGGAGAGCGAGGCGGCGCGCATCTGCGCGAATCTGGGGCTGCCCGACCGCGTCCTGGCCCAACAGCTGGGCACCCTCTCGGGTGGGCAACGGCGCCGGGTCGAGCTCGCGCGCATTCTCTTCGCCAGCGACGGCGACGACCAGCTCACCTTGTTGCTCGACGAGCCGACCAACCACCTCGACGCCGACTCGATCGGGTGGCTGCGGGGCTTCCTGCGTCAGTACGACGGCGGGCTGATCGTGATCAGCCACGACGTCGAGATGCTCGACGCCGTGGTGAACAAGGTCTGGACCCTGGACGCGAACCGGGCGGCGCTCGACGTCTACAACGTCGGCTGGAAGACCTACCTGCAGCAGCGCGAGGCCGACGAGCGACGCCGGCACCGTGAGCGGGCCAACGCCGAGCGCAAGATCGACTCGCTGCGCTCGCAGGCCGACAAGATGCGGGCCAAAGCCACCAAGGCGCGCGCAGCGCACCAGATGGATCGTCGGGCGGCCGCACTCCAGGCGGGGCTGGCCGAGGTCCGGGTGGCCGACAAGGTGGCCCGCCTGCGCTTTCCCAAACCGGCACCGTGCGGCCGTACTCCGCTCACCGCCGAGGGGCTCTCGAAGACCTACGGCTCGCTCGAGGTGTTCACCGACGTCGACCTGGCCGTCGACCGGGGCGCCCGCGTCGTCATTCTCGGCCTGAACGGGGCCGGCAAGACGACCCTGCTGCGGCTGCTGGCCGGCATCGAGCCACCGGACACCGGCGAGGTCCGCGACGGGCACGGGCTGCGCCTCGGCTACTACGCGCAGGAGCACGAGACGCTCGACCACGAGCGGACGGTGCTCGAGAACATGCGCTCGACGGCCCCGTTCGAGCTGTCCGACACCGACCTGCGCAAGATGCTCGGCGCGTTCCTGTTCTCCGGTGACGACGTGGACAAGCCGGCCGCGGTGCTGTCCGGCGGTGAGAAGACGCGGCTGGCCCTGGCCATGCTCGTGACGAGTGCCGCCAACGTGCTGCTGCTCGACGAGCCGACGAACAACCTGGATCCGGTCAGCCGTCAGCAGGTGCTCGACGCGCTGCGCACCTACGGGGGCGCCATCGTGCTGGTCACGCACGACGAGGGCGCGGTGTCGGCATTGAGCCCGGAAAAAGTGATCTTGCTCCCGGACGGCGTCGAGGACGCGTGGAGCGAGGAACTGGCGGATCTGGTCGCGCTCGCTTGAGGGTCATCCGTCCCTTTGGTCCCAGCCGTCCCACCAGTTATGCAAGACATGCGGCTGACGATCTTGCGCGTGGATACTCTGCGCTGCTATCAAGTCCCGACGGGTTACACGCATGTTAGGTCGGGGAGAGATCAGCCGGCAGGCTCAGGCAGGCTAGGTCGCTCGCGGGGATCAAGTCCGGAGGGTGGAAGTATGGCCGTGCTGAAGAAGGGCGCTCGTATCACGGGGGCCGAGCGGAACAAGCTCGCAAGCGACCTGCGCAAGCAGTACGACAAGGGTCGCAGCATCCGCGAACTCGCCGAGACACACGGGCGCTCCTACGGCTTCGTGCACCGCGTGCTGACAGAATCGGGCGCGACCCTGCGCGGACGCGGTGGAGCGACGCGCACGAAGAAGAAGGGCAAGTAGTCCTGGCGAGTGGGTTGACGGAGATCCCGCCCGAGGCGGGGTTTCGAGTTGACGTCTCAGACGCGGTAGCGACGGTGACGTTGAGCCGCCCGGAGCGCCTCAACGCCCAGACGCCGCACACGTGGACGTGGCTGCGCCGGGTCGGCCTGGACCTGCCGGGCACGGTCCGGGTGGTGGTCGTGCGCGGCGCCGGGCGGGCGTTCTCGGCCGGACTCGATCGGGCGATGTTCAGTGTCGACGGGGTCGACGGCGCGCCCGGCCTCCTGGCCCTCGCGGCGGCGCCCGCCGACGAGGCCACCGCCACGATCGCGGGCTATCAAGAGGCCTTCGGCTGGCTGGCTCGTCCCGACCTGGTGAGCGTGGCCGCCGTTCGGGGGCACGCCATCGGCGCGGGGTTCCAGCTGGCGCTCGCCTGCGACCTGCGCATCGTCGCCGACGACGCGCAGTTCAGCATGGCCGAGACGAGCCTCGGGCTGGTCCCCGACCTCGGCGGCACCAAGCGGCTGGTCGAGCTGGTGGGCTATTCGCGGGCCACCGAGATCTGCCTGACCGGTCGGCGGGTGGCCGCCGAGGAGGCGTTGCGGATCGGGCTCGCCGCGTCCGTGGTGCCGGGCGATGACCTCGACGGGGCCGTTGACGCGACCGTGCAGGCCCTGCTGAAGCCACCGCGCGACGCTCTGATCGAGACCAAGGCGCTGCTGCTCGCCGCGTCCGGGCGCAGCCAGTCCGAGCAGGAGCTCGCCGAGCGCGAGGCCCAGCACCGGCGCCTGCGCGCCTTGGCCCAGCTCGTCGACTGACTGATCCGCCCCGCTCCATCCGTTAGGCCGCGCATCGCGTGCGGGGTCGCGATTCCGTGTTGAGTGGTGCGTTGCGTGTTGAGTGGTGCGTTGTAACGCACCACTCGGGCGATAACGCACCACTCAACCGTTACGGGCGCCGAGTCAACTGCCATGGGCGCCCAGGCGATTAGGCCAGCGTCAGCCCCTAGCGAACACTGGAAGTCGGTGCTGCCCGTTAGCGTTGGGCCGGGTCGGAGGTGGTCTCTGTGTCGATGGACGGCATGAACGCGATGCGCTCGATGTGGGCGATGAGCCGTCGCGACTCGTCGGTCGTCAACCAGCAGATACCGCCCGGCACCTGGAGGCGGATCCTGCGCTTCGCCCGTCCCTACCGCGCCGAGCTGACCGTCTTCCTCGCCGTCATCGTGCTGGACGCCCTGATCGGCGTGGCCACGCCCGTGCTCGCCGGCAAGGTCGTCAACCAGATCACCGGTCACGGCGAGGTGCGCACTGTCGTCAAGATCGCGATCGTGATCGCCGCGCTGGCGGTCGTCGATGCGGTGCTGTCGTTCGCGCAACGGTGGTACTCGGCCCGCATCGGCGAGGGCCTGATCTTCGACATGCGCACGTCGGTGTTCGACCACGTGCAGCGGATGCCGCTCGCCTTCTTCACCCGCACCCAGACCGGGGCCCTCGTCAGCCGGCTGAACAACGACGTGCTGGGCGCCCAGCAGGCGTTCACGTCGACGCTGTCCGGCCTGGTGTCGAACGTGGTGAGCCTGGTGCTGACCGCCGCCGTCATGTTCTCGCTGTCGTGGCAGATCACCGCGCTCGCCCTGGTGATGTTGCCGGTGTTCGTGTTGCCGGCGCGGCGCATCGGACGGCGGTTGCAGGCGATCACCCGCGAGTCGTACTCGCTCAACGCATCGATGAACGCCACCATGACCGAGCGGTTCAACGTCGCCGGCGCCCTGCTGGTGAAACTGTTCGGACGGCCCGAGGCCGAGGATCGGTCCTTTCGCGATCGAGCGGCTCGCGTGCGCGATATCGGCATCACCTCGGCGATGTACGCGCGGGCGTTCTTCGTCGCGCTGACGCTGGTCGCGGCGCTCGCGCAGGCTCTGGTGTACGGCCTGGGCGGCTACTACGCCCTGACCGGCCAGCTCGACACCGGCACGGTGGTCACCCTCGCGCTGCTGCTCACCCGCCTCTACGGCCCGCTGACCGCGCTCTCGAACGCGCGGGTGGACGTCATGAGCGCACTCGTCAGCTTCGACCGCGTCTTCGAGGTCCTCGACCTGCCGCCAATGATCGACGACGCACCGGACGCAGTCGAGCTGCCCGCCGACGCGCGCAGCATCGAGTTCGACAACGTGCGCTTCTCCTATCCGACCGCCGCCGAGGTGTCGCTGGCCTCGCTCGAGGATGTTGCCGTGCTCGACAACGCCCCGGCGCAGGAGGTGCTGCGCGGAGTGTCGTTCCGGGCCGAGCCGGGGGAGCTGGTCGCCCTGGTGGGGCCGTCCGGGGCCGGCAAGACGACCATCAGTCAGCTGGTGCCGCGTATCTACGACGTTCGGTCGGGGCGGGTGCTGATCGGCGGCCACGACGTGCGGGGCGTGACGCAGCAATCGCTGCGTGAGCGCATCGGGGTGGTCAGCCAGGACGCGCACATGTTCCACGACAGCATCCGGGCCAACCTGACCTATGCCCGACCGGACGCCCGCGAGAGCGAGCTGTGGGCCGCCGTCGAAGCCGCGCAGATCGCCGACCTCGTAGCGTCCCTGCCGGATGGTCTGGAGACCGTGGTGGGCGACCGGGGTTACCGGCTCTCCGGCGGGGAGAAGCAGCGCCTGGCCATCGCCCGGCTGCTGCTCAAGGAGCCCGAAATCGTCATTCTCGACGAGGCCACGGCACACCTGGACAGCGAGAGCGAGGTCGCCGTGCAGGCGGCTCTGGCCCAGGCGCTCACCGGCCGGACATCGCTGGTGATCGCGCACCGCCTGTCGACCGTGCTCGGCGCCGACAAGATCCTCGTCGTCGACGAAGGGCGCATCGTCGAGAGCGGTACCCACGGCCAGCTGCTCGCCGCGGACGGCCTGTACGCCGAGCTGTACCGGACCCAGTTCGAGAAGCAAGCCCTCGGCATCGAGCCGCAGGCAATCGGCGTAGAGCCGCAAGTCGCCGGCGTGGAGCCGCAAGTCGCCGGCTAGCTCGGGGAGTTGTCCGTGCTGAGCGGTGCTGGGGCGCCGCTCCAGCACGGACAGCTGCCGCGCGGGCGGTTAAGCCGACTCGCCCAGCCTGGACGGATCTTGATACCTGGGGTGGGTCATAGGCCGCAATCGCTATCAAGGTTGCCGGCGTGGCCGGCGGCGTGGCTCGCCGCTCCCGGGATCTCAGATACCTATAGGAGGTTATGCCGCGTGGCCAGTATCAAGGTTGCTGGCCGGAACCACGCTCAGTCCAGGTGATGCGTAGTGGTAAGCAGAGCAAAGGCGGGCTGAGCCGCTGAGTTGTCCGCGCTCGGCGATTCTGGGGCATCCCTACGCGCGGACAACTTTCCGGATCAGGCGGACTCGCCGAGACCGGCGGTGCCGACCGGGTCGGCGAGTAGCGGGCCGAACGCGAGCTCGGCGGCCCCCATCAGCGACGAGTCGTCGCCGAGCCCGGCGGTGCGCAGCTCGACCCCGCGCCGGGCCTCGGACATCGCACGCACGTCCAGCTCGGCCTCGAGCTCGGCCCGGCAGAGTTCGAGCACGCTAGCCAGCGAGCCGCCCATGATCACCGCCTGGGGGTTGAGTAGGTTGACCAGGTTCGCGATCGTGCGCCCGAGCGCAACGGCTACGCCTCGCACGCCACGCAGGGCAGCCCGCTCGCCGGCGCGGGCCGCGCGCAGCACCTCGGCCACGCTGTCCCGGCTCGGCGGCGCCGTGCGCTCGGCCAGGCGCAGCAACGCCGCCTCACCGACGTAGGTCTCGACGCAGCCGCGGCTGCCGCAGTGGCACGGTGGACCGGCCGGGTCGAGCAGCATGTGCCCGACCTCGCCGGCGAAGCCACCGGCGCCGGTGAGCAGCTTGCCGTCGACGATCAGCCCACCGCCGACGCCGATCTTGCCGGTGAGGTAGACGGCGTCGTGAAAGCCGCGCGCCGCACCCCGCAGATGCTCGGCGAGGGCACCGAGGTTCGCGTCGTTGCCGAACACGAGCTCGATGCCCGCCGGCAGCCGCCGGGTGAGGATCGCGCCGAAGGGCTCTTCGCGCCACTCCAGGTTCGGCGCGTGCTCGACCCGACCACCGCTGGGCGTCACCGTGCCGGGAGTGCTCACCCCGATGCCGACCGAACGCGCGCCCACCGGCAGGGACGCGAACAAGGCATCGACGTCGGACGCGATGCGATCGGCGATGTCGTCGGGAGTGTTGCCGCTCGCCGGCAGGGCGTGGTCGGACCGGATCAGGACCTCGCCGCCCAGGCTCACCGCCGCGGTGACGACGCTGTCGACGTCGACCTCGACCGCGATCGCGTACGGGCCGTCGACGCGTGGTGTGACGACATGGGACGGCCGGCCGGCCCGCTCGTTGCCGGTCGGCACGTGCTCGTCGATCAGTCCGAGCTCGCTGAGCTCGGCGACGAGCGCCCCGATCGTGGATCGGTTCAGGCCCAGCCGCTGGGTGAGCTCGGCCCGGGTGAGCTCACCGTCGCGGTGCACCTGTTCGAGCAGCAAACCCAGGTTGTGGCGCCGGATCTCCTCCGGACGAGCCGCACCCGCGCGCGCCACTGCGAATCGATCAGCCGAGTCCGCGAGCGCCGGCGCGGCGACGGGACAGTGCGTCGACAGCCGCGGCAAGCAACAACACTGCGCCCGTCACGATGTATTGGATCGAGTCGCGGTTGTTGCCCTTGACCAGGTCGGCCATGCCGTTCGCGATCACAGCGACGACAAGGCCACCGATGATCGCGTCCAGGGGTCGTCCCCGGCCGCCGAACAGGCTGGTGCCCCCGATGACCGCGGCACCCACGGCCAGCAAGAGCGTGTTGCCCAGACCGGTGTTCGAATCGACCGAGTGCGTGTTCGACGCCAGCAGGATGCCGCCGATGGCCGCCATGAACGAGCAGATCACGAACACCGAGATACGGATCCGGTCGACCCGGATGCCGGCCCGGCGGGATGCCTCGGCATTGCCGCCGACCGCGTAGATGTGCCGGCCGTAGCGAGTTCGGGTGAGCACGAACGTCCACACCACGAAAAAGAAGCCGATGATAAGTACGACCCAGGGGACACCACGCAAGGCCGGAGGCTTGACCAGCACGAGTTTGCCGCCCTGGTTGATCAACTGGCTGCCGCCGGTGCCTCCCCGGTTCTTGTTGAGCAGGTAGGTCGCCACGATCGCGACCACCGCGACGGCGACGACCTTCACTGCTACCAGTGCCATCGGCTCGGATGTGAGTCCGGCGCGCGAGCGCGACCGGACCTGGTACATCTTCAGCAGTGCGTATGCCACGACCGCGACGGCGGCGAGCACCCAGCCCAGCCACACCTCCATCTGGCCGTTGTAGAGGTCACCGATGAAGGTGTCCGTGATCGAGATATTGCCGTGCGATCCCTTGCCGTTGAGCACGATGAACAGGCTCACGCCTTGGAAGGCAAGGAACAGCGCCAGCGTGACAACGAATGACGGGATGCGGACTTTGGCGCACAGCCACCCCGTGACGGTTCCGATCACCACGCCGGCGACGAGCGCGGCGAGGATCGCCCACGGCCACGCCCAGCCGTAGCCCACCGAGAGCCGGCCCATCAACGCGGCGCACACGCCGGCGGAGGTACCGGCGGCCAGGTCGATCTCACCCAGCAGCAGGACGAACACCAGTCCCATTGCGATGAAGATCGTGTACGACGACTGCTTGAGCAGGTCCGAGAAGTTGGCCAGTGAGCCGAACTCGGGGCGTAGCGCCCAGAAGACTGCGACCAGCAAGGCGAGGCCGGCCACAGCGGGCAGGGATCCCATCTCGCCGCTGCGGATTCGCTGGCCATAGTTGCGGAAGTAGTCAGCGAGCCCACCCTCGATCGGGGCGGTAGCGGCTACCGCGGCGAGGCTGGAGTCGGGGGCTTCGACGCCATTGGTGACGTCCTCGACCACACTCGAGGAGGAACCTTCGCTGGAGTGCGTCATGTCACACCGAGCCCGAGTGGGTAGTGGCCTGCAATCCGATCGTGCCGGTGCGTCCGGTCGTGATCAGCTCGACGATCTGCTGCTGGTCGACATCCTTACGATCGACGATCGCGGCCATCCGACCGAGGTACAGAACGGCGATGCGGTCGGCGACTTCGAGCACCTCGTTCATGTTGTGCGAGATGAGCACGACCGCGATGCCCTGCTCGGCGAGCGTGCGAACCAGAGCCAGGACCTGGGCGGTCTGAGCGACGCCGAGCGCCGCTGTCGGCTCGTCGAGAAGCACGACCTTCGACTGCCAGAGGACGGACTTGGCGATCGCGACGGTCTGTCGCTGACCGCCGGACAGGCTCGAGACGCGTTGCCGGACGGACTTGACGGTACGGACCCTGAGTGATTCGAGCGCTCCGGCGGCAGCTTTCTCCATGGATATCTCGTCCAGCAGGACGCCGTGGTGGTTCTCCCGGCCGAGGAACATGTTCTGCACGATGTCGAGGTTGTCGCAGAGTGCGAGGTCCTGATAGACGATCTCGATCCCGAGCTCGGACGCCTGCCGGGGACTGTGCACCACGACCGGCTTGCCTTCGAAGAGGAACTGGCCGGAATCGAGCAGGTACGTGCCGCCGATGCACTTCACCAGCGTGGACTTACCGGCGCCGTTGTCTCCGACGAGGGCAGTTACCTCGCCGACTCGGGCTTCGAAGTCGACGTCGTGAAGCACGTCGACGGGACCGAAGCTCTTGTTGGCGGATCGCAGTTGCAGGATCGGCTCGGTCACTCCCTCTTCCTTCGCTCGTGGTAACCGATGCGGGGCCGCCAGCCTGGCTGCTGAGGCGGCCCCGCATTCGCGTAGCTGGCTACTTAACGCCGTTCTGGGTGCACAGGGCGGCGTAGGTGCCGGTGCAGACCTGCGACTTGGGCGTGTACCCGTCGTTGATCGGGTCGGCCACGTTCGCCTTGGTGATCGGGATCGGCGTGGCGAGGATCGCCGGCACGTCCTTGCCGGTCTGGGTGTCCTTGATCGTGGCGGTGGTCGTCGGCACCTGGTTGTTCACGACCTGCACGATCGCGTCGACGGCTGGGATGGCTTCCTGCGTGGACGGCTTGTAGATCGTGAAGCATTGGGTGCCGTCCATGATGTGCTGCAGGCCCTGCGCCGTCGCGTCCTGACCGGACACCGCGACCTTGCCCTGCAGGCTCTTGTTCTTCAGGGATGCGATCACCGAGTTGGCCATGCCGTCGTTCGCGACCATGACCGCATTGACGGCCGGGTGCGAGTTGAGCATCGCGGTGAACGTGGTTCCTGCCACCGCGTTGTCCCACTTGGCGATCGACTGGTCGTCGACCTTCTTCCAGCTCGTCAGGGGCTTCAGCACGCTGTCGTAGCCCTGCTTGAAGAGGGTCGCGTTGTTGTCGGTCGGCGCACCGTTCACGTCAACATACTGGACGGTGCTCTTGCCCTGGACCTGCGTGCACTTGGTGAGCGCCTCACCCTGCGCCTTGCCGACCGCGACACCGTCGTAGGACACGTAGAACGCCGCCCCGCCGCCCAGCGTGAGCCGGTCGTAGTCCACGGTGGTGATGCCCTTGGTCTGGGCTTCCTTCTCGATCGCCGCGCCGGACGCCGAGTCCAGGTTCGTGATCATCAGAACCTTGATGCCGTTGCTCTCCATGCTCTCGGCGATGGTCTTCATCTTCGCGGCATCGTTCTGTGCGTTCTGGACGTCGCAGTTGAGGTTGACCTTCTTGCACTCGGCCTTCAACGCGTCCGGGTCGGAGGTGACCCACCGCTGCGAGGACTGGGTGTCGGGAAGGATGATGCCGACCTTCGCACCCTTGCCGTCGAGCGCGCCGCCGGAGGCACTGGTGCTGCCGGCCGGAGTGCTCGATCCGCCGGGAGGGGCGGTGGTGTTGTCGGTCTTCTTCTTACTGGAGGCGCAGGCGCTCAGCACGAGTGAGGCCGCGACCCCTGCGACGACCAGGCCGATTGCGCTCTTGCGCATGGGCTGTACCGCCTTTCGCGGGACGAGGGACCGGATGGCTATGCGCCCTCTCCGGTCGAGGAATGTTGTGCGCGTCAACATATCGGTACGGACTCTAGCGTCAACCCCTTCGAAACCGTTTCGTTACCCCGCCGGCATGCGCTTCGCCCAAGCATCGGGCGATCTTCGGCGCGTCCGGTCGGAACCGGTTCAGAGCAGCGACCGTAGGACGTACTGCATGATGCCGCCGTGCCGGTAGTACTCGGCCTCTCCGGGCGTGTCAATGCGGACACGCGCGTCGAACTCAAGATCATTTGCCTTCACCCGGACGGTACGGGGTGTGTCGCCGTCGTTGAGCGCCGTGACGCCGGTGATCGTGAACGTCTCCGCACCGGACAGGCCCAGGGATTCCGCGCTGTCGCCGTCGCCGAACTGCAGCGGCAGCACGCCCATGCCGATCAGGTTCGAGCGGTGGATGCGCTCGTAGGACTCGGCGATGACCGCCCGCACGCCGAGCAGCGCGGTGCCCTTGGCCGCCCAGTCACGCGAGGAGCCCGAGCCGTACTCCTTGCCGGCGAGCACGACCAGCGGCGTGCCGGTCTCGGCGTAGTTCACCGAGGCGTCATAGATCGTGGTGACATCACCGCCGCGGGTGAAGTCGCGGGTGAAGCCGCCTTCGGTCTCGGGCGCGAGCTGGTTGCGCAGCCGGATGTTCGCGAAGGTCCCGCGGATCATCACCTCGTGGTTGCCGCGTCGCGACCCGTAGGAGTTGAAGTCGCGCCGGTCGACGCCGTGCTCGGTGAGGTACGCCCCCGCGGGGGAGTCGACCTTGATCGAGCCGGCCGGGCTGATGTGGTCGGTGGTCACCGAGTCGCCGAGCTTGGCCAGGACGCGGGCGCCCTCGATGTCGGTGACCGGTTCCGGGTCGCGAGCCAGGCCGTCGAAGTACGGCGGCTTGCGCACGTAGGTCGAGTCGGGGTCCCACTCGAACGTGTCGCCCTGCGGGGTGGGCAGGCTCGTCCACCGCTCGTCGCCGGCGAACACATCGGCGTAGTCGCGCGTGAACATCTCGCTGGCGATGGCCTCGTCGACGACTTGCTGCACATCGGCGGCGCTCGGCCAGACATCGCGCAGGTATACCGGCTCGCCGTCCGATCCGGTGCCGAGCGGCTCGGTGGTGATGTCGATGTCCATCGAGCCGGCGAGGGCATAGGCGACGACCAGCGGGGGAGAGGCGAGGTAGTTCATCTTCACGTCGGGGTTGATGCGGCCCTCGAAGTTGCGGTTGCCGGACAGCACGCTGACCACGGCGAGGTCGGCGTCGTTCACCGCGGCGGAGATCTCCTCCGGCAGCGGCCCCGAGTTGCCGATACACGTGGTGCAGCCGTAGCCGACGAGGTTGAAGCCCAGCTTGTCCAGGTAGGGCGTGAGGCCGGCGCGGTCGTAGTAGTCCATGACGACCTTCGAGCCCGGCGCCAAGGTGGTCTTGACCCACGGCTTGCGGTTCAGTCCGCGCTCGACGGCGTTCTTCGCCAGCAGCGCCGCGGCGACCATGACCGACGGGTTGGACGTGTTGGTGCACGACGTGATCGCGGCGATCGCGACCGCGCCGTGGTCGATCACGCACGACGTGCCGTCGGCGAGTGTGACCGGGGTCGGCTGCGAGGTGCGGCCGTTCGATCCGGCCGCCGCTGAGGGCACCGTGGCCGACTCGCTGAAGCTCGGTACGTCCGAGGCGGGGAAGGACTCGTCCTCGGCCTCGTCGTGCGAGTCCTGCACGGAGGACGTGTACGCGCCGAGCGCCGTACGGAACATCGACTTGGCCGCGTTCAACGGCACGCGATCCTGCGGCCGTTTCGGGCCGGCGAGCGAAGGCTCCACAGTGGACAGCTCGAGCTCGAGCGTTTCGGAGAACTGCGGCTCGACGTGCGGCTCGTGCCACAGCCCGTTCGTCTTGGCGTACGCCTCGACGAGGGCGACCTGGTCGTCGTGCCGGCCGGTGAAGCGCAGGTAGCGCAGGGTTTCGTCGTCGATGGGGAAGATCGCGCAGGTGGAGCCGTACTCCGGGCTCATGTTGCCGATCGTGGCCCGGTTGGCCAGCGGCACCGCGGCGACGCCGGGACCGTAGAACTCGACGAACTTGCCGACCACCCCGTGCTTGCGCAGTATCTCGGTGATTGTCAGGACGAGGTCGGTGGCCGTCGAGCCCTCGGGCAGTTCGCCGGTGAGCTTGAAGCCGACGACCCGCGGGATCAGCATCGACACCGGCTGGCCCAGCATCGCCGCCTCGGCCTCGATGCCGCCGACGCCCCAGCCGAGAACGCCCAGCCCGTTGACCATCGTGGTGTGCGAGTCGGTGCCCACCAGCGTGTCCGGGTACGCCAGCCCGTTCCGGGCGAAGATCACGCGGGCGAGGTACTCGATGTTGACCTGGTGGACGATGCCGGTGCCCGGCGGCACCACCTTGAACTCGTCGAACGCGGTCTGGCCCCAGCGCAGGAACTGGTACCGCTCACGGTTGCGCTGATACTCGAGCTCGACGTTGCGGGTGAACGAGTCGGGCGCCCCGAACAGGTCGGCGATGACCGAGTGGTCGATGACCAGTTCGGCCGGCGAGAGCGGGTTGATGCGGGCCGCGTCGCCGCCGAGGTCACGCACCGCCTCGCGCATCGTCGCCAGGTCGACGACGGCCGGGACGCCGGTGAAGTCCTGCATCACCACGCGGGCCGGCGTGAACTGGATCTCTGTGCTGGGTTCAGCGTCCGGTTTCCAATTGGCTAGGGCCTCGATCTGGGACGCGGTGATGTTCGCGCCGTCCTCGGTGCGCAACAGGTTCTCGAGCAACACCTTGAGGCTGAACGGCAACAGCGCGGCACCGTCGACCTGATCGAGTCGGAAGTAGTCGTAGGACGAGCCGGCGACATCGAGTATCGCCCGGGATCCGAAGCTGTTCTTGCTCTCTGCAGGCACCACAGGCTCCTTCGCACGAAATCTCTCGACGTCAAGATATCACTGCGAGTTGGACGCCATCAGGGTGGCATACCGAGCTATCGGGGCGCGGTGCGGAGCTCCACCATGGTTGCCTCGCCGGGCGCGAGGGTCATCGCGTCACGTCAGACGTTGTGCGCCCGGCTAGGGCGGCGCGCATGGCCGCCACGTCGACCCGTATCTGCAGGCGGGATACCTTGCCGTCTCGCATCTGAAGCACGTGTATCTCGCGAGTGCGGAACTCGGTGCCGGAGGCGAGGACCTGACCGTGCGAGTACCCCACCTGGACCACGGCATCGCCGGCATCGAAGATGTCCTCGATCTCGAGGTGGGTATCCAGGTGGCTGAGCAAGCTGCCGAAGAAGGCTACTAGCCCGTCTGGCCCCTGATGCGTGCCGCTCCACGGCAATCCGGGTGACGGGTCGATGACCACGTCGGGCGTCATCGCGGCCCGGATCGTCTCCAGGTCGCGCCGGGCGAACGCGTCGTAAAGCGTGCGAACCTGCTCGAGGTCGCCTCCTGTGATCATCTGTGCTCCTCACCGCGTTAGGGTCCTGGAGTCGCCAGCATCGCGGCGTGGCCGGCATTCAGACCACCAACAGTGCACGCCCACTAGGAGGTGCGTGAGTGCCCGATGAGCTGTTCGGATCCCGGCTGCGGGCCCTGCGGACCAGGGCCGGCTTGACGCAAGAGGAACTGGCGGAGCGAGCCGGCCTGAGCACCAACGCGGTAAGCATGCTCGAACGCGGTAACCGCCGACGTCCGTATCCGCATACGATCCGCAGCCTGGTCGAGGCGCTCGGCCTGACTGACTCCGAGCGGGCCGAGCTGGAGTCGAGCGTGCCCAGCCGCGGCGCGCTGGTCCGGTTGCCGGCTGCGCCCACTGCGGTTCGCGGTCGCGACAGTCAGATTAACGCGGTCACCGATCTGCTCATCGACGAACGGCAGCGACTAGTCACACTGGTCGGGCCGGGTGGGGTGGGCAAGACTCGGTTGGGGTTGGCGGTCGCTGCGCGGTTGGTCGGCCAGATCCCTGACGGTGTCGTGTTCGTGGACCTGGCCGATGTGGCTGACCCGGCGCAGGTGCGGTCCGCGATAGGCGAGGTACTCGGTCTGAGCGAGCTTGGTTCGCAACCACTGCGGGAGATACTTCACGGGTTCCTTCGTGGGCGCCAGATGTTGTTGCTACTCGACAATTTCGAGCACCTGCTAGCGGCAGCACCTCAGGTGGCCGAGCTGCTCGAGGAGGCGCCGAGGCTGCTGGTGATTACCACCAGTCGTGCGCCGCTCCGGATCCGGGCCGAGCGGGTCGTAGCGGTGGGGCCGCTCGACCAGGCGACCGCGGTCGAGCTGTTCTGCGAGCGAGCCGAGCAGATTGCGGGCCGGCCGAGCCCCCGCGATACCGCCACGATCGAGGTGATCTGTGCTCGGCTGGACAACTTGCCGCTCGCGATCGAGCTGGCGGCCGCTCGCACCACAGCACTGTCGCCGGCCCAGCTGCTGGAGCGGCTCGATCCTGCTTCGTCGCTGCCTGGCATCGCACCCAGAGACCTGCCCGACCGGCAACGCACCCTTGCGCACGCCGTCGCGTGGAGCTACGACCTGCTAGACGTGTCGGCGCAGCGCTTGCTGCGGCATTGCGCGGTCTTCGCAGGTGGCTGGACGATCGACGCCGCGGCGGTGGTCGGCGGCTTGGACAGCAGCGGGGCGATCGAGCTGCACCTCGCACTAGCCGACAGCAGTCTCATCGAGCGGTCGCCCGGCCCGGCGCCGAGGTTCCGGATGCTCGAAACGATCCGGACCACCGCCGGCGACTACCTCCGGGAGGCAGACGAGATCGGCCAGGCCCAGGACCGCCACGCGATCCATTACCAGCAACTGGGATCGAGCTCCCTGCAGAGCATCTGGTCGGCGGAGCAGGCCGTGCAGCTCGATACGGTCCGTCTGGAAAAAGACAACTTGCGGGTGGCCTGGTGGCGCCTGCTGGAGACCGGTCACATCGATGAACTGGGCGACATGTGCCTGGGGCTCATGTGGTGGTGGCTGATAAACGGGCACCTCACCGACGGTTCGGCCTGGACCACCGAAGCGCTCGACGCCGGCCTCGTCCTCGACGCGATGACCGAAGCAAAGCTACGGCTCGCGGCCGGGACGATGCTCTACCCGCGAGGCCGGTTAGACGAGGCCGCGGTGCAGGTGGATGTCGCCACCAACCTGGCCCGGACGGCGGGCGACGAGGCGCTCCTGGCGTGGGCGCTGACCATCCAGGCGAACCTCGAGGCCTACCGGGGCCGTCCGGAGGCCGCGGTCGCGATGGCGAATGAGCTGGACCAGCTGGCCGGGCCAGCCAGCCCATTACGGATGTTCTCCGCGATCGCGCGGGCTCACGTGGCGATCGGCTCCGGCGACTTCGATGCCGCGAATCGGGTACTCAGTGGGGTGACCACCCAGGCGCGAGAGCTCGAAACGCCGTGGGCCATCGCGGTCAGCCTCGGCACTAACGGCCGAGTGACAGCGGTGCTGGGGGACACCGTGCGAGCCGAGTCGATGCTGATCGAGTCGCTGCAGATCTTCGTCCGACTCGAAGACCGGTGGGGCTTGATGCATACGCTTACCCATCTCGCCGATGCGGCCGCACTACGTGGGGACGGTGCCCGCGCGGCGATGCTCTACGGCGTAGGCGACCAGCTGGTCGAGCAAACCGGTGTCTCGATCTTTCCCGCCTGGCAGCTGCGTAGCGACGAGTGCCAGGCGCGCGCGATCGAGGCGCTCGGCTGGGACACCTTCCGCGACCGTCGATTCGAGGGACGGCAACTGAGCCGCGAAGAGCTGGTCGCCGAGCTCTCCTAGGACGCCTGCGTTTCCACCCTGGCGCAGCGCACAATGGGTCCGTGACGGTCAGCGAGGCTGCGGCGACCGCGGTACTGGCCGATGCCCGGCGCATCACGGTGCTGACCGGCGCCGGGGTGTCGACCGACTCGGGCATCCCCGACTTCCGCGGTCCGAACGGGCTGTGGACCCGCAACCCGGACGCGCAGCGCTACGTCGATTTCGACCTGTACCGCCGCGACGCCGAGGTGCGTCAGGAGTCGTGGCGGCGCCGAGCGGCGCATCCAGCGCTGAGCGCCGAGCCCAACGCCGCCCACCGGGCGATCGCCGGACTGCACGAGCAGGGCCGGCTGCGGGCGCTACTGACCCAGAACGTCGACGGCCTGCATCAGCGGGCCGGCGTCCCCGACGACCTGGTCGTGGAGGTGCACGGCTCGATCGGTGACACCGAGTGCATCGGCTGCGGTGAGCGCCGACCGATGAGCGAGGCGCTCGCGCGGGTGCACGCCGGCGAAGTGGACCCCGACTGCTCCTCCTGTGGCGGGCTGCTCAAGTCCGGCACGGTGTTCTTCGGCCAGCCGCTGGACGCGGCGGTGTTCGGCCGGGCGGTCGAGGCGGCGCGTGACTGCGAGCTGTTCCTCGCCGTGGGTACCTCCCTCGCGGTGCAGCCGGTCGCGAGTCTCACCGGCCTCGCCGCCTCGAACGGCGCGCCGGTCGTGATCGTCAACGCCTCGCCGACGCCCTACGACGATGTGGCCGCCGCGGTGGTGCGGGAACCGATCGGCGCCGTGTTGCCGAAGCTGCTGGCCAGCCCCTTCTCCTAAGCTGTTCGGGTGGAGTCGACGGCGCAGGCGGTTCCGCCCGCCGCCGAGGATGCCGGTCGGGACGAGCGGCGCTGGCATCGCATCCGCCGATACGCGGCGGCCGGATACGCCGCCGCACTCGTGGTCGTCGTGGTGGTCGCCGGCGTTCCGACCGACCGCGGCAGCCTGCTGCTGATCATCCTGGCCGGGATCGGCATCCCGTGTCTCGGCCGGGGCTGGCGGGCGTTCGGCCGGGCGCTGCTGGACTGGCTGCCGTTCACGGCCGTCCTGGTCGTGTACGACGTCTCGCGGGGGATCGCTGACGGGCTGGGCATGCCGTTGCACGTGTCCGACGTCGCCGCCGCGGACCGCGATCTCTTCGGCGGCACCGTGCCGACGGTGTGGCTGCAACAGCACTTCCTCGACCCCGGCTCGCCGCACTGGTACGACGCCCTCGCGACGCTGATCTACACGTCGCACTTCATCGCCACGCCGGTGGTGGCCGCGGTGTTCTGGCTGCGCAGCCGCGATGTGTGGAAGGGGTTCATCAGCCGGGTGATCGTGCTGTCGCTGGCCGGGCTGGTCACCTACGTGCTCTTCCCGGCGGCGCCGCCCTGGTACGCGGCGCGCGAAGGCGTGATCGAACCGGTGATCCGTGCGTCGTCGCGCGGATGGTTGTGGCTGCACGTCAACCATGCGGGCAACCTGCTCAGCGAGGGCCAGGCCGCGTCCAACCCGGTGGCGGCGATGCCGTCGCTGCACACGGCCTTCGCCACCTTGATCGCGCTGTACGTGGGATCCAGGCTGCGCAGTCGGTGGCGTCTGCTGCTGGCCCTGTATCCCCTGGCCATGGGGCTCGCGCTCGTCTATCTCGGCGAGCACTACGTCGTCGATCTCGCGGCTGGAGTCGTGTACGCGGTGGGCGTGCACTTCGCGATGAACGCCTGGACCCGGCGACGCCAGAGAAGAACCGCCCTGGCCGATTAGTCCTTTTAGTGATTTCTGGTGCTGATGTTTCTGGCGTGACTGCTGGCGCTTATGGGGCTCACGTGGCAGTCTAGGCCTGCTGACTGCAAGGTCGGGGGCCGTCACGAGGAGAGCACCACCGTGGATGCACGCCGCAGCCGACGTCTGGCTAGTCGGACGTCCGCGTTTCTCGCCGTCGTCGCCGTCACCGCCGCCCTCATGGCCGCGCCGCAGCAGGTTGCGCAGGCCGCGCCGCCCCCGAGGAACCCGAGCGACTCGCAACTGAACGGCGCCGCGGCGACGAAGTCCGCCCTGGCGACGCGAGTGGGGACGCTCGCCGCCCGGGTTGCCGATCTGCAGGCCCAGGTTCAGCAGCGCGAGAGCGACGCCGAACTCGCCGAGCAGAAGCTGGCCGACGCCCTACAAAAGCTCGAAGACGCCAAGGCCGCCGCCACGGCGGCCCGGACGCGAGTCACCCAGGCTCAAGTAGATGTTGACAAAGCAACTCAGCAATTCAGCGACTTCGTGCGAGCCAGCTACATGAGCAGCCCGATCACCGGCGCGGCGGCCGGGTTGCTCACCGCCACGGACCCCACCTCGCTGCTCACCCGCACCGACTACCTGAACTACTCGGCCTCGCACAAGCTCGACGTCATCGGCGGGCTGACCCAGGCCAAGGTGGCCCAGTCGAACGCGGATGCGAGTGCGCGGGCCGCGGAGCTTCGCCAGACCGCCGCCAAGAACGCGGCTGCGCAGGCCAAGACCGCCGCCGACGCCGCCCTGCGTGCGGTTCAGGCGCAGCGCGATCAGGTGAACTCGCAGCTCAACGCGAGCCAGTCCGCGCTGAGCGCGGCCCGCTTGGAGTTGGCCACGCTGAACAACCAGCGATCCAAGTACGTCGCGTGGCAGAAGGAGCAAGCGCGGATCGCCGCCGCGCGGGCCGCCGCCGAGGCTCGGGCGAGAGCGGACGCCGCCGCGGCCGCGGCGGCGAACAGCGGGGGCTGGCACCCGATCGCGTCGCCTTCGCCCTCGCCCCCACCGTCGGGCGGTAGCTGGAGTGCTGCGGCCGGGCAGACCGCCGTCACCCGGGCGTTGCGCTACCTGGGAATCCCCTATGCGTTCGCGGACCAGGGTGGGTACACCGGGCCCGGCTGGGGCGTCTGCGTATCAGGCGACGCGTGGAACGACTGCCACGTCTATGGCTTCGACTGCTCGGGCCTGGCGATGTATGCGTGGGGGCCCTACCTGCACATGGACCACTACGCGGCCACCCAGTACGGGCAAGCCGGCTCTTACCACCCGAGCTCCT
>Ga0137415_10002178_pt1 | contig 19513 bp, 20 predicted proteins | sample CZODoug3_1_1_16f_FD_183082 | JGI IMG/M metagenome (GOLD analysis project Ga0137415, IMG submission 183082) | Vadose zone soil fungal communities from Angelo Coast Range Reserve, California, USA - CZODoug3_1_1_16fungal (Hybrid Assembly) | ecosystem: Environmental > Terrestrial > Soil > Vadose...
GTATCCAGTACGCCGCAGCTTTTCGATTCCATCACTGACGTCTCGGAATACTGGATCGCCCGCCGGAGCCTGTCATCGGGCGGCGCGATGCGCCGACCCGGTGGCGGGCGATGACGGTTGGAGGTATGGCACGCTCGTCCCGACACCGTCATTGCGAGCGAAGCGAAGCAATCCATTCTTTCGTTGCGCGTTGAGATGGATTGCTTGTGCGCCAGGCAAAGCTGGCGTGGTCCTGCCGGTGAGAGACCGATCCGAGAGACGCTGGCACTCGGCAGCTTCATTTGAAAGCCCCTCGAATTCGTCCGCTGCGCGAGCGGCGCGACCTAACGACATGAATCCCACAAGCGAGATTCGATCCGCGGAGCTTTTAGACGTGACGTTGATTTGCGACTTGGGCGGACGCGAAACTAAAATAGGGCGTGAACGAAGCTCAGAGATTTTGCGGCGGCTGATGCAAACTGGCCACACGCCCCAGAGGAAACCGCGAGCCGGTGCCTCCTCCAAAGCAGCCGTTGCCACTAAGACGGCCTGCACGGCAGGCTCTCTTATTTAGTCGTCATCGGGGTGTGAGTCGGGCGCCCACGCGCTCGCCAGAGCGCGAAACGGCCGCATGCGTGATTTCGACTGCTCTGCCGGCGCGTCCGTTGGCATGTCGAGACGGCAGTCTAGGACAAACCTTCTTGACTTCCCGTCATCTCCTAGGAGCGTTCCGGCTGGCTGCTTGGTCCGGCTGATTTCCGCTGCCGATTGGAATTCGGCGCTCGAAACTCGATCTCCGGTCGAACTCGTTCATCGCGCATCGTCAGATATCTCATGGATGCACCCAACAAATAAAAGCTTTGCAGAGCTGCAAGAGACCCCAGCGATATCAAGCCGACGTTTACCAATCCGAAACCATGGTAAAGAAGCACAGCCGCTGAGAGGAACGCGACGACCGGTGAGGCGAGTACGATCACCAACACTCGGAAAAACACAACACCGATCGTAAGTCCAACCGAAGCGCTCGCGACCCATAGAATTAGAATAATCATAACAATGAATGCCTGTTAGGACCGAGGCGCTTCGCATCCGGCTAGCGTTAGATTCGAGAGCCATGCGAACCTCCGTCTGTATTATTGGTTGCTCACGCCCTAATGGGCTGCAGCCTTGGTATGCCTGCTTTCGCATCGGACCGCTTCCACCGATCGAGGTATTCGGCGCATTTCTTTTGGACGGTTTCATTGCGCGGGTATCCTGGTTAACGCGCGGGTCTCTACGACAGGGCCGAAGTTCGCTTGCAGCTGCACACGCATCAGCCGCAGAAGACTTCATGGCTCGCGGTGACCTGTGTGAAGTCTCGCTCGAAACGAGAGAAGATCTTTCACCGAACGGCTGCTATCGCCGAAACGGCCTTGGAGCGAGTGCAGGCAGCAAAGTGGGCGCGCGGGGGACGTTTCCCGTGATGATCCATCCCGTTTCCGAACCCGGCAAACACAAGTATTTGCTGAAGCAAACGTAGTTTTCAACCGTTCGGTTGATGCCACTCTCAATTGCAATCTATATCAATGCAGGACGGAGTTGATTGGGCAAAAATCGTGACAGCAGATCCACAAAAAAATCTCGCCAACGATGAGAAGCGCGCATGGCGAGGCTTTGACGCTTCTGGTCCGCTCGGCATTCCCAGTAGTGGACTGCTCGGCGAGAGCAAGCCCCGCTCCGCGCGGTCGTGGTTCCCGCAGGCTTCGGCGATCATAAGCGCGCCACATGCTCCCTCGGCGGACAGTTTTTCGACAGATGATCTGCCGGAGAGCGGCCGGGTCGCGATGTGGCGCGAGCATTTTGGACGCCTGGCGCTCCGGGTGGAGATTGAGCCCACCGAGGAGGGACGCTTCGAGAGCTGCGTCACCTCGCGCATTCTGCCTGGACTGCATGTGCTGTTTTGCAGGTTGTCAGCCGCCCGCATCACGCGCACCCGAGAGCTTATCGCAGACGGCAATGACGATTTTGTCCTCGTCGTCAACCGAGCCGGTAACATTACGGTTTCCGCACGTGGTCGGGAGGTATTGCTCCGCGAGGGTGACGCTTTGCTGAGGAGCAGTGACGAGGTCACGGTTTTCGAACGCTGTTCTTACGGCGCCTCTTTATTGCTTCGAATTTCGCGCTCCGTTCTGTCGTCGATCGATGTCGACGTCGATGGCGCGACCATGCGTGTTATCCCGCGGCAATCGGAAGCCCTCAAGCTGTTGACAAGCTATACGATGGCGTTGATGAGGGAACACCCGCTTGCCACACCTCAGCTTCGGCACCTCGCCGTCAGCCAGGTTTCTGATCTTGTTGCACTTAGCCTCGGTGCAACGCGTGACGCGGCATGTACCGCAATGGTTCAAGGACTGCCAGCCGTCCGGCTAAGAGCAGCCAAGAGTTACATTGTCGAGAATTGCGGCCGGAGAAACCTATCGATAGGTGTGGTAGCCGCTCATGTCGGAGTAACTCTGCGCTATCTTCAGAAATTGTTTGAGGCTGACGGCAAGACCTTCTCGGAATGGTTACTCTATCAACGTCTCATGCGCGTTCATCGCATGCTGCGTAGGCCCCAATTCGCCGAACAGACCGTGAGCGCCATCGCTTACGACGCTGGCTTCGGCGACCTTTCATATTTCAATCGATGCTTTCGGAAACTGTACGGCGTTACACCGAGAGACGTCAAAAAGAGCCGCTACAAAATGGAATCGGAGCGGCGCCACGGCGACACGCCTGCGGATACCAGAGAAGCCGCTGCGAAATAGGAATTGGCTCTTGGGACTCCGCCGATTTCGGTTGTCGCCGATCTGCCGGCCGCTTTAGCGCAAGCAGCACGGCGGTGAGCGCGTAGAAGTTATCCCAGTCGCGAGTAACGGCGTACGTCTTGGCGTTGCCGTGGTTCCGCGTTTCAAACAGTCCGGTCTTCGTAAGAGTCTCACGGCGTCGCTGCTATTCGGCGGGCCTCTCAACCATTCGATGGAGGTCCGCGCCGCGTCAGGCGGTGAGCGGCAGGCATGGCGCTGGCGCGCATTCCTTGCCGACGCGCCAGTGTTGATCCTCGATGAGGCGAACTCAAGCCTCGGTTCCGAATTGGAGGCCCCGGAAGAACCCTGCTTTTGCCGCTTCAATCGATCGATTGGTGCGGTTGCCGCGTCGTTGCGTTAGCTCCTGAAGAGGTGACGAGGCAGACCGGATGATTTCCGTAAAACAGAAGTTCCCTCTGATCTCGGTACTATCCACAAATACGACGCTCCCTATCCACGACACGACGCTCGTTTGCCGACTCAACCGATCGATTGGTGCGGTTGCCTGATCATTGCAGTACCAGCTGAAGGTATGATGAGGCAGACCAGATGATCTCGGAACTAGCAATCCTTTCAGACTTGATTGGGACGATCTACGACACGACGCTCGACCGGGCCCTGTGGTGCGATGTGTTAAGAAAGTCGGCTGAATTCGTCGGCGGCTCGGCGTCGTCGCTCTATTCGAAGAACGCCTTGAGCAAACTCGGCAATTCAGTTCTGCATTGGAATTCGAAGTCAGACGCTCCGGTCTCGAACGACTTTGACGAGTATGCGAAGACCGATCCGGTTGCGACCGGCCGGTTTTTGTTTGATGTCGGGCAAATCTTCAGCGTTGAAGATTGCATTCCGTATGCCGAGTTCGTGCAAACGCGTGTCTACCGGGAGTGGGCCAGACCTCATGGCGTGGTAGATCACCTTGCCGCCATCCTCGAGAAGTCGGCGACCGGCTTTTCGCTGTTCGTTATCTTTCGGAGCGAAGAGCAGGGCCGCGTCGATGAGGAGATGCGCAGGCGGATGCGTCTCATCATCCCGCATGTGCGCCGGACAGTGCTGATCGGAACTATGCTGGATCTCAACGCGTCGGAGAAGACGGCGTTCGCGGATACGCTAAGTGGTCTTGCCGCCGGAGTCTTTCTCGTCGACGAAGACGCCCGCATCGTCTTTGCCAACACATCCGGGCGGATCATGCTCGACGACGGGAAAATTCTTCGTCAGAAAGATGGTGTGTTGACGACCGTCGATCCCAGGACAAAGGCAACGCTGCCGGTTGTCATCGCGGCGGCCCTTGATGGCGACGCGGCGGTCGGAGCAAACGCCATCTCGGTTCCGCTCTCCTCGCCCCCGGCGGAGCCTTGGCTTGCCCACGTCCTGCCGCTCACCTCGGGCATGAGACAGCATGCCGGACTGACTTGTTCCGCCGTGGCAGCGGTATTCGTTCACAGAGCTTCGCTTGAAATACCATCATCGATGGAGACCATGTCGAAGCTCTACAAGCTGACGCCGAGCGAGCAGCGCGTGCTCGCAGCGTTAAGCGAGGTTGGCGGAGTGCCGGCTGTTGCCGAAGTCGTCGGCATCTCGCAGGCCACCGTCAAGACGCATCTTCAGGGGCTGTTTGCCAAGACCGGCACCCATCGGCAAACCGACCTTGTCAAACTCGCCGCCGCGCACGCCAGTCCCCTGCGGCAAGCACCTTGAGACACGTCCCCTGGTACTGATTGCTTTGCGGAGCCTGTCATCGGGCGTGCATTCCCGCGACCCGTTGGCTTGCAATGAGGGGAAAGCAGCGAATAGCGTCAGGTCGTATTTGCCGTCATCGCGAGGAGCAAAGCGACGAAGCAATCCAGCCTTCCGCTTTGTGGCGCAGTACTGGATTGCTTCGCTGCGCTCGCAATGACGGTCTCGCTGGGCTGTTTCAGGCCGCCTTTCATCCTCCTTTGTCATTGCCTAGGAGCGAGGCGACGAAACTTGATTGCGGCCTGAACCTTCGGCTGATTGTCGAGCAGGGCCGCCATCAGATCGAAGCCGCCCATCAGGTAGACCGGGCTTTCCGGAATCGCGAACACCATGGCCTGTTCCGGCGTCAGCGCGAACTTCGCCGATACTGGGTCGTAGGACAGGTAGTTGGAACTCGCCTGATTGGACAGCCACTCGCGCAAGTACCGCGCATCGACCGTGGCGCTGTTGGCAAGCTCGGTCGATGTCATCGGTCCCTTGCTGTGCAGCTCCTTGTAAAGTCCAAGCGCATCGCCCATGCGGACCATGGCGATACTGGATGCGCCTCCCAAGTCGTTGAGCATCTGACCGATGAATGAGTTGAGCTTGCCTTCATCAACCTGGGTCGTATCAGCTGGATTTGACATAGGTCACCTCCAATGAAATTGATGATCAGCCACGGTCCGCGAGCATGCGGGCCGCTCGCACCGCGTCGTCAGCCTCTATAGGTTTTGAATCCGGTGTCCGCGCTTGCAGGGCCGACAAACGCCGGCTGTTTCCTCTCCTTTGCACTTGACTTGGCAGGGCGTAGCGCCCGAGCCCTTTCGGTTTCGGTGGAATCGAAACGGGTTTCTGGATTCTTGATTTGACGGGTTTGCTTGGTGCGAACCGGTCTCCCCGGGATCAAGTCCGCGCCAGGCTTTCGCTGGAAAACGCGCTAGCTAGTGAACGCATCTGCATCAACCCACCAACGGATTGGAAAATCCGGCGACGAGCTTGACAAGATCCGCCTGACGACGGGTACCCGTCTTGGTGAACACGTGGTGCAAATGGGTTTTGACGGTTGATTCTGCGGTGCCCAAAGCCGCCGACGTCGCCCGCACGCCCCCGATCTGGACGATCGTCAGCAGCACACGAAGTTCGGCCGGTGTCAGTTCAAAAGCCCCCGCGATCAGTTCGCCACACGGGCTATGCAGCGCGACCTTGCGAACAAACAGGGCGGCGACGGCTTCGTAGGCCATGCCGATGCCGCTGCGCGCCGCCGAAGACAGCGGCAACATGTGCACGACGTAACGCTCGCCGTCATGCGCAGTCAAAGGCAAGGCTATGTCCTTGGCATCGATCGCGCCGCCGCAATTATCGGCGAGGACGTCGCCCAAGATCTGATCGGCTTGCACATTGCGCGCGACCACCCGCCCGCTGATTGAGCGCAGAAAATCGTCCGCGCGCAGCATGTCGTGGCCAGCATTATTCGCGTGGATGATTCGACGGCTGGCGTCGACCAGGAATACTCCGACGCTGAGGCCATTCAGCGTATCGGCAAATGTCGCCGCTTCGGATTGTTTGAGATCGATCGCCTTCTTTATGTGCAGCGCCCGGCGGATATGCGGTACGATGAGCGCGATGCGCTGCTGCATTTCGTCGTCGATCACGCGCGGGTCCGAGAGGACGGTGAGCAGAACCGCACAATTTGAGTTTGATTGCTCGAGCACAACATTTGCAGCGTCGCCAACAAAATCGTTGATGCCCGCGACAACATTATTCCATAATGCAGGTTCGAGAGCCGCACCGTAGATTTCGTCGATGAGGTCCGGAAGTTTCCCGGTTTCGTGCTTGGGGCTGATCTGTCGCGTATTGGTTGCTGGCCAGGTCGCACAGTGATTGCCCCGGGCTCCATCCTCGGAGGATGTTGATTCATCAACCTGCGTTGCACTACTTGCGTCTGACATGGTTCGCTCCAATGAAATTGATTTCTCGATCAGATGAGATCCGCAAGCTTGCGTTGCACGCCGTCTCGATCGACAAAACCGCTGTTACCGGGCAACTTTGCACGCATGACACTACCGTTCCGATGAGACGCCTTCGGCGCTGCGAGCGAGATCGCCGATCCGCCGTAAAGCCCGCCGCACCGGCGAACCCTTCTTCTCAAGACCGAGCAGATAGAGACTTTCCGCGCCGATGAACGCGTTGGCGGCGAAGGCTCCGAGTTCCTCGGGCGTGAGCAGGCCGAGGCCGTCGAGCTCGCGCTCCGCCTTGCGCGCTGCGCCGACGATGAGATCGACCCATGCCATAAGCGCGCTTCGAACGACTTGCGCGACCACAGGGGCTGCCCAGCTTGCGGCGATCAGTTCCTGCAGCACGCGCACGAAGCCGGAGGCAATGTCGTCATCGAAATAGTCGCAGGCCCGGTCCCATTGCTCCGACAGCTTGAGACTGGCGTCGCCGAATATGGCGTTCTGGCGGTCGAGCAGCTCCGCGTTCAGGTATTCGAACAGCGCCAGCACCATCCCTTGCTTGGATCCGAAATGATAATGGATCTGGCTCAGCGGCACGCCGGCGGCCGCCGCCACGTCGCGGGTCGACAAGGCAGCGTAGCCGTTCTGGCGCAGCACTTTCTTGGCCGCTTCCAGCAGCGTCGTGCTGGTCTCAACCTTCTTCCCGACTTTCCTGGCCGACTCGCGCGCCACCGTGAAATCTCCTCGCTGCGATCATCGTCGCAGGTTGGCAATACATAATTCGGTCGACCGACCGAGTCAACAGAAACCTTGCATTAGGGGCGATATTGAAGTTGCACGTCAAAGGAGCCTTGAAGAACAGGCTCACGAAGGACGAGATCAAGGAGATACTGCTTCAGGTTGCCGTCTATTGCGGCATCCCTTCCGGAATCGATGCCTTCCGAAACGCGCGAGGCGTTCAGGGAAGTGGAAGGCCAATGACACGGTTGCTGGAACCGTGCTCAACTCTGATCGTAAGGGAAAGAGGCCATGTCGGAGTTCGGCATCGCGCTCGCAGAGGTCCTGATGCATCTACAAGCACAATAGGTTGCTCAAGGCGCGGAAGCATTCCGAGGCACGTGAAGGCGCGTGCGAAGCGGAGCTTCGACATCAGCTAAATGCCAAGAGCGAGGCCTTGGTCGGCTCAGGTCACCGGCCCGGGAGTGAATAGAGTGAGATCGTTATGAATGCCCCAGCGATCAGACCACACCTTCGTGCGGCCGCTCGCAACGTCAAGGATCAGTCGGAACAGGTCCCAGCCGGTTTCCTCGATCGTCGCTTCGCCGGTGGCGATGCGGCCGGCGTCGAAGTCGATCAGATCCTTCCAGCGGCGCGCGAGTTCGGTGCGTGTCGATACCTTGATGACCGGCGCGGCGGCGAGCCCATAGGGCGTGCCGCGCCCGGTCGTGAACACCTGCAACGTCATCCCGGAGGCGAGCTGCAATGTGCCGCAGATGAAGTCGCTCGCGGGCGTTGCCGCAAACGTCATGCCTTTCTTGCGCACGCGCTCGCCCGGTGACAGCACGTCGACGATCGGGCTGGTGCCGGACTTGACGATCGAACCCAGCGACTTCTCCACGATATTGGCCAGCCCGCCCTTTTTGTTGCCCGGCGTGGTATTGGCGCTCCGGTCCGCGTCACCCTTGGCGAGATAACTGTCATACCACTCCATTTCGCGGATGAGGGCGCGGCCGACGTCTTCGTTGACGGCGCGGCGCGTCAGCAGATGAATGGCGTCTCGCACTTCCGTGACTTCGGAAAACATCACGGACGCGCCGGCGCGCACGAGCAGATCGGCGGCGAAGCCCAAAGCGGGGTTGGCAGTGACACCGGAAAATGCATCGGAGCCGCCGCATTGCAGGCCGACGACGAGGTCGGAAGCGGGACAGTTTTCGCGGCGTCGTTGGTTGAGCAAGGCAAGCCGCGCGTCCGCCATTGCCATGATTGCTTCGACGATGGCGCCAAAACCGTCGAACGCCTCATCCTGCATGCGCACGACGCTGCCGTCTGTGCCGCTCGGCAGCAGCCGCTCGGGAACCAGTTTCTCGCAGCCGAGGCCAACGACCATGACTTCGCCGCCGAAATTCGGGTTCAGCGCGAGGTTTTGCAGCGTTCGGATCGGCACGATCGCGAGCGGCGCGTTGATCGCGACGCCGCAGCCATAATTGTGCGTCAGCCCGACGACGTCGTCGACATTGGGATATTTGGGCAGCAGCTCCGCCTTGATACGTTTGATCGCAAACTGCAGCGTGCCGGCGACGCATTGCACGCTCGTGCTGATCGCCAGCACATTTTTCGTACCAACGGAACCGTCGGGGTTGCGGAAGCCCTCGAATGTGTAACCGTCAAGTGGAGCTTGCGGGGCAGGGACCACTGTTGCGAGTTCGAGTTTGTCGAGTTCAGGCGGCGTCGGCATGTGAATTCGCGCCTCGTCCACCCATTCTCCGACCAGGATTCGCTGCGCAGCCGTACCAATCACCTCATTGTAACGGCGGATCGGCGCGCCTTCCGGAATATCGGCAAGCGCCACCTTGTGGCCTTGCGGCACGAAGTTGCGCAGCTCGAGACCGCAGGAAAAACGGGTCTTTGCGGGCAGCCCCAGATCGTTGACCACGATCGCGACATTGTCGTTGGGGTCAAGCCTGACGTAGCGCGGCTTGTAGGCCTGCGCCGTCGAAGTTCCCGTCACGAAATCCTCCGTTTCTGGCTTCTGCCTCATCCTGTGCTCAGTCTGGGTAAGTATAGACCGTTTTCACGATTGCATGGAATTCACGAGCGTAGGCGCCTTGCTCGCGCGCCATGGCTCGATCCTTTGCGGCCACCGAAGGGCACCTGATATCAGTTAACCCGTTTATTTCGTCCACGTCCGGGTGCTAGCAATCGACACCTTTCAGCCTGTTTCCGCTCGCGTCGAAGAAATGCAAGCGACTTTCGGGTACGTAGATCATGCCAGGCAGCTGGCCCGGTTCATCATGTTCGGTGCCGGCAAAGGCCATCTCGCCGAATTCGGTCGACACGTACTGAAACGACCGGTCGCCCAGATTTTCCGTAGCCAGAAGTCGCGCCTCGGTCAGGGCAATCGACAATTTCTCAGCGCCGGCCGACTGCCTCGCGCAATGCTCGGGGCGAAATCCGATCTTCGCCGCGTTCGGCGGAATCTCTCTACCGAAGGTTAGTCGATGTAACCCGATTTCGATGGTGCGTCCGTCCGAGCTACGCGCGCCGCTGGATATGTCGATCATGTTCATCTTCGGTGTGCCGATGAATCCGGCGACAAAGAGGTTTGCCGGCGCGTCATAAAGCTCTTTCGGGCCACCGACCTGTTCGATCCTGCCCTTGCGCAACACCACGATGCGATCCGCCAGTGTCATGGCCTCGGTCTGATCATGTGTGACATAGACGGCCGTGGATTGCAGCGATTTCTGCATCTGGGCTATTTCCAGCCGCAGGCGAACCCGAAGCTCGAGATCGAGGTTGCTGAGGGGCTCGTCGTACAGAAATACTTTGGGCTCCCGGATCATCGCCCGCCCCATCGCGACCCGCTGGCGCTGGCCACCCGAGAGCTGTCGCGGATAACGATCGAGAAGAGCGTCGAGCTCCAGCGTCGCGGCAATGGTCTGGACTTTGGCCTCGATCTCGGACCGTGGAAGCGACGCCATACGCAATGGGAAGGCCAGGTTGTTGCGAACCGTCTTGTGAGGATAGAGCGCATAGTTTTGAAAGACCATGGCGCAGCCGCGCTTCGAGGGAGGCTCGTCATTGACGATTTGGCCATCGATCCGAATGTCTCCGCCGGAGGTGCTCTCGAGTCCGGCGATCATCCGGAGGATGGTCGACTTGCCGCATCCCGACGGGCCCAACAGGACGGTGAACTTGCCTGAGGGGATATCGAGATCGAGTTCGGGAATGACGACGTGCGAACCGAACTGTTTGCGGATCGATTGAAGCTGGATGTTGGCCATTACGTTCCACGTTCAGGAGTAGAGCGGAATACGGGTCTCGCGAGTGCAAGAGCTATTGGACGCGGTCTTGATCGGCATCCTGCTTTTTTCGGCGCGACAAGGCCGAAGCGATGTTTTGTTCGGTCAAATCCATAAGATGGTGCATGGCGCGCCGGGCCCCGTCGGGATTGCGAGCCCAAATCTCGTCAAGGATGGCGCGATGATGCGGCAGACTCTTGCGGGGCGCGCCGGGATTCAGTGTCGATAGATCGAATGACATGCGCAGCGCCGCCTCAACCGTTGCACCGAAGGCAACCAGGAAATCATTGCCGGTCGCAATCAGAATGCTGCGATGAAATCGCAAATCGGGCTCAGAATAGGCGCGGCTGTCCATGCCGGCAGCGTCCATTTCGCGATAGGCCCGCTCGATACGGGCAAGGTCGGAGTCGGAGCCGCGTTGTGCGCAGATCGCGCACGCTTCGGGCTCGACTATCCGGCGCACCTGAAGCAATTGGCGGGCAAACTCTTGCGCTGGCCGCTGGGTCCAGGTCCACTCCAGCAGTTCGGCATCGAGCATGTTCCAATTAATGCGCTCACGAACATGCGTGCCTGCCTTCTGTCGCGCCGCTATCAGGCCTTTTGCCTTGAGGATTGAGAGCGACTCGCGGATCGAGGTCCGGCTGACGTCGAACTGCGAGGCGAGCTCGACCTCGCGCGGCAGCGTCCAGCCCTCGTCCCATACGCCCGTGACGATCAGTCTGGCGATTTCACGCGCGACATGCGTGTTCGACTGCAGGACCGCTTGGTCTTTCGGCAAGTCGTGACCTCTCGCGAGTTATAAGAATAATGTCTGCTTTATTACGGGATACTTGCAATTCTTGGGCGCATCCTATGGAAAGCGAAGGTTTTGACAAGTGCTATTATGTCGGTCATATTCCCGAAAAATATTAGGGAGGGGAATATCATGAGCCGGATAAAATCAGTTCGCTCCGTGTCTGCGGTAAGTCGCCGCAAGCTTCTCCTCACTGGAGCCGCGACGGCAGCTACAGCAGCCCTGCCGTTTCCAATGCCCGCGATCGCGCAAGCCAGACCGTTTGCCGGCGTGACGCTGCACGGTGCATCTTTCCAGCACCGCTTCTTCACGATCCTGCAAAACTATATTCCCGAGTTCGAGCAGCAAACCGGCATGAAGGTCGATCTGCAGCTTTCGGCATTCCCGGTCTACAATCAGCAGGCCAATCTTGAACTGTCATCGGGCGGATCGGCTTACGATTTCGTCAATGTGACCTTCATCCTCGCCGCGCGATGGGTGGCGGCCGGGCTGCTGGCAAACCTGGATGAATTTACCTCGGACCCGAACCTGACGCCGGCAGACTGGAAGCCGGATGACTTCGTCGAAGGAGCGCAGGTTCCCTATCGCAACGCCAAGGGCAATACCTTCGGCTATTCATGGGAAGGCGGCGCCATGGTGATGGGTCTGTCGCGCATGGATCTGATGGAAAAGAAGGGTCTCCAGATTCCCAAGACCTTCGCCGAACTGCAGCAGGTTTGCGCCGAGATCAACGGCACCGACAACGTCAACGGCATCGTCAGCTTTCAGCTTCATCACTGGTGCCTGCCGCCCTACATCCAAGGTTTCGGCGGCAACATCTTCAGGAATCCGCCTGCCGATATCATGCCGACGCTCAATTCAGCGGAAGCGATCCAGGCGGTCGATTACTACGCCAATCTCTTGAAGAATTACGCGCCGCGCGGCGTAATCACCTACACCGAGGACCAGGCGCGTCAGGCATTTCTGTCGGGCCGTTCCAACATTTTCATCCACTCCAGCGCGTGGGTTACGCCGGCCCTTCTTTCGGAGGAGAGCAAGGTTAAGCAGACCTCGCGCGTCGTCAGGATGCCAGCAGGCCCGGTGCATGATTTCCCGGCGTCGAATAGCCAGGGTCTCGGCATTCCAAAGAACGCCAAGAACAAGAAGGCGGCGTGGGAATTCATCAAATGGGCGCTCAGCCCGGAGATGTCGATGCGGATCGTCAGAGAGCACGGCCATTCGTCGGTCTGCCGTCGATCGGTGATCCAGAGCGAAGCCTATCGCAAGCTCAACACCGTGAACGGTCAGGATCTCGGCGCGCTGTACCTGGAGGTTCTGGAGCTTCCGGCCAAGGGCGAAAACTATATGGCCTATCGAACCGTGAAGGAGTTTCCGATTCTCGGCGATGTCATCAACAAGGCGGTGGAGCAGGTCGTGAGCGGGCAGCTTTCCGGGCGTGACGCCATGAACGCGGCCCAGGAGCAGGCGGTTGCCAATCTCCGCCGCGCCGGAAGCGCACTTTGACGGCAACGAACCTCATTGACGCCGAACGCCGCAGTTTCAATCGCTGGGCGTTGGCGCCGAGCCTGGTCATTCTGTTCGTGATCGCCGCGCTGCCGGCGCTTTATCTGCTGGCGGCGAGCCTGACGCCGTTCCAATTGGTCAATCCCGGCTCATCAACGGATTTCAGCGAGCCTTTACGGAACTATCGCCTGCTCCCGGGCGACCCTCGGTTCATCAATTCACTGATCGTCCAGGCCAAACTCTCGTTCTGGGGTGTGCTGTTTCAGGTTCTGCTCGGCATGCTGCTTGCCCTGCTGCTTCATACACGGTCGCGCTTCGTCGCGCTCGCGCGCACCTTTTTCCTGATCCCGATGGTGCTTCCGCCGATCGTCGTCGGCGTAATCTGGAAACTGATCTACACACCGGATATCAGCCCGATCTACTACGTCGCGGGCTTGCTGCACGTGACGATGCCCTCGCTGACTTCCAGCGTCAATTTCGCCCTTACCGCCATCATCATCGCCGACACCTGGGAGTGGCTTCCCTTCACCTTCCTGATGGTGCTCGCCGCTTTGCAGACAATCCCGGAGGAATATTCCGAAGCCGCGCTGATGGATGGCGCCGGCCGTGTCCAGATCTTTTTTCATATCACGCTGCCGTTCATCGCGCCGATCCTGACGGTCTCGGCGATGTTTCGCCTGATCGACAGCGTCAAGGCGTTTCCGCTGATTTTCCTGCTGACCGGTGGGGGACCCGGCAGTGTCACCGAGGTCACGAATTACTACGCCTACCTGCTGGCATTCGATTTCAACGAGATCGGCTATTCCAGCGCAATCACGATCGTCATGCTGATGCTCGTGGTGGTGATGAGTCTCGGCATCATGTGGATGGGCCGCAACCGCGAGGCCCTGACGTGAGCGCACATTCCAGTCGGTCGGCAGGGGCGGGGAGGCGCGCAGCAATCGCAGTGGTCCTGGTTGTTCTGCTCTCGCCGTTCCTTTGGCTGCTGCAAATGAGTTTCAAGTCGAATGACCTGATCCTGCAGTTCCCACCACCGCTGATTTTCACGCCGACTTTGGAAAATTATACCTCGCTCTGGCATGGCGCATTTTCGGCGTCGTTCATCAATAGCCTGCTCAGCGCATCGTTCTCGACGGGGTTCGCGTTGCTGTTCGGGATACCGGCCGCCTATGCGCTGTCGCGCTGGACGGGGTCGGGCAGGCAGGCGCTTGGCTTTGCGATTCTGGTCACCAGAATGGCGCCGCCGATCGCGTTCACCATTCCGTTTTTCCTTTTTTATCGGTGGATCGGTCTGCTCGATACGATCACCGGACTAGTGCTCGTCTACACCAGCTTCAACCTTCCGCTCGTGATCTGGATGATGCAGCCGTTTTTCGAAACCGTGCCGCGTTCGCTGGAGGAAGCCGCCCTGGTAGACGGCGCCGGGATTCGCACGGTCTTTGTCGAGATCGTGTTGCCGATGGTTACGCCCGGCATTGCCGCGACGGCTATCCTTTGCTTCCTCTATGCCTGGAACGATTTCTTTTTTGCGCTGATCCTGACCCGCACCAATGCGCGGACGGCTCCGGTCGCCGTGGTCAACTTCATGAACTACGAAGGCTGGGAATGGGGCAAGATCGCCGCCGGCGGATCGCTGGTCATGGCGCCGGTTCTGATTTTTTCGCTGGCCGTGCGGCGCTATCTGGTGAGCGGACTGACGGCTGGCGCGGTGAAGGGATAGATCATGCAGCTTCCCACCGGCGCTTCACGTTTGGTTTTTATTCTCGCCCATCCGGCGGATCACGTCGGTGCGCCGCGCTTCTATTCTCCGTATTTCTGGGAGAACGGGCTCGACTGGCACATGGTGCCGCTCGATGTCAGGCCGGAACATTTGGCCGAAAGCCTGCGAAACCTGTCGCGATCACGCAGTGTTGCGGGGTTCAACCTCACCATGCCGCACAAGCCGGCCGCCTTCGCGCTGTGCGACGCCGTCGGACCGGCCGCGACGTTTGAGGGCGTCGTCAACACCATCCGGGTCGAAGCGAACGGACGGCTGGTGGGCGACTCCTTCGACGGCGCCGGTTTCCTCGATGCCGCCCGTGCCGAGGGTGTGTTTGATCCCGCTCGGCGCTGTGTCGTGATCGGAGCGGGCGCCGCCGGACGGGCGATTTGTCACGCGCTCGCCGGCGCCGGGGTGAGACGCATGGGCATTCTCAACGAAACCTCAGCGCCCGTTGAGGCCTTGGTGGCGAAACTCCATGGAAATTTTGACGGGTTGGACATCAGGTTCGATGAAACCTTTGACGACACCGGCTTGCTCGTCAATGCGACGTCACTTGGACTGCATGCGACCGATCCCATGCCGGTCGATCCCGCCAAGCTGCCGGCGGATTGCGCCGTGTTCGACATCATCGCCGCCCGCAGGACCGAGTTGATGGAGGCGGCGACCGTGCGCGGCCTCCGGGTGCTCGGGGGCGTATCGATGGTCAAGCATCAGCTTCCGCTGCAGACAGCGTTCTGGCGAGGCGACGGTCTCAAGCCGGACGATTCCAGAAAGTAAAGTTTCCGATGTCACAGCCGCACATCATCCTCGTTATCACCGACCAGCAACGTTTCGACACCATCGCGGCACTCGGGCATGGTTACATGAAGACGCCGAACCTCGATCGGCTGGTGCGCGAGGGCGTCTACTTCGACAATTGCTTCGTCAACGCGCCGAGCTGCGTGCCATCCCGCGCAGCGCTGTTTTCGGGCCTCTACCCGCATGCCTCCGGCGTGTTGCGCAACGGCCAGGCCTGGCAGCGCACATGGATCAGCAATCTTGCGGAGGCGGGATACCACTGCGTCAATGTCGGCAAGATGCATACGATTCCTTACGAAGCGAAGGCCGGCTTTCACGAGCGGTTCGTTGTCGAGAACAAGGACCGGTTTTTCGAAGGACGCTGGTTCGCCGATGAGCTCGATAAGGCCTTCGCCGCGCAGAAGCTTTCGAAACCGTCGCGCGCGGGCTACCGCGCCTTGCCCGATTACGCCGACCGCATGGGCGCATTTACCTGGGACATGCCGAAGTCGCTGCACCCGGACGTATTTGTCGCGGAGACTGCGATGTGGTGGCTGGATACGCGGCCAAAGCCAAACGCCCTGTTCATGCAAATCGGACTGCCGGGCCCGCATCCACCTTACGATCCGCTTGTCGAATATCTCGACCATTATCTCGGCCGCAACGACCTGCCGGTCCCCGAACCGAAACAAGGCGACCTGGATGGATTGCCGGAATATTTGAAAGAAAAGCGTCGTCACGACACGAAAGTCGATCATGACGCGATCTCGTGGAAGCTGGCGCCGACACGTGACGAAATGCGGCGTCTGCGCGCGCACTACTATGCCAACGTCACCATGATCGACGAACAGATCGGCCTGCTCCTGAAGACCCTTGATCGCAGGGGCTATCTCGACGATTGCGTGATCGTATTCATGTCCGACCATGGCGATAATCTCGGCGAACACGGTCTCAGCCAGAAATGGGCGATGTATGAGCCGGTGACGCGGGTGCCCGCGCTGTTCTGGTGTCCCGGTCGTTTCCGAGGCGGTCGCCGGGTCAAGGAGAAGTGCCAGCTTTTCGATCTCGGCCCCACGATCCTCGATCTCGCTGGCGCGAAGCATCCGAAGCCATGTCAGGCGCGCAGCCTGCTGCCGGCGCTGTTGTCGGAACACTGGCCAGGGCGCGATTTCGTGTTCAGCGAGCAGGCTGGCGACGTCGCCATGACCGGCGCAAAGCTTATCACGATGGTGCGTGACAACAGGTGGAAGGCCGTGTTCATTCACGGAACGCAAGACGGACAGCTTTTTGACCTGGAGCAGGACCCGACCGAGGAGAACAACCTTTGGGGCCTTCAGGCGCACGCCGAAACCAGGCAATATCTCAAGGATGTCTTGTTCAACTGGCGTCAGGATAGCCTGCTTGAAACCATGGATTTGCACGGCGATACGCGCTGATGCGCGCCAGCAGTCGATGAAGCGCAACGGGGCTTCGATTTGAAGGGCATTGTTTGGATCGCCGTGGATTGGGGCACCTCCAACCTGAGGGTCTGGGGCATTGACTCCGATGGCGGGGTTGTCGCTGAGGCCTCGTCGGACAAGGGGATGGCAAAGCTTGATCGGGCCGGCTTCGAGCCCGCACTGCTCGAACTTGTCAGCGACTGGCTGATCGAGGATCGCCAAATGCCCGTCATCGCTTGCGGGATGGTTGGCGCACGCCAGGGCTGGCTCGAGGTTCCCTATTCCGAGACGCCGTGCAAACCGATTTTCCTTGATGCCGTCGGTCGGCCCGACACGCACGACTCCCGGTTGCGTGTGATCGTTCTCGGCGGAATCAAGCAGACCAGACCAACCGCTGACGTCATGCGGGGCGAGGAAACCCAGATCGCAGGGATATTATCGGAGGATCCGTCATTCGAGGGCGTGCTCTGTCTCCCCGGCACACACACGAAATGGGTACGGATCAGCGCGGGCGAAATCGTCGATTTCAAGACCTTCATAACCGGTGAGCTGTTCAGCCTGCTTTCCCGGCAGTCCGTACTGCGGCATGGCCTGGGTGGTGCAGGATGGGACGGGATCGAATTCACCCGCTGCATTCAGTTGGTGATGGCCGAACCAGCCAGCTTTTCCGGGCGACTTTTCTCTATTCGCGCCGAGAATCTTGTCTCCGGCCTCGAGGCTGCGAGCGCCAATGCGCGGCTATCGGGACTGTTGATCGGAGCGGAACTTGCTGCGGCCCAGATCTATTGGCTCGACCAGAACCTGGTCGTTGTCGGCAATGGCGCCCAATCCGAGCTATATGTTGAAGGGCTTCGGACGCTTGGCCGCTCGCCGCGCGTCGTCGATGCGTCTGGGGTTACCTTGGCCGGACTGAAGTCGGCATATTTGCAAATTGCGGGGAATTTTGGATGAAGCGCAACATCATCGCTATCCTGCGCGGCATAACTCCCGAAGAGGCGGAGCCCGCTTGCGAGGTCCTGATCGAGGCTGGGCTCACGACGATCGAGATTCCGCTGAACTCGCCGCGACCATTGCAAAGCATCGGCAAGCTGGCGAGGTCATTCGGCTCTGCGGCGACGATCGGGGCGGGGACTGTCCTGACAGTGCAGGAAGTTCGCGAGGTTGCCGACGCCGGTGGGGAAATTATCGTTTCACCCAATTTTGACGCAGACGTCGTCCGCGAAACCAAGTTGCTGAAAATGACCTCGTGGCCCGGCGTGTTGACGCCCTCGGAATGTTTTGCGGCGCTGAAAGCGGGTGCCGACGGTCTGAAGATTTTTCCGTGCTCGGTGGTGGGCCCCGCGGGCGTCAAGGCGATGCGAGCAGTCCTGCCTGCGCAAACCGCGATCTATGCCGTCGGCGGCGCGGGCCCCGCCAACTTCGCGGACTGGTTCGCGGCAGGAGTAACAGGGTTCGGTATCGGCACCGCGCTTTATCAGCCCGGAAACTCTCTCGCTCAATTGCAGAAGGCCGCGCAAGAGATCGTTAGAGCATACGATTCCATGCGTTGATCAATCAGGCCGGCTGGCGCGAGGGGCGGCCAAATTATTCGACGGTCACCGACTTAGCGAGATTGCGCGGTTGGTCGACGTCGGTTCCCAAGACAAGCGCAGTGTGGTACGCCAGAAGCTGCAACGGCAACGCGAACACGAGCGGTGCAACCAAGGTCGGCATGTCTTGAAGGGCCAGCGTTGCCCAGGACCCCGGCGCTGCAAGTGATGCCCCTTTATGATCCGTAATAAGGATCGTGCGGCCCTCGCGAGCGATCACTTCGTGCATGTTCGAAATGGTTTTTTCGAAGGTCATGTCACACGGTGCGATCACGACGATGGGGAGATTTTTGTCGACGAGCGCGATCGGCCCGTGCTTGAGTTCTCCGGCAGCATAGCCCTCGGCGTGAATGTAGCTTATTTCCTTGAGCTTGAGCGCGGCTTCCAGCGCAAGCGGGTAGTTCGTTCCGCGCCCGATGAATAGCGCGTTGCGGGACGCCGCCATCTTGCGCGCGAGTTGGCGGATCTTCGGTTCTAGCTCGAGCGCATATGCCATGTAGCTTGGGACTTCAGCGAGCGCCCGCACCAGCGGCAGTTCGTCGGCGGCGGAGAGCACACCCCGATCGCGCCCGGCCGCGATAGCAAGGCAGGCAAGCGTCGCCAGTTGGCAGGTGAACGCCTTGGTGGAAGCCACGCCGACTTCCGGGCCTGCGAGTGTCGGCAATACGATTTGGCTCGCGCGCGCCATTGTCGAGCTTGGCACGTTGACAACCGAAAGGACGCGTTGCCCATGAGCTTTGGCGAAATCCAGCGAGGCGAGCGTGTCGGCGGTCTCTCCGGATTGCGATACGAAGATCGCCAGATTGCAGGAATCACGGAATTTTGCGGTACCGAAATTCGGACGTGATATCGATTTCCACCGTTAGCCCTGCGTAACGTTCGAACCAGTACCTGGCAATCAGCCCAGCGTAAAAGGCCGTGCCACAGGCCGTGATCGACACTCGAGTGATATCCCGAAAATCCAATTCCGCGGCTCTCGGTATTTGGATCGTGCCGCGGGCGACGTCGATGTATTGGGCGAGCGTCTGACCGACCACCCTCGGTTGTTCGTGAATCTCTTTGACCATAAAGTGCCGATGCTCGCCTTTGTGGACGAGGATGTTCGATCCAGCGATTTTGGCTGGCCTCCTCTCCGATTCATCAACCGTCCGCCGCGTGA
>Ga0137415_10002180_pt1 | contig 19504 bp, 20 predicted proteins | sample CZODoug3_1_1_16f_FD_183082 | JGI IMG/M metagenome (GOLD analysis project Ga0137415, IMG submission 183082) | Vadose zone soil fungal communities from Angelo Coast Range Reserve, California, USA - CZODoug3_1_1_16fungal (Hybrid Assembly) | ecosystem: Environmental > Terrestrial > Soil > Vadose...
GAGGAACTCCACGCCAACCGCATAGCCTTCGCCATGCAGTGGCTGGCAGTAGGCCACTCGAGCCGAGGAGCGAAACTCTCCGGTGCGCGAGACGAAGGTCAACTTCTCGCCTTTTTCCCAGTTGCGCACGCTGACCACACGCGCGCCGCGCGCACTCACGTTTTCCGTAAAGGTTGATTCCACGCCGGGCGTCCGCCGATGGCCGTCGAGCATCACGGGTATCTCCATGGGGATGCGCTTCTCGGCGCGAAAAAACGTATATGTGGATTTTGGCGGCATGGCGGGTCGGTCATCCTCACAAACACGCCGCAATGCGCGCGAGATTTTGCACGCTGCTGCCGCGATTTTTCATGCGGTACAAAGCGCGGTCCGCAGCAGCAAGAAGCTTTTCGGGGGTGTCGCCATCTTCCGGAAACGCGGCGACGCCGGCGCTCACGGAGAGTGCCGGCGGTTCGGCTTCCGCGGCTAGCCGCTCGCGGACGCGTCCGACAACGCGCGCGGCAATATCGCGGCCGGCTTCCGGCAAAACCAGAGCAAATTCGTCTCCGCCGTAGCGCGCGGCAGTATCAATGGCGCGTGAATGGCTCCGCAAAATTTTGCCGAGGCGCACCAATGCGCGGCTCCCGGTCAAGTGTCCATAATGATCGTTGATCGTTTTGAGACCATCCATATCAAGCAGCACGACGCTGAAGGCCCGCTGCGTGCGCCGCGAGCGATCCAGCTCCGATTCCAGCACGCTCAGCAGCCGCCGGTAATTGGCGAGCCCGGTCAGCGAATCGCTGACCGCCATGGAGCGGACCTGCTCAAAAAGGCGCGCCTGATCCAGCAGCGCGCCGGAGAGCATCACCACGTAGCTGATGGTCTTGCTGATCTCGGCGAGGAAAAACGGACCGTCGAAAAGTTGCCGCGAGAAAGTGGCCGCCAAGTGGCAAACAAAGTTCAGCGCCGCCACGGCGAAAAGCGAGTAGTCATACAAGCTGGGCGAGCCTTTGCTGCCGCTGGACAACAGGCGCTGCCGAAAATAAATCGCAGCCGCAAGAAAAAGGCCCGCAGGGAGCAAATCCCAGGGACGCGAGAAAAAGTGCGAGGCGTGCGAGACGGGCGCCGCCGGCGCTGCAAGAAACGCCGCGCTAGTAAGATACGCGGCCGTGGCCACCACCAGCAGGGCACCCGCGGTTTCGCGGCTGGGCTGGCGTGCCGTGGGAATGTATCGTTCGATCAAAATCGCGGCCAGCAGCATGACCCCCAGCAGCGTGCGGCTGACCATCCAGCCCATCGGTATGCTGGTCATGGGCACGTGCCCGGATTGCAACTGATCGTTCAGTCCAAAATAGCTGACCGTCTCAATAATTCCGGAGAGCACGAAGCCAAAGGAAAGAATCAGCGCGGTGCGATCGTGGGTTCCGCGGAAGCGCACCAAGGCGTTCGCCGCGTAGCAAAAGCTGATCAGCGTGCCGCCAATTTCCAGATAGAGGTAAGCTTGCGGATTGCCGGAAATTTGCGCGGAACGCAAATAGAAGATGGAGCCGAGGAACAGAACGCCCAAACCAAGGGTCGAGGCTAGCAGGATTCGGCGGTGTTCCTTCTTCCAATACACAACCAGACGCGCCGCTACCTCGGAGGCGCTTGACTGGCCGTGTCGTAGAAACCCGCTAATTGTCCCCGTATCGCCCACGAAATCCCCCAAATGCCGACAAAAGACTAGCAACTAGCGGAAGATTGCAAGTTCATGTCCGTTTCGGGCCGAATTTGGCTCCTTCTAAACCATTGTATGTAAGGGACTTATAATCTCGCCGGAATGCTGGCGAAAATACTGTCACAGGACGAGACGGGGAGAACGGAAGAGGTGTCTCATGCCTATCTTGTTTACAATAATGTAGTTAGGTGATAATTTGCGCCGTCTGCACGCGGAAATGCCACCTGTCTCAGGGTTGAGACTGTCTCATTCCTAAACGCGCACCCAGCTATACTTTCGGTTTGGGTGGCGGCAGCTCGCGCGCAGCGACCGTGTCCGCGAAGCCGCAAGTCTTGTGGGAGCCGTCGCAAAAGGGCTTATTAGCGGAGTGTCCGCAGCGGCAAAGGCTCACGGTCGTTCGGCCCGCCAGGCCAAATGGCCGCCCCTCCGGGTCGACCAGCTCGAAGTCGCCCTCGATGCGAAGCGAACCATTGTGGTTCACGGTGATCTTGGTTGCCGCCATTTTTTCTCCTGAGAATGTTGTCTCATCATACCGCATCGACACACGTGTCCGTGCGCACAGTGGCATTCTGGATTTGCTAGACAGCGGTCAGTATTTCGGGACCGCGGGATCGACCTCGTCCGACCACGCCAGGATGCCGCCCTTGAGATTCAGGATTTTGCGGAATCCGGCTTTGCGCAAGAAGTCCACGGCCTCCGCGGAGCGTTTACCGCTGCGGCAGTGCGCCACGATTTCGCGCGACGAATCCAGCTCGTGTACGCGGCGCGGGAGCTCGCCAAGCGGAATCAAGTGTCCTTTGAGATTGCAGATCTGGAATTCGTGCGGCTCGCGCACATCCAGAATGAAGAGATCGTCGCCCCGGTCCAAGCGCGACTTCAGCTCGCGCGGTGTAATCTCCGGTACCTGCACATTTGGCGCGGGAGCTTCTTCACCGCGCACGCCGCAGAATTCGTAGTAATCGATCAGCTTGTTTATGGTGCGATGTTCGCCGCACATCGGGCAGTCGGGATTTTTGCGCAGCTTCAGCTCGCGAAACTTCATGGCCAGCGCGTCGAACAGCAGCAGACGTCCGGCAAGACTATCGCCGCGCCCGAGGATCAGTTTGATGGTCTCCATGGCCTGAATCGAACCGACGATTCCCGGCAGCACGCCCAACACGCCGCCTTCGGCGCAAGAAGGCACCAGCCCCGGCGGCGGCGGCTCTGGATACAAGCAGCGGTAGCACGGGCCGTCGGGCATGCCGAAGACAGTCACCTGGCCCTCGAAGCGAAAAATCGAGCCGTAGACGTTGGGCTTGCCCAGCAGGATGCACGCGTCGTTCACCAGATAACGCGTGGGAAAATTGTCCGTGCCATCCACGATGACATCGAAATCCTTGAACAGCTCAAGCGCGTTATCGCTGGTCAGCTTGGTTTCGAATGTGTCGATCTGAATATCGGTATTGAGGCTGGAGAGGCGCTCGCGCGCGGCTTCCGTCTTGGGCTTGCCGACGTCGCTGGAACCGAAGGTAACCTGGCGCTGCAAATTGGTGAAATCAACGACGTCAAAATCCACTAGGCCAAGCCGGCCAATGCCCGCTGCCGCAAGATACAAACCGAGCGGCGCGCCCAATCCACCCGTGCCAATCAGCAGGACCTTGGCGTTCTTGAGCTTGAGCTGACCGTCCATGCCGACTTCGGGCATGATCAAGTGCCGGCTGTAGCGCAGAATTTCTTCGTTCGAGAGACTCGCCGCGCCGTTCGGCGCGCTCGTCATGGGTTGGACCTTAGTTGCCATAAAAATTTCCCCTGTACTACCAGTCTAGTTCAAATCAGATGAAAAAGAACGATGAGAGATGCAGGTTCGAGCTGCGCCCTGGAACGAAAAAAGGATGACAAATTTGCGCACGGATTTGTAATTGCAACAAATTTATGCGTGCGGGCGGCAACAACAGCGATGCGCGAGAAAGGAGCCGCCGGCGATCGAAGGCACAATGCTGATGGTGTCGCCGTCCTTGGTCGGGGTATTTTCCTTTGCAAGGTAGCGAATATCCTCATCGTTTACATAGACGTTTACGAAGCTGCGCAGCTTTCCGTCCTCGGTGAACAAGTGCTTGCGCAGGTCGCCAAACTCCGTAGTCAGCCGCCCTAGCGCTTCGCCCACGGTGCCTGCTTTTACCTCCGTCGAATCGCGCTTTCCTGCGTAAGCGCGCAGCGGCGTCGGAATAATCACTTTCACTCCCATCACAATTTCTCCTCGCCAGACTGTCACCCGGCCGCGTGATCGCGAATGGCAATTTCCTCGCAAGCATATTCCGAACGGTCATCGCTTAGCCGCCAGGACGTCATCTCCGCCGGCTTGCCGCCGGCGACGCTCACAATCACATAGCTATACCACGGCCAGGCGTGCTCGCGGTCATACTGGCTGGGCCGCGCCGGATGGTCCGGATGCGAATGATACCAGCCGACCACGTCCAGCTTCTTTTCCCGCGCCGCTTTCTCCGCGCCGCGCACATCTTCGGCGGTCACTGCAAAGCGATTGTGCGGGGAATCTTCGCGGCGGTTTACCAGCGGGAACAGCGCCAAGATTTCGCGCAGCGGCAATTGCACGCCGCCCGCAGAAGCCGTCCCGTCGGCGCTGGTGGCGTCGCGGCCCAGCAGCGCCCCGCAACATTCGTGGGGATAGGTCTCCGTGCCGTGCTGGCGAATTTTCTGCGCAATCTCCGTGCTCATCTTCAGCGTTGGTGCGGTGGCCATGATTAAAACTCGTCCCAAAAGCGTTCGCTCAAATACTTGACGCCGGAATCGGCGAAAACCGTAACTATCACCGCGTGTTGCGCGCGAGGAATTTTCTTCGCCACCGCAAAGCAGCCGCTTAGCGCCGCCGCGGCGCTTGGACTTACCAGCAAACCTTCGTCGCGCGCGATGCGCTTCACCAGGCGATACGCGTCTTCGGTGCTGACGGCGAGATCTTCATCGGCCAGCGTGTCGTCGTAGATGGAAGGACGGATCGCGGTCTCCATGTGCTTCCAGCCTTCGAGGCCGTGAAAGGCGGCATCCGGCTGCAGACTGATACAGCGGATTGCGGGATTCAGTTCGCGCAAACGCCGCGTTGTTCCCACAAATGTGCCGCTGGTGCCCAGCCCGGCCACAAAGTGCGTGATGCGCCCGCCGGTCTGCGCCCAAATTTCATTCGCCGTGCCGCGATAGTGCGCTTGCCAGTTCGCGGGATTGCTGTACTGATCCGGATAAAAATATTTCTCGGGCCCAGACTTTACGATCTCTTGGACGCGGCGAATCGCGCCGTCGGTGCCTTCATCGCCGGGAGTAATGATCATCTCCGCGCCGAACGCCGCCAGAATTCGCTTGCGTTCGTGGGAAGCGCTGTCCGGCAAACACAGCGTTACAGGGTATCCCAGCGCAGCGCCAATCATCGCGTAGGAAATGCCGGTGTTGCCGCTGGTCGCGTCGATAATGGTTTTGCCGGGCCGCAGCGCTCCGCTGGCCAAGCCAGCCTGAATCATGCTCAGCGCCGGGCGATCCTTGACGGAGCCGCCCGGATTGAACCATTCCGCTTTAGCGCAAAACTCAATGTGCGGAAACTCGCGCCCGACGCGCTCGAGGCGCAGGAAAGGCGTGTTCCCGATGCGCTCCAGCACGGATTGCCCCACGGCACTAGAAGCGGCGCCGCGTTCGCGTGGGGCCGTTGCAGCTCGCACGTTTCTTCCCAAAGGTTAGACGCTCCCCCAAGTCAAGCCGCAGCAAAGAAAAAGAAAGGTGATCATTTTACTCTTTATTAGATGCCCCAGCCAAACGAGCTGGTATGGACGAAGGCCGTAACTTGCTTTAGGCACCCGGTGGTCGGGCTTTACAGAAATGGCCGACTTCTTTACCCTGAATAGCTATGTGGAATGTGAACGAACGATTCTCGCAAAAAGCGATCGAGAGCCTGGCGGCGCTGGGATTCGGAGTGGGCAGCACGCGCGGCGTGGTGCGCGTGGAAAAATACGGGGGCGGCGCGGAGTTTCGCAAAGAGGCGGACGGCCAGTATCAGATGACCGTGCAGCCGACCATCATGCTCAAAGGGAAATTCACGCGCTTGTGGGACGCGGGTTACCAGAAATTTCTGCTGACTGACGATGGCCACAAAGTGCCGGCGCTGGCTTCGCACCTGGGAAATTTACGCAAATTCAACGAAGAGTTGCGCACGGCCCTGGGCGTTCCAACGTTCTACAACGAAGCGCTCGGCTCGGTCAGCCAAGTCAGCGTCTACGACCGCGTTAAGGGGCGCCTCGGAGACGTTCCCGATAAGACGGTCGGCGCTCACGGCAACGGTGGTGAGCACTAGAGCCCGCGATGAAATCAGCGTTCGGTACGGACATCCTTGGCCCCTTCATACCGCGTCCCTTAGTTGGCGGCGGAGCTTCACTGGGTCCACGCGATGCTTCGCGGCCTTGCGCGAGCCGATAAAAATCACTGGGATGTCCGTGCCATGCCTCTTCCGCAAGACCGCGTCCTCATCGATGTTGACCTCGCGCAGCGTGGCGCCGAATTCGCGGAGCAACGGCTCGATCAATGCTTTCGCTTCCTCGCAGAGATGACAACCCGGACGGGTGTACAACGTAATCGTGCGAGGTTCGCTAGCCGCGAGCCGCTCATCTTCAGGGCTGCCATTCATGATTTGCATTCGGAAAGAAGTCGCGAAGCAGCGTTTCAAGTGGAACTGGCGTCTTTCCAGTAGCACGGTGGAGCGCCCGGATTCGTTCCCAGGCCGCCCGCCGCATGCGCTCCCGGTCAGCGGCATTGTAGCGCAGCAACCCAGCACCGGTAGCGGAACCGGGGCATAATGCAACCGATGTGAATCAGGAGGCGCAATACATGGGCAGAGTCGTGGCGCTGATGGACGATCTATTTTTTCAAATGAAGCTAGCGGAGACGGCGAGGCATCTCGGCGTTGAAGTGAAAGTGGCCGCCACTGCCGATGCGCTACTGCCCTTGCTTGATCCCACACCCAAACTGCTGATCGTGGACTTGAACTCGCGAAGCCAGCCGATCGCCGCGATCGAGCGGCTGCGTGCCGCGAAAAATGGAGTGCGGGTGGTCGGCTTCCTGTCGCACGTACAGACGGAATTGGCCGCGCAGGCGCGCGCCGCGGGTTGCGATGAAGTGATGCCGCGCTCGGCGTTCACACAGAACCTGGCGGCCATCCTCGCCGCGGCGAAGGATTGACGTGGTGCAACGCGCTCGCTGGCTCGGGCTAGCTCTTGTACCGGGGTGGTTGCTTTTCGCCTTCACCGCGCCCGCGCAGGAAAGGAGTTCTGCGGCACAAGCCGGCACCGCGGCGGCCTCCACGAAGGCGCCCGATGCGCCAACGGCGGCCTTGCGCGACGCCCTGTTCGCGGCTTGTTCGCAGAGCGAGCAATCTTTCTCCAAGTACCTGACAGCGCGAAACGCGGATACCTTTGCCCACCTTACACCTTCCGCCCGCGTCGCACTCATGAAGCGCTTCGTGCTCTTGAATGAGACTGGCAAGCCTTCCCTGCTCCCAACGGGCTCCGGACGCCCAACTATCCGCTGTGAAACGCCCGCTGGAGCTGCGGAGTTGCAAATCGGAGGCGCGGAAATTTCGGACAATCTCGCGTTTCTGCCGGTGGAAGTGCGGGAAGCCACGGACACGACGGGCGCGAGCGCGATCCGCGTGCAGATGGGGCTGGTGCGAGAAAAGAACGACTGGAAACTGCTCTCCGTTGGACTCGTGTTGCTGGACTTGCCGGCCCTTGCCTTTGAATGGGACGCCGCGGAAATGGAGTCGACCGAGCGCGCGGCCATCGATGGATTGAAAAAAATCGCGGAAGCGGTTGAATCTTATCGTCGCACCTATTCACGCCTGCCGGAATCGCTCGCGAAGCTTGGCCCTCCACCGCGCGGCTCGGCGGCTGGTCTAGATGCCGCTGGATTTCTGGAGGCGGATCTGGCCGCGGGCACACGAAGCGGTTACAAATTCCGCTACGTCATCTCAGGCGGCAGCAGTCTCGGCGCTCCAGCGAAGTACGAATTGGCGGCGACCCCAGAAACATACGGGCGAACAGGCCGCCGCTCATTTTTCCGCGACACTAACGGCGGTTTGCACGGCGCGGATCGCCAGGGAGCGGTGGGCAGCGAAGTCGACCCGCACATTGAATGAAGCCTGGTCCGCGGTTGGCGTTTTGAAAGGAGGCAACGCTTCGTTCTTGTCCTCGATCGCTGGCTGGCAGCCTCCACCAAGTCTAGCCGGTCAGGCGCGTCTTCGAAGTTCCAATCCTCATTTGTGCGCGCGCACAGTTGGCGTTACCATCTGGCACTTCACCATGCGACGCGCCGCTCCTACATGCTTGCCTGTACTTATGGTTGTCCTCGCGCTGCTTTTTCCACCGGCGTTTGCGGCCGCTCCGCAAATTGACTCGGTCTACGGACCGCTTCCGGTCTTCGAACTGCACAGCGGCTTCTGGATCAATCTCCATCACCGGCTGTATGAAGAAGCGCGGCAGCAGCGCAGCGCGGCTCCCGCCGGGAGCGCAAAGTCCGGAAGGTCAGGCAAACCCATCTTGCAAGTCGCGCCGGGTGCGAAGCTCACGCTCACCGGTTCCGAGCAGCGGGCCTGGGATGACGCAGTCTCTTACTACGCGGCGAATTACGCTGACAAAGACTTGCTGTTCAGCACCGAACTCGTGCTGCTGAAGAATCAGCTGGGTGATTTTGAGACTTGCGACGAACTTTCCGGCGCGAAAAAAAAATCTTGCGATGCCGGGTTGCCGGCGAAGTTGACGCAGATTCTGGAGGGCGCCGCGCCCGTCTACCACGCCCACCGCTGGCCCGCCGATGACCGGGCTAACCGCGCATGGATCAAGCGCGCGGCCCCGCTGGTGCGCGAGCAGGGCGTCGGTTTGTCGCACCGGCTGGCGGACATTTACCAAACGCAGTGGCCAAGTGAAAAAATTCGGGTCGACGTGAGCGCGGTCGCCAATGCTGCCGGTGCGTACACCACGCTCGACCCGCTGCGCGTCACGATTGCCAGCACGGACCCGCGCAATCAGGGTGCGGCCGCGCTGGAGGTGCTCTTCCATGAAGCGTCGCACGGAATCGCCATACCAGTGGAGCTAGCTATCGCGCGCGAGTGCCGCCAACGCGACAAACCGATCCCGCGCGACCTGTGGCACGCGCTTATTTTTTACACCACGGGCGAGGTGATCAAGCCGCTGATGGACACCGAAGGTGCGGCATCAGACGACCGCACGTCACCGAGCGGGTCAGTGGGAAACAATGCGTCACAGGGCGGCAGGGGCAGTCCGGGAGATGGGGATTACACTCCCTACGCCAAGCGTGAAGGACTATACCAGCGCGGGTGGGAAAACTACCTTCAGATCCTAACGCGCTACTGGCAACCCTACCTGGAGGGACATGTTACCTTCGACGACGCAATTGCACACATGGTCTCCGCGCTGTAGCACTTTGCGGCGCTAGCGGTAGAGTGCCCGGCGGTCCCGAGGCTGCTATCTGTTTCTTGGATGATCGGTACTGGAAATTTAAATCCAGAGTGCTATACTCCGCGTGAATACCGGTTTACCCCTTGCCTGTCCACCTCTAGTTTTCTGGGCAGGCACCGCGGCACGGTTCCACGGAGGTTACGATGGAAGCGACGCTTACGGGGCCCATTTTGTACCTTCTGATCGTCTGGGGAATCGTTACTGCCATATTTTTAGCCTTGCTGCTGTGGCGGAGCATTCTGACAACGCATGAGGATGATCAGTTGTGCATCGATGCGGCGGGCGATCACATCGCTCAAGAGCAGCGCGAGTTGATAGCGAAGATCACCAAGCTCTCGAAGCCGATTGCAACGAGTGGCATCGCAGCGGGAGCGCTCCTACTGTTGATTGCCGGCATGTGGTTGTACGAAGGACTGAAGAGCTTCTAGCCATCGGCGTCGGCCAGCTGAGCATCAAGAGGTGGGAGGTTTGCTTGGCTGCTGTTGTGGTGTATTCCCCGGAACGGCTGGTTGCTGCGGCTGCGTGGTAGTGGGCGGCGCAGCCTGCGCTGCGGATGTGTGATTGTGCACGATTAGCCAGTGATCGTTGCGCTTCTCGAACACGAGGGTAGTTTGCCCACGAGCAGTCATTGGCTGGGCGTCCACCGTCCCGCTGAAATCCCACTGATAGCATGCCCACCCTACTGCCCCGCTCACTTTGATGTAGGTGTTCACGCGGTCGAGGCGCACCTGCTGCATGCGCGCGCGTTGCAATTGGTACAGGGGCAGAAAGTTGGACCAACCGAAGACGGGAGGCGCCCAGAGTGCGCTGACGAAGACAGCATCATCGGCATAGGCTTGGCGCAGACGGTCAACGTCGCCGAGCTGCCAGGCCCCCAGCATTTCTGAAATGTTGTAGTCAATCTGCTGCTCGTCGGGCATGGGGATAGTGGTGTGGGTGTCGGCGGGCGCGTTGGAGTCCTTTTTCTTCTTCTTTTCCTTCTGCGCGGATGCTGGAGGCGTCATGGACAAGAAAATCGCGAAACAAACAGTAAATGCTAAAAGCGCGCGCAAGCTGCGCGCAGACACGTGGACAGGCTTTGCAGCCATCGGAGTGCTCTCCCTACAATCTGAAGGTGCAACCCGAAGAATAGCATGCGCGCGCCGCCGCGAGTCTTTAACGTGCGGTTGAGTTACTGCGTCAAGGATTCAGGGAAATCGGCCGATAGCGGCAACTTGCAGAGGCACTCCGCGCTGACGTCTCAGAAATTCAGGGACAAATAGATTGTGACACGCCACAGCTGAGTTCAACGCGGCGGACGGGAAGCGCCAAGAAGGTTGACGAAAAGACGGTACGCGCCAGGGACTCCTTCGGGGAGTTGGCGGAAGAAGGCAATGCCGGTGTAGATGTACACGCCTTTGCCGTAACGAGCATAGACGAGAGCGCCGTTCAGGTCCGGCTCGCCAGGATCGTGCATGGCCAGAAGCGGCGTGTATTTCGAATCGAATTGCGTCCAGAAATAGAGGCCGCGTTCCTGGACCCAGCCTTTGAAATCACTTTGCATGATCTTGTTCGGGCGATTCAAAAGCGAATCGCCAGGCTTGAGAAATTTCACCGGAGAGTTTTCGTCGGTGATGCGCGGCAGAGGACGCGAGGCCGGGGCTGCTCCTTCCTTTGCAGGGGGCGCGGGCGGAGAGATAAGCGCGGGATAGGGCGCAAAGGAAAATTTGTCCCAAGCGAAGTCGCGCTGGTATTGCACGAGGAGAGTGCCGCCTTTCGCGGCGTAATCGAGCAGGCGTTGGTTCGCGGCTGGGAGGTCGGGACGCAACTCGTAGGCGCGTACACCGACGACCACGGCGTTGAATTTGGAGAGGTCACGGAAGGCGAGCGCTTGCGCATCGAGCAGCTCGACGTGAATGCCCAGCATGCGCAGAGCGTCGGGGACGGGCTCGCTTTCCGCAGTGATATAACCGACGCGCAGACTTTGCGGCACGTTGATAGCAAAGGCGTGGACGAGACATTGTGCCGGCTCCGCCCAGAGCAGCGTGGGCATAGTTGGCAAAGGTTCGAGCGAGAGAGTGAACTTTTGATCTTTGCCGCTGGAGCCGCGATCCGCAGTGTTGTAGGCGCGAGCGGAAATCTTGTAGTTGCCGGCGGCGAGCTTGAGAGGCAGCGTTACCTTGAAGCGAGCGTATTGGTCGCCAACACCGTTGAAGGTGAGGGCCACTGGAGTGCTTACGCTCCAGAGGCGCGGTGCGTCGAGGCCGACGCTAACCTTACCAGGTTGCGTGGCGTAGGAGTGGATGCGAAGCAGGACGTCGAAAGGTTTTCGCGGCCGTGGCGGCTTGGCCAGGACGCTGATGACTTGCGTTGGCTCGACGGCGAGCGTGTATGGCGGCACCACGCGGGGAGCAATACGATCCGCGCGCGTGGAGGTGGCGCGGATGCTGGTGACCGGAGAAGCAGCGGTGAACGAGTAGCCATTGAGCACGACGTCTTGCGTGGCAGTCACAAGCGGCGGCGGCTCGGGAAGCAAAGCGGGAGAAGGCAGGCCCGGAGCATTAACCGGGATTCGCTGAGACCAAAGAAGCCACTCGGAGCCGTTTTGGGGAAACCGCAAAGCCTGCGGGATAGAAACCGTGAAGCGAATGGCGCCGTTCGGTTCCGAGTCTTCTTTGACGATGTTCCAGTCCGGAGGAAGAGTGAGGCTGATTTTCCGGAAGTCGCCGTTGATGGCGTCGCGGTGATGCGGGTCGACGTGGACGGTGAAAGTTTCCCCGGGAACCAACTCGCTACGATCGCAGATTGCATCGAGCCGGACGCCGGCGACCAGAACGAGCGCGGCGTTGATTTTTTCACGCTTGCGGTGAATGCTCTGGAAAAGGGACTGGACCGGAGCGGGAGTCTGGCTCGAGAGAGCGGGCAGCGGAATTTGGTCAAGCTTTTTGCCCGCGGCGATCAGGAGATCGGCGGAAGACTTCCAATCCAGACGCAGGGCGGCGCCACGTGCGGCAACGAGGGAAGAATCGACGGCACGCATGAGGGGATCAACACCCCGGTTGCCTACCTCAAAGTCCTCATCGAGCGGGCCGAGGGGTTCGTTAAGCGAAGCGATGTCGAAGGCACCGCCGTCTTCGCGCTTAAGCGTGATGGGGCGGCGGAGAAAGGGTGAGTTCAAGAAGCCGGTGATGCCCTGGGTGCGATGGTTGGCGAAGGCATCGAGACCGATCTCGCGCCAGGATTTTCCATAGAGCGGAGAAACATCATCAAGGGGCAACGGGTAGCCCTGCGGCTTGACGCTGCGATCGACATCGAGCAACAAAATTGCGCGGCGGTCGCCCCAGGGCGCGGCGTCATCTTGCCCGGAAGATGAGTCACGAAGCTCGTAACTGGGATCAGCCGCAAGCTGTACCGCTTTTGGCGTGAGAAGCCCGGCGGCTTGATGGTGACCGTGCCCGGTGCGAACGCCACCCCAGCCGTTGATGACAATCGTTGGCCGGAAGGCGCGGATGACCTCGACCATGTCCTGCAGAACTTCGTCGCCCCAGACTTTTTCTGTTTCCTCGGGAGTTTTGGAATAGCCGAAGTCTTTTGCGCGAGTAAAAAACAGTCTGACACCGTAGCCGCGCGTGGCGGCCAGCAACTCTTGCGAGCGAATGAGGCCGAGTTGTGGAGCCTGCTCCGGACCGAGATCGTTTTGCCCGCCTTCGCCGCGCGTGAGAGAAAGGAGCGCGACTTCGGCGTGGAGGCCGCGTGCGAGATAGGTGAGCACGTCGGCGGACTCGTCGTCGGGATGGGCAGTGATGTAGAGGATGCGCGTGGTTACACGGGCGTTTTCGATGGCTTCCACGGTTTCCGGAAGTCCCGGACCGGTGCCGGGGGCCGGAGGGAATTGGGCTTCTGAGCTGGCGGCAAAGATCAAGAGCAACAGGATGTAGACGACAGAAAGACGCACAGCCAGAAGTGGCTGTGCCACATGGGCTGGCTGCGCGGGCTCAGTTGGCGACGCGAGACGGCAAATTTTCATTGGGCGGCCTTGGCAGGAGGCACGGCGAACGGCCATTCTTTGCGAAGTCGCGACTGCACGAGAAAAACAGCGAGTCCCAAGAGAATCACGAATAACCCCCACCAGACAGCTTTTCCGGTCCGAAGAAATAGCCAGATCCAGCCCGCAATGGTTAACAACGCCGGCAGCGGATACAACCACATCTTAAACGGCAGGCGCTCCGGAGGCCAACGGCGTCGCAAAAGCATGACCCCTACAGCCTGGCCAATGAACTGAATGATGAGGCGCATGGCGAGGACGGCGGCGATCACGGTCTTCAACCTGAAGAGTAGCGCGAAGAGGAAGGTCAGCGTGCCGAGAAAGAGGAGCGAGACGTGCGGGAACTTCTTCTGTGGATGCACGCGGGCGAAAACGCGGAAGAAATTTCCGTCGAGCGCCGCGGAGTATGGGACGCGGGAATATCCGAGCAACGAAGAAAATACCGAGGCGAATGCGATCCAGAGGACCATGGCAGTGGCGAAGCGCGCGGCTCCGGAGCCGTAGAGCTTTTCAACGAAGGCACTGACGATAAAGGGCGAATCCTGGGCTTGCTGCCACGGCAACACGCCAAGAATGCTGGTCTGCATGGCAAGATACAAAATGGCGATGCCGATTATAGAAATGAAGATGCCGCGCGGAATATTGCGCGCGGGATCGCGGATTTCGCCTCCGAGGTGGCAAATGTTGTAGTAACCCCAGTAGGTGTAGATGGTGTTGACGGTGGCGGAGCCGAGGGTAGCAAAAAACAGCCAGGAAAAATCCCAAGATCCCGGCGCATAGGTGAAAACGAGGCGCGGCTGGAAATGCGTGGCGCCGCCCCAGATGAGCCACAGGATCGTACCCACAACGCCGACCCAGAGAAAAAGAGAGATTTTTCCGATGGAAGCAATGCGGCGATAGAGCAGGATCACGAGCAGAATTACGAGCGCGCCGGAGACCGCTTTCTGCCCGTATTTTCCAAGCGGGTAGAGGTAGGAAGCGTATTGAGAGAAGCCGATGGCGCCGGAAGCAAGGCTCAAGGGAGCTTGAATCAACGTCTGCCAGACGAACAGGAAGGACATCAAACGGCCCAAGCGACCGGGGCCGTAGGCTTCGCGAAGGAAAACGTAGCTACCGCCGGCCAGCGGCATGGCCGCGCCCAGTTCTGACCAAACAAAGCCGTCGAGCAAGGCAAGTACTGCGCCCGCAGCCCAGGCCAGCAAACACTGCGGGCCGCCCATTGCCTTAATGACCAGCGGGATGACGACGAAAGGCCCGATCCCGACCATCTCGATCATGTTCAGGGCGACGGCTTCTTTGAGACCCAGGGCGCGTTCGAGATCGCCGCGCTCGCTTCCAAGCGTTGGGCGTTCAGCAACGTTCTCGGGAGGGTTCATCGCGCCGCCGAGAATAGCAAATGCGGAGCACGGGTGCGAATGCAAGCCATTTCGTTTTGCGACGGTCTTGGAACAGCTTAAACTCATTCGGCGCGGAGATTGAAAAGCTGCAGGCGGATGGTTTTCTGTGCAAGGAGATCGAATTAATTCCTACGTCCGGACGATTGCCCTGTGCAGCGCGGCATTTTTCTGCGCGCCGGTTCGCGCGGATAAGCTGCGGGTAACACCTGAGGTATCGGCTGTCACCGACCAGATTTATTCCGGCGATCTCGACGGCGGCCGCGAGGCAGCGTTGCGCATCCAGGGAGAACAGCCAGAAAATCCCATCGGGTACCTGCTGGAAGCCGAAGCGCTGTGGTGGAAAATCTGGTGCACGTCGGCGGAATTCAAGTACGGGATGAACTTTCCGCGGCACCGCGCGAAGCTGGCGGCCGACCGGCACTACTTGGAATTGGCGGCGAAAGCTTCCTCGCTTGCGGAAGACAATATCGCGCAACACGATACGGCGGAGATGGAATTTTACGCGGGCATGGGCGACGCACTGGCTGCGCGACTCTATGGGCTGCGCAACGAAGGGCGCAACACGGCGCGGGCGGGTGTGCGCGCGCGGGCGCATCTGTTACGGGCGATGGCGATGAACGCGGAACTGGCGGATGCGGACCTTGGTCTCGGCCTCTACAACTACTACGTTGATACCCTGTCGGCAGCGGCGCGCGTCTTGCGATTTTTCATGGGCATTCCCGGAGGGAGCAAGAAAGAAGGGATCCGCCAGCTGCAAGTCGCCATTGAAGAGGGCGTACTGGCGTCACCGGAGGCGCGCTTTTATTTGGCCATCAATCTTCATAACTACGATCAGCAGTATGAGCGGGCGCTGGAGGTAATCGGCCCGCTGGTGAACAAATATCCATCGAACGCACTTTTTCAGTTGGCGCAGGGGGATCTCTTCGCCAAGCTTGGCCGGAAAAAACAGGCTCGCGACTGCTACCAGGCGGCGGGCAGCGCGACACTCAACGATCCGGAGTGCCGCCTGCACGTGCAGAAACTTGTGGAATCATCACTAGCAGCCTTAGGCGACGATTAAACCCACGGTAGTGTCCTGATGCCCATCACCGGCAGTCCTTCCCGGAGATGTCGGTATAGGCCGGCTTCGCGGGTCGCCGCACCCGCGGAATGCAAGACCACTACGGCGGGTAGATGATTGCCATTTTTCGGAAGATAGAGCGTCCCCACGAGATGCGCACTGCCGTTGGCGAATTGAACCTCTCGCGAAACAACCTCGGGCGTCGCCGGCACATGCCAGCGATCCGAAGAACTGCCAAATGAATTGAAAGACCCCCCTCCGACCAGCCACCGGTCAGCATAATAACTATTAGGGCGATTTCTAATTTCGGTGACATAAGTCCTCCTGCTTTGGAATTCGGGCATCAGTTCCGAATTCAACCTAGTTGCTTCCATCTTGGACGCCATCGAAACCATATTGTCGCTCACCAATCCCCAGCTTGGCTCAGCATCCCACATAGCAAGCTCTGTATCTGTTAAGCGCGTTAATTGAAGAAGCCATTCCACTTTTCCGATTTACATTTAGCTCCCACAGCCTCAGTCCTGTGTGTATCTTTGGGAACGGTGGGCGGGTGTTCTGAATGATTGCGGGCCAATGATTTTTGGCTTGGTCTACACTGAAGTTGTTGGGAAACAGTAGATGACGATTGACCATCCACCTCTCGCTAACGAACCGGCACCTCGCGGAACGCGAGGAGATTCGCGGAGCATGTACTCCTGGGTTCTGGGAGCCTTCCTGGGCGCAGTTCTTACGGTTATTTTGATGGGAGCGCTGGTGTGGGTGTCGACCGGGCTCGGGCTATTGCACTTGATGGGCATTTTGCGCGGAGGACGAACGCAGCTCAATGTGGATCAGCCGACCGTGGTACGTCAAATTCAACAACTTCAACGACTGGAAACCGTGAGCTATACGATGGATAAGATTATTTCGGGTGAGCATGGCAATGCTTACCTGCCGAAATTTCTGGCGGGTGACCGCCTGCTGCTGGTGGTGCACGGAGAAGTGGTTGGGGGCATCAATCTCGCGCGTTTGCAGCCGGGCGACGTCCTAATACAAGGGCAGAGAGTGTCGATTCACCTGCCGCCAGTGGAAGTCTTGAGCACACGAATCGATAATGCAAGGACGAGAGTATATTCACGTGACACCGGCCTTTTCTCTTCCCCAGACCCCAACCTCGAAAGCGAGGTCCGCGAAGAAGCGGAGCGCCAGCTCCTTCAAGCCGCGCTGCAAGATGGCATCCTCAAGATCGCTGCCGACAACGCGCGAAGCACGATCTCCGGCATGTTAAAGGGCTTCGGGTTCCGCGAAATGGACATCCGCTAGGTTATTGCGTGGAACTGACCGTTCCTAATCCGGGTCTAGTGTTTGCGGCCTCTGATGTCGTCGTAGGCAATTATGGAGAGGACCACAAGGACCCACACGGGGAAAACGCCCATTCCGGGGATGGCTTCCGCAATGAAACCCGGCAAAATCGCCCATCGACGGCCGAGGATTAGAAACAGGAGTAACGCCGTTCCCAGGTCAATCAACCATTGCATGGGCGGGGCAAGCACCATCCAGAAGGATAGAAAGTCCGAGACAGCAGCGATCAGGAAAGCAACGGCCTGCCGTTTGCGTGAGGGACGCCCGACGGGAGCCAGCACCTTCGTGGGTGTCAAAATACCTGGATGATCGGTCGGCGTTGTCATGACCTCGGTTGCGGTGCTCAAGCCCTCCTCAAATTATCCATGCGCCGGTGATCTTTACAACTGACTGACCCGCTACCGGAGCGTTTGGCGCATTGACCTGGTCCGGCCTGCAATGGTAATGATGTAGGGTTGCGCGAGGCTTGTTTGGCGTGCTGAAGCGTGGCACGGCGGAATGCCGGGCATAAGCGACGCGAGATGGGCACGGCGGGTCAACGCGCAGCGCGGATTCTGCATCACACCCCGACAGCACGGTGGCAAACGCGGCTCTCAGCGGAATGGCCGGGTGGTGGTTTCTGGGGACCACCAAGCGAGGCCTGCCCTCGCGGTCACACGTGACGACGAAGGAGTTTTCATGAAGCGGTCCTGGACAGCACTGGCTGTCGCACTGTCGGCGATTTTCGCCGCGATCGGTTGCAATGACTATGGCAACACGTTCCAAGTGCCCACCGGAGCAACCATCACTTCCCTTTCGCCAGCGAACATAACAGCAGGAAGCCCCCAGTTCACGCTGACCGTGGTTGGCGGCGTGTTTGTTGCCAAGACGGTCGTGCAGTGGAATGGTGGCACCATTGCCACCCAGGTGCAGACCGACAGTGGCGGCAACGTGATAGGTATAGCCGCCACGGTGCCCGCCTCGCTGGTAGCCAAGCCTGGGACCGCCTTTGTCAATACGCTGAGTCCACATTCCGGCGCGGGAACAAATGGGCTCTCGAATCCACTAGCTTTCATCATCAATCCACCGGGAAATCCGCTGCCAGCGGTGTCTTCCATATCGCCGAGCTGTACTGTGGCGGGCGGCGCGGCGTTCACTCTGACCGTTACCGGCACCAATTTCGTGATGAACGCGGATCCGACGCAAGCTTCCCAGGTCCTGTGGGGCGCGGGTGGAACGCAGACGACGCTGGCGACGGTTAGCGGCGGTAGCGCAACCCAGATTCAGGCGACAGTAAGCAGCACGCTCATCGCTAGCGCGGGAACAGCGAACGTAAGCGTTTTTAATCCGCCGGCACAGCAGGCGGGCAGCGGCAACGGAGGAGGCGGCACGAGCCAAACGAGTTTACCTTTTACAATCGCCGCCACTTCTTGCCCCACTGGCGCCGCGCGCCCCGCAGCCGCCGTGCAGAGTGTTGGTGAGGAAACCCCCGCGGTGAGCACGGACGGAAGATTTGTCGCCTTCACCGCGACGCAAGAGGAACACGCGCAGATTTTTGTCCGAGACACGTGCCAAGGGGCGACAGCAGCGTGCCAGGCTCGCACGCTGCTGATTTCCGCAGCCACGGACGGCGCGGCGGGTAATGATGACAGCCGGTCGCCGTCTATGAGCACCGACGGACGCTACATCGCATTCAGTTCCGCGGCCACGAATCTACTGGCCGAAGCGCCCCCGGGACATCAAATATATTTGCGCGATACTTGCTTGGGTGCACGCACGCCGTGCGCTCCTTCGACACAGCTTGTTTCGACCGATGCGCAGGGCGCTCTGGTTGGAACTGAAGCAATTTTGCCGTCGGTCAGCGCCTCGGGAAGATTCGTGACCTTTGTCGCGATAACGTCCAGTCATGCGGACGCCAAATCAGCCACGTCCACGAAAGACTCTGCGAGCAACCTCAGCAGCGGGTTCCGTCAAGTGTTCGTGCGCGACACCTGCCTTGCGGCCACCAACTGCACGCCGGTGACACTTCGTATTACGTCACAACCGGGCGCCTCTCCCGCGACGGATTGAAGCCGCGACAGGACCAAATATCGCGTACGCGCAGACGATCGCGTTTTTCTCGCCCTAAACAGTAAGCACTAAGTCTTGGCTCGCGCGAAGCGGTTAGTAGAATCGCACCTTTACATCGGGCCGCTTCTCTAGGTGCACCGAATCGATAAAGCGCACCTGGCGGTCGTCCAGAGTCAGAATCATCGAGGTGGTGCGCACGCCTTCGCCAAAGAACCGCACACCCTTCAGCAGGTTCCCGTCGGTCACGCCGCAGCACGCGAATATCATTTTCTTGCCCGGCGCCAAATCTTCCGTGTCATAGATACGTTTTGGATCCTTCACACCCATCTTGGCCAGCCGCTCGTTGTCTTGTGCTTTGGTGGGCACCAATCGCGCGAGGATCTGGCCGTTCAAGCAGCGTAGCGCGGCCGCGGTCAGCACGCCTTCGGGAGCGCC
>Ga0137415_10002181_pt1 | contig 19504 bp, 19 predicted proteins | sample CZODoug3_1_1_16f_FD_183082 | JGI IMG/M metagenome (GOLD analysis project Ga0137415, IMG submission 183082) | Vadose zone soil fungal communities from Angelo Coast Range Reserve, California, USA - CZODoug3_1_1_16fungal (Hybrid Assembly) | ecosystem: Environmental > Terrestrial > Soil > Vadose...
GCCGACGACATCGATTTCGAGGAAGAGCTGCGCGTCGCCGTCGAGGAGCGGGCTTCGCTGAGTCCCGACGCCCTGACCGGTATGGAGCAGAACTACCGCTTCGCCGGACCGGAGACGCTCGCGACAAAAATCTTCGGCCGGCTTTCCGCCTGGCAGAACTGGATCTTCATCCGCCCCAACGCGACGGGCGAGCGCGGCGCGCTCACCATGTACGGCAAGCCCGAGCGCCCGCAATTCGACTACCGGAGGACGTAGTGGCCCAGTCTCTCGAGAGCATCCCGAACAACGTCGACCTCGGCTCGGACCGGCGCCTGCAGCGCGCCCTCGAGCAATGGCAGCCGAACTTCCTCTCCTGGTGGAAGGAAGTGGGGCCGGAGGGTTTCCAGGCGCATCAAGTGTACCTGCGCACGGCGATCAGCGTGGAGCCGAACGGCTGGGCGCACTTCGACTTCGTCCGCATGCCGGAATATCGCTGGGGCATCTTCCTCGACCCGAAGCAGGAGCGGAAGATCGGCTTCGGCGACAACGAGGGCCAGCCGGTCTGGGAAGAGGTTCCCGGCGAGCACCGCAACGCGCTCCGCCGCATCATCGTCACCCAGGCCGACACCGAGCCCGCTTCGGTCGAGCAGCAGCGGCTCCTGGGCAAGACCTGCCCCTCGATGTACGACCTGCGCAACATCTTCCAGGTGAACGTCGAGGAAGGACGCCATCTCTGGGCGATGGTCTATCTGCTCCACCGGTACTTCGGCCGCGACGGCCGCGAGGAGGCGGACGAGCTGCTCGCCCGCCGTTCCGGCAGCGGCGACAAGCCGCGGATCCTCAATACCTTCAACGAGCCCATCGACGACTGGCTCAGCTTCTTCATGTTCACGATGTTCACGGACCGCGACGGCAAGTACCAGCTGTCGGCGCTGGCCCAGAGCGGATTCGATCCGCTGGCGCGCACCACCCGCTTCATGCTCACGGAAGAAGCGCACCACATGTTCGTCGGCGAGACCGGCGTCGATCGCGTGGTGCAGCGCTGCGCGGAGCTGATGGCGGCCGGCAAGGACCCGCGCAAGGAGCACGCCGTGCCGTTCGACCTGATCCAGAAGTACATCAACTTCTGGTTCTCGCTCTCGCTCGATCTGTTCGGCGGCGAGGTTTCCTCCAACGCGGCCGACTTCTTCGCCGCGGGTCTGAAGGGCCGCTTCCGCGAGGACACGCTGGAAGAGCACAAGGCGGTCGGGCAGACCTACCGGATGGAGGTGCCCGAGACCGGCAGGCTGGTCGAGCAGGAAGTGCCGCTCAGGAACGCGATGAACGAGGTGCTCCGCGACGAGTATGTGAAGGACTGCCAGCGCGGCGTCGATCGCTGGAACAAGACGCTGCAGAAGGCCGGCGTGAGCGGAATGGCGCTGCGCCTTCCGCATCGCCGGTTCCACCGCATTGTCGGGCCCTGCGCGGGGCTCTTCTTCGATCCGGGCGGGAAGTTGATCTCCGAAGCGGAGTTCAAGGCCCACGAAGGCGAATGGCTCCCGACCGCGGAGGACCGCGCGTTCGTGAAATCGCTCATGCACCCGGTGGTCGACCCCGGGAAGATGGCGTCGTGGGTGGCCGCGCCGGCCAAAGGCATCAACGGGATGCCGATCGAGTTCGAATACGTCCGGCCACCCGACGCTTGAGTCTTCAGATCGACCGCAGGGCGTGAGTCGATCAGAGGTGCTTCGGCATCCTGTCCGCTTTGCGCACGGTGGCGCCCCGGCTGACGGCGCTGGACTTCGCCGGGGGCGACTCTGGCGCGTTGGGCTGGTCCGGGAGCGTAGGGAGGAACCGGGGCAGATTTTTCGCCCGCGCTTGCCTGAAAGCTTCGTACCCCGACGCCAGACCGATCAACTTGCCCTCGCTGAACGCGGTGCCGAAGAAACTGATGCCGAATGGCACGCCATGGATCTCGCCTGCGGGGACCTGCACGATGGGATATCCGGGACCGGCCGCGAGGCCCGAAGTCCCGAAGAGGAAGTGGTCGCCGTAGATGTAGTCGCTCGCCCACGCCGGATTGTCGGTGGCCGAGACGACCGCGTCCAGGTTGAACCGGGCCAGGATGTCGTCCATGCTGACGCCGGCCGCCTGATCGAGATCGAGGGAGATGTTGTACGACGAGTTGCCGTGGGCATCGGCGCCGAAGAGGCCCGGATCCTGCGGCGCATCGGGATTGGTCGTGTCGAGAGAATTCGACAGGTCGAAGATGTCCTGGTTGAAGTAGGGCATCTCCTGCGCGGCGTGGGCGTTGTTGAAGTCGATCCCGGTCTGCAGCGTTCCCCCCGCCACCGGGACTCCCTTGCGGGTTGCGAAATACGCAGCCAGGTCGTTCTTGAACTCGTAGAGCAAGACGCCGAACTCGCCGGAGGCCGGGGTGAAGCTCGCGCCGCTTGCGTCGAGGTCGATCACCGTCGCCCCCGCATCCGTGAGCGCCTGAAACGCGCTCTCGATCGCGTCCAGCACAGGTTGTGGGGTGGCGACGAAGTTGGGAAAGCCTGGAGGCCCGAAACCGGCCAGACCCACTCGGGTGATCCCGATGCGCTTGCCCTTGAGGCCTTTCGGATCGAGGAACTTCGTGTAATCGATGGGAATGTCCTTCGGCCGACTGAATCGGTTCCGCCAGCCGAGCGGGACGTCCTTGGTTGCCGGATCGCGCCCGTCAAAGGTGCGACTCTGGATCACGCTGAGCGCCACGGCGGCATCAGAGACGGTGCGCGCATGCGGTCCGACCGTGTCCTGCGTATGAGAGATGGGGACGACGCCGGCGCGGCTGGTGAGACCGACCGTCGGCTTGATCGCCGCGACGTTGTTCACGTTTCCCGGACAGACGATGCTGCCATCGGTCTCCGATCCGAACGAGACGGCGGCGAAGTTCGCGGACGCCGCAGCGCCCGAGCCCGAACTGGAGCCGCAGGCGTTCCGGTCGATGAAGTAGGGATTGTTCGTCAGCCCGCCGCGGCCCGACCAACCGCTGATCGACTCGAAGGATCTGAAGTTCGCCCACTCGGAAAGATTGGTCTTGCCCAGGATCACCGCGCCTCCGGCGCGGAGGTTGGCGGCCACGGTGGAGTCCCGCTTGGCCGGACTTCCCACCAGCGCGAACGAGCCTGCGCTGGTCTGCATCCTGTCGCCGGTGTCGATGTTGTCCTTGAGCAGCACGGGGATGCCGTGCAGGGGACCGAGGACCTTGCCCCTGGCGCGCATCGAGTCCGCGTTCCGCGCGATGGCCAGCGCGTCCGGGTTCAGCTCGATCACCGCGTTGACGCCGGGCCCGTTCTGGTCGAGCTGGTTGATCCGATCGATGTAGTACTGCGTCAGCTGCACCGAGGTGAGCTCGCCCTCGGCCATCATGGCCTGCAGCTCCGCGACGGACTTCTCGTTGAGGTTGCGGGGAGCGTCCGCGCGAGCGGAAAGGGCGACAAGCGCAAGCGATGCGCCGATCAGTGTCCTTGGCATGGGTTCCCCTCCGTGGGGGCCCGTAAAAGGACTACCCGGGGGCGCACTGTCAACCGCGCCGAAGGTCCCACCGTTCGAAGGACACCACGCGTCCGCTGCCGCCGGATTACAGCAACGTCCCCCGCAGGATGGCGCTGGCGGTCGTGAAGTAGATGATCAGCCCGGTCACGTCGACCAGCGTGGCGACGAAGGGAGCACTCGCGCTCGCGGGGTCGAACCCCAGCCGCCGCAGCAGGAAGGGCAGCAGCGAGCCCGCCAGGGTGCCGAAGGTCACCACGCCGATCAGCGACGACGCCACGGTCAGGCCGACCAGGAGGTAGTGTTCGCCGTACGTATTGAAGAACGCCTGCCAGAGCAAGATGCGCGTGAGACCGATGGCGCCGAGGATGGACCCGAGCGCCAGGCCGGCGCCGAACTCGCGGCGGATGACGCGGAACCAGTCGCGCAGCCGCAGCTCCCCGAGCGCCATGGCGCGGATGACCAGGGAAGTGGCCTGGGAGCCGGAGTTGCCTCCGGAGGAGATGATCAACGGCACGAACAGCGCGAGCACCACCGCCCTGTCGATCTCGTGCTCGAAATACCCCATGGCGGTCGCGGTGAGCATCTCGCCGAGAAAGAGGGCGGCGAGCCAACCGGCGCGCTTGCGGATCATGCGGTTGAGGGCGATCGTCAGATACGGCTCGCCGAGGCTTTCGCTGCCTCCCAGCTTCTGGATGTCCTCGGTGGCCTCCTCGCTCACCACCTCGACGATGTCGTCGACGGTCACCACACCCTTCATCCGCTTCTCGGCGTCGACGACGGGGATGGCCATCAGGCCGGTCTCCCGGAAGAGCCGTGCCACCACCTCCTGATCGGCGTCGGCGTCGACGGTGCGGACGTCGGTCTTCATCAGCTCGCTGACGCGCCGGTCCCCGCGCGCCGCGATCAGCTCCCGGAAGGAGACCACTCCCAAGAGGCGCTGCGAAGAGTCGAGCACGTACGCGTAGTACGTCATCTCCACCGACTGGCGCGTCTGCCGGCGCAGATAGGTGACCGCCTCGTCGACCGTCATGTCGGGTCGCAGCCGGGCGAAGCGCGGGTTCATCAAGCCGCCGGCGTGGTCTTCGCGATAGGCGAGCAGCGCCTGCACCTCGCGCCGGGTCTGGTCGTCGAGCATCCCCAGCAGCCGGTCGCGAAACTCGGTCGGAGCCTCCTGCACCAGGTCGGCGGCGTCGTCGGGAGCGAGCCCCCGCACCCAGGAGCGCTGCTCCGCCTGCGGGAGCGCCAGGATGAGCTCGACCTGCTCGCGCGGGGAGATGCTGAAGAAGAGATCCTCGGCCGTGTCGCGGGGAAGGAGCTTCAGGCCTTCCGCGCGTTCCTCGGCGGAGAGCGCCGGCCACGCGTCGCGCAGCTCGTCCGGAGAGAGCGCCTCCGGCTCCGGCGCAGCCGGTGTCACCCCTTGGCCTCGCGAAACTCCTCCGCGGCCTTGAAGTCGCTCTCGTCCAGGTCGCGCATCGGTTTGCCGCTCTCGGCGCGAACGCGCTTGAACACCTCGATGACTTGAAGTTTGTGCGGCCGGGAGTTGGAGAGCGGACAGGCCTCGTACGCCTTCAAGTCCTCGTCACAGTAGCCCATGCGCTTCTCCCCGCATTTCGGCTGCAGGTATTTCGCCAGCTCGGGCACTTTGCGCATCAGCTCGCTGCGCATCCGGGCGATCATCTGCCGGATCTCCCACTGCGCCCGGGTGCAGAGCCGCAGATCGGCGATGTGCAGCAGCTCGGCGAAATTCACCATGATCTGGAAGTTGGTCGGCGCCGCGTTGGGCAGGACGAAACGAGCATCCTCGGCGGGGATGCCCGCCGCCACCGCTTCCCGGTAGACGCGCGTGATCTCCTCCATCAGCTTCTCGAACTCGGCCGCCCTTCCCGCCTCGCGCCAGCTCTCGGGCATCACGTACTCCAGGCGCTCCTCGTTCTTTCCGGTGAAGCGGACGTAGCGCTGCGACTGCTGCTCGAAGGAGATGCCGATGCGATGGCGGACGAACTGGTGGCTGAGCGAGCGCGACACGCCGGAGATCCCGAACCAGAACACCACCTGCTCGAGCGGCGAGACGTGGCCGGTCTTCAGGCGCTCCTCGACGAACTGGGCGATCTTCTCTCGCGACACGCTGCCTGCCGCGATGTCGTCCCACACCTCGCGGGGCGTCTTCGGGGTGTAGCAGGTGCGGTAGGCCCCGTAGAGCTTGGTGAGCGGGTCGTTCGCGATGTCGATGAGCACGACGTCCATGCGCGCTTTGTACCGCACGCGACCCTGCCGCCGCCCGTTGTTTTTTCTCCTCTCAGGCCAGGTGTGCTGCCGGCGCCGCGGCCGGCAGGAAGATGGTGAACGTCGCGCCCTTGCCTTCCTCGCTTTCGACCACGATGCGTCCGTGGTGCGCCTCGACGATGCTGTGCGAGACCGAGAGGCCCATCCCCACGCCCGCGCCGTTCTTCTTGGTGGTGAAGAAAGGGTCGAAGATCCGCTCGCGGAGCGCGGCCGGGATGCCCTCACCCGTATCGCTGATGCTGAGCTTGAGCGCCTCGCCGCCGACGTCCGTCAGCTCGACCTTCAGCTCGCCGCCCTGGGGCATGGCCTGGATCGCATTCTCGACCACGTTGGCGACCGCCCGCTGGATCCGCGCCGGGTCGCCCTGGGTCTGCCGGGAGGAAGCGGCGAGGTCCGTCACCACGCGGATGTTCTGCTTGGAAAGCTGCCCGGCGTAGTGGTCGAGGGCGGCGCGCACCGGCCGGTCGAGCGGAAACGTGCGGCCCTCGCCGCGCTCCTGTTCCGCGAACGCCCGCAGCTCCGATACGATCTTCGCCATCCGGAATGACTGGTCGAGCGCCTGCTGGATCGTCGCCGCCTGCGGAGAGTCCGGCTGCAGGTCCAGGCGGAGGAGGGTGAGCAGCCCCGTCACCGCGGTCAACGGATTGTTCAGCTCGTGAGCGATGCCGGCGCCGAGCGAACCCAGGGCTGCGAGCCGCCGCGTGCGCAGGATCTGGTCTTGCGCGGTCCGCAGCTCGCGCGTGCCCTGGTCGACGCGGGCCTGCAGCTCCGCGTTCCAGCGGCGGATCTCGTCGTCGCGGCGCCGGAGATCGCCTGCCATGCGCCGGAAGGCGTCGGCGAATCGTCCGATCTCGTCGCCGCGCTCGATGTCGAGATCGACGTCGTACCGGCCGACGCCGAGCTGGGCAACGGCGCGCGACAGCTTCTCCATCGGCCCGGTCAATCCCCGCGAAAGCACCACGCCGAGCACGGCGATGAGCAGGAGCGCAACCGCCGCCCAGAACGCGCTGTAGAAGCGGACGTGGTGGGCAGGCCGGAAGGCTTCGTCCGTCGGCTGCGCGAGAAGCACCGTCCAGCCGATCTGCGGCACCGCCGCCGCGGAGGCGAGCCACCGGGTCCCGTTCGCGCCGGCGACCACACGGGAGATCGGCCTGCCCGCCACGGCGGCCGCGACCAGGTCGCGCTCCGCTGCGCTGAGCGGGGTCGTCGTGCTGCCGGCGAGCACCTCACCGTGGCCGTCCACCACGCGCGCGACATCGTCCCCGGCGAGCTGCCGCATCCGCTGCTCGATCTCGCCGAGCGACACCTCGGCCGCGATCACCGAACGCTCGCCTCGGACCTGCAGCGCGACGGCGATCAGGGACTCCCCGTCGTCGCCGTAGGGTGAACCGATCGCCGTTCCCGCGTCGATGGCAAGGCGCAGCGGCACATGGGCGAGGAAGCGCTGTACGTGCGCGGGGTCGCCGGTTCCCGAGATGAACGGACCGACGACCGGCGGCGCAAGCAGGGCGCCGTCGTAGTCCAGAAGGGCCAACGCGCGCACGAAATCGAGCTGCCGGTAGGGGATCCCGAGCACCCTGGCCAGCTCGTCGCGGGTGAGCTCGCGGAGCGGGAGCATGCCGGTCGAGATGCGCAAGCTCTCGAGCGCACGGGCGATGAAGCGCTCGCATCCGCGCGCGGCTTCCGCCGCCGCCGCCGCCTGCGCCCGGCCGACCGTGCGTTCCAGCTCGGTCTTGCTGGCGGCGAAGGAGAACGAGGCCGCGAGCGACAGCGGCACCAGGCCGACCGCCCCGAGCGCGCACAGGATCCGGGTGCGAAAGCTCACGCCGCCTGGTCACCGCGGAGGCGGCGCACGTGCGCCTGCAGCTGGCGCACCACCCGCTGCAGCTCTCCGCGGAAGGGAGCCACGTCGAGGCCGGGGCGCTTCGCCATATCTTCGAGCAGCATGAGCGCCATCTCCACGCCGACGATCTCCGCATCCTGCCGGCTCCCGCCGCCGTCGAGCTGCTTGACGAGCTCGTCGCGCTCGGCCTTCAGATCCCGGGTCGCCTGCTCGACGCGCGCCTCGAGGACCTCGTTGAACATCTCGATCTCGGTGCGCTGCTGCGAGACCTCCGACTCCTTCTTGTCCAGCTCCGACTCGAACTCGCGCAGCCGCTCGAGGAATCGGGCCCGGTCCGACTCGGCGCGCTGGTGTTCGATCGCGCGGCGCACCTTCTCCGCCACCAGCTCGATGTCGTGGAAAGGCTTCTCCAGATAGTCGGCGGCGCCCAGGCGCAGCGCCTCGACCGCGGAAGCCGTGGACGCGTACGCGGTCATCACGATGCAGGCGCAGTGCGGCTGCAGTTTGCGGACCTCGGAGATCAGGACGAGCCCGTCCTTGCCGGGGAGGTTCTTGTCCACGAGCATGCAACCGAAATTCTCCCGCTGCAGGACGTCGGTGGCCTCTTCGGCGTTGGAGACGCTGGTCACCCGCAGCCCCTGCCTGGGAAGCACGCGCTGCAGGACCTGTACGACGATCGGCTCGTCGTCGACGATCAGGACCGTGTTGGGAAAGTTCACGATGTCGATGCCGACCATCTTTCCCCCGCCGCGGTGCGACGATCGGTTGTATTCCGCGGCCTTTCGGGCCAGCAACTTACTGAAATCTCGCCGTTTGTGGGCGCATGTCAGTGGAATCAGACAGCCTGGTGGCAGCCCGGCACATCCGAGCACACGCGCGGCGGCGGTTTGCGTACGATAGGCCCCTGATGAGCACGTTCTTGCGCGCGGTGCGGCGCGTGGTTCGCGCGATTCCGCGCGGGACGACCCTCTCCTACGGCGAGGTGGCGCTGCGCGCCGGCAAGCCGGGCGGAGCGCGGGCGGTGGTCGCCGCGCTCCATCGCCTCGACGACATTCCCTGGTGGCGCGTGGCCCGCCACGATGGCACGCTCGCCCCCCAGGTCGCGCGCCAGCAGGCCGCGCTGCTCCGCCAGGAAGGGTGGAAACCTCGCCGTCGGACCGCGAAGCGCGGATAAACTCCGGCCGTGGCCCTGTATGTCGTCAGCGATCTGCATCTCGGCGAGAGCACCCTGGCCTCGATGTTCCGCGACGACGACCAGGGGCAGCGTTTCACCGAGGTCTGTGAGCGGGTGGCGAACGAGCCGGACGGCGAGCTGGTCCTGCTCGGCGACATCTTCGACCTGACCGCCGCCTGCCCTCCGCACAAGGGCCTCACCCAGTTCGGCGTCTCGATGGACGTGCCCATCGAGGACAAGCCACCGCGCCCGCTCCCGGCGGTGATGAAGAGCATCCGCGAGCACAACCCGATGGCGCTGGAGGCGCTGGAGAAGCTCTCGGCGCAGGCGCGCGTCACGCTCGTGCCGGGAAACCACGATCGCCACCTGGGCGAGGGCGGCGGGCGCGAAGCCCTCGACGCCGCAGGGCTGTCGAAGGTGGGGATCGAGCCGATGGTCGCGCGGCGCGTGGTCGACAAGTGGGTCGTGTTGCAGCATGGTCATCAATGGGACCCGTCGAACGCGACGCCAACCGGCGGCGGGGAAACCATGACCGCGGTCATCCACCATGCGGTGATCCCCTTCCTGCGGCACATATCCCCGCGCAGCAACGTGCACATCGAACCAGACCGCCTGGTGGCGCTGCGGCCCGAGGAGCGCGTGATCCCCGTGCTCGAGCGCTGGCTGAAGCCCGGCGTCTTCGAGCGATTCATCGATGCGCTGCTGGCGATCCTGGTGGAAAACGGCGCGCTTGCACGCCCGCTCGCATGGGTGACCACACCCTCCCTCTTGCGCTGGCGCCTCAAGGACGACGACGATCTGTGGGAGCGCGCCGGCGCATCCGCCCTGGCCGTGCTGGAAGGAGCGAAGTCGCTGCCCGGCAAGCCGCCGCCTCCCGACGTGCTGGTCCTCGGACACACCCACGTGATGGATTGGGCCGTGCAGGACGGACGGCCCGGGGTGCAGCGCCTGTACGTCAACCTCGGGACCTGGAGCGCGCGCGCGACCGACGCCGCGGGACCGATGGACGCAGCCATGCCGCTGCTCCAGATCGAGGCGGACTCCCGGCAGCTGCGGGCGCAGATGATCGACTGCTCCAGGCGGTGGCGCACGCTGCAGCGGTTCGAGGTGGACCGATGACCGGGCGGAAGACGACCGCCGCGACGCCGGCCGGACGCCAGGATGCGGGGCGCGAGGCTTGAGACACGCGCTGCTCGTGGTGCTCGCGGCGTTGCTCGCGCTGCCCGCGGAGGCGCGCGTGCACAAGAAGCGCAAGCGCGCCCTCGCGCCGGCCGCGCGCCCCGAGGACGACCCGCGCAGACGAGGGAGCTCGCCGGCATTCGCGCGGGCGTCGATCGCGTTCGCTGCGCCCCGGGATCTGGAGCAGCTCGGCGAGTCGGCGGTGGAGATCCGTCTCCGGATCAAGGGCTACGCCATCGGCGCGCTGAAGCCGGGCAGACCGGTGCCGCATGCGCACCTCATCGTCGACAACGAGCCGGCGCTCGAGATCGACGACGCCACCGTGCCCTGGGCGCTGGGAGGACTCTCGCCGGGCCCGCACGTCCTGCGGGCGGTGCTGTGCCGGCCCTGGCACGAGGTGGTGAAGGCTTCCAGGGCATTCGCGATGGTGCGTTTGTGGATCGGACCCAGGCTCTCCGGAAAGGCGGGACGCGCGGCGGAAGCGGCGGTATGGCCGAACCCGAGACGGCCGATCCTCACCTTCGTCCTTCCCATCGGCGCGCCCTCGAAGAGCCTGGTGCTCGCGCGCATCGAGCAGGATGCGGCGCAGGCAAAGGAACCGGATCCGCCGCCGCCGGGCGCGAACCGCCCGATGGTCGACTTCTACCTGTCCAATGCCAGGATCGGCCGCCGCGGAGACAAGGTCCGGATCGTGCTGGACAGGCGCGAGCTCCCCCTGGTCACGGAGTGGAAGCCGCAAGGGCTGCGGCGCGCGCATGGCACGCACCGCATCGTCATCGATCTGCTGAACCGGAAAGGCCTGCGGGTGACCAACGCGATCAACGAAACCGACCGCGTCTTCACCGTCGAGCCGGTGCCGCGCAGAGGGCCGCAGCTCAGCGACTCACGATGAGTGGTCGCCCATTTCCACCGGCTTGCCGGCCTTCTCCCAACCCTGGATTCCCACGGACATGATGTAGACGTTCTTGTAACCGAAGTTGACCGCCGCACGGGCGGCCTCGTGGCAGGCCATTCAATGCGTGTTCGCGCAATAGAAGATCAACTTGCGCGACTTGTCCTTCGGAAGATCGCTCTCCTTCACCGCGTTGAACGCGACCCATTTCGCCGTCGGGACGTGCCCCTTGTCGTACACGTCCTTGGCGTTGTTGTCGAAGACGTCCGCGTCCTTCCTGGCGATGAGATCGGCGACCTGATCGATGGTCAGATCGCTGAAGCCCTCTTCCTTGGCCGCGTTGGCGCGCGCCGTGCCCGCGAGGAGCAGGACCAGACCGGCCAGCAGAGACCTGCGCAGGATTTTCATGGACCGGGAGCGTAACCCGGGACGCCCGCCGGTCAAGCGCTCTTCTCCATCGAAACATGTGCGATGCCGGTGCCGTCGTCATGCACCCCGCCCGAGGCGGCATACCCGGCCTTCTCGTAAAATGTCCGCGCCCGCACCTGCGCCGACAGCATCAGCTTCGTCGCTCCGCGTCGCCGGGCCTCCGCCTCCAGGAACACGAGCAGCGCCTTCCCGATGCCGCACCCGCGGACCTCCTCGCTCACCGCCATCCGCTGGATTCTCGCCACTCCGGGCGCAGTGAAGATCATCCGCCCCGCGCCGCAGGGAACGCCGTCCAGGGAGGCGAGCGCATGCAGCGCGTCGCCCTTGTCGTGCGCGTCCTGCTCGTCGCTCGGGCGCACGCCCTGCTCTTCGACGAACACGGTCCAGCGAATGCGCAGGCACTGCTCGATCTCCATCGCCGTCCGCGCGACGCGGACGCCGATCATGCCTGCTTCGGTTTGAGCCAGCGCTCCGTGGCCACCGCCCAGAGAACGACGCCGAGCGCGCAGAAGAGCAAGAGCGACGCGAGGTCGCTCGTGGCAAAGCCGGGAATCGCGCCGCCCAGGTTGACGGAGTTGAGGAAGTTGCGGGTCGGCTCCGAGAGCTGGAGGAATGCGAGGATGGTGCCGATCACGCTGGCTCCCGCGATCAGGCCGGAGGCGAACAGCACGCCCGGGCCGCTCTCCGCTTCGGCTCCGCTCACCTTCCGCTTCGCGGTCCGGTCGGCGACGTAACGGACGATGCCGCCGGCCATGATCGGCGAGCTGGTCGAGAGCGGCAGATAGACGCCGACCGCGAACGCCAGGCTGGACATCCCGCACAGCTCGAGGACCACGGAGATGAAGACGCCGATCAGCACCAGCCCCCAGGGCAGGCGCTGGGTCATGATGCCCTCGATGATGAACGCCATCAGCACCGGCTTGGGCGCGCTGAACTTCGACTTCACCTTCTCGCCGTTGTCGCGCGTGTCGATCTTGCCGTTGATGCCCGGGTCCTCGAGATACTTGATGCGGCCGCTGTCGTCGACGAGGTACTTGCCGGGAGGAGCATCTCCGCGAGGCTCGCGCAGCCAGACGACGTTGTACGCATTGCGATCGCGTGCCGCGTCGGCGCCGCGCAGGTGCTCCTTCTCGCCGCTGAATTCGGAGGGTGAGAGCTGCACGTCGTAGCTGCGCGCCGCGAACACGGTGCCGGCGTCGTTGAGCTTCAGGATTACGAATCCGAGGACGAGGGCGGAGGCGAACGCGCCGCAGAGGATGGCGATCTGCTGCCGCGAGGGCGTAGCCCCGACCAGGTACCCGGTCTTGAGGTCCTGGGAGGTGCTGCCGCCGTTCGAGATGGCGACGCAGACCACGGCGGCGACGCTCAAGGCCGCGATCTTGTACGGTGGAGTGACCCAGCCGAGCGCGAAGAAGATCAACGAGGTGATGAGCAGCGTCGCCACGGTCATGCCGGAGATGGGGTTCGACGAGCTGCCCACCTCGCCCGTCAGGCGCGAGCTGACGGTCACGAAGAGGAACCCGAGCACGAGGATCAGCAGCGCTCCGAGCACGTTGAGCTTGAACGAGGGAACGAGCGCGCAGACGATCACGATCAAGAGCGAGCCGATCGCGACCACCGGGAGGGGGATGTCCCGATCGGTGCGCAGCGTCCCCGCTGGACCCGTGGCCCCCCTGAGCGAGCGCATGCCGCGCATCGCGCCGCCGACGATGGTGGGCAGGGACTTGAAGAGGGAGATGATGCCGCCGGCCGCTACGGCACCTGCTCCGATATACAGAATATACGACCGCCAGACATCGTCGGTGCTCATGTCCCTGATGAGCTTGGTGGCGGGGTAGATGGGCGAGGAGGCGCTGCGGCCGAAGAGCTTGATGGCGGGCATCAGCACCAGGCTGGAGAGGATGCCGCCGGCACCCATGATCATCGCGATGCGGGTGCCGATGATGTAGCCGACGCCCATCAACTCCGGGCCGACTTCCAGCGCGAGGTTCCCTCCCTCGTAGCCCTTCCCGAACAGCTTCTGCGGGACGTCCTTGAACACCCCGAACGCCTTGTACCCGAGAGCGAAGATCCCCCCGACGCCGAGCCCGGCGAACACCGTCTTCGCGGTGGTGCCGCCCGTCTCGCCGGAGATGAGCACCTCGGCGCACGCGGTCCCTTCCGGGTACACGAGCGTCTTCGCTTCCTTGACGATCAGCGCCCGGCGCAGTGGGATCATCATCAGGATCCCGAGCAGGCCGCCGAGGACGCTGACCAGGATCACCTGCGAGATCTCGAGGTTGTAGCCGAGGATCAGCAGCGCCGGCATGGTGACGCCCACGCCGAAGGCGATGCTCTCGCCCGCGCTGCCGGCGGTCTGCGTGATGTTGTTCTCCAGGATGGTCGCGCGGCGGGTGCGGAAGATGCGGCTGAATCCGCGAAAGATGGTGATGGAGAGCACCGCGACCGGGATGGAGGCGCTCACCGTCAGTCCCACTTTCAGCACCAGGTACATGCTGGAAGCGCCGAAGACGATCCCGAGCAGGGCCCCCACTGCCAAGGGGACGGGCGTCAACTCGGGGATGTCCCGGTCGGCGGGAACGAACGGCTGGTGCTCCGCCTCTTCGGCCGTGATCGGAACGCGATCGCCCGTGGCGGTATGCGGCGCTTTCGATCCGGGCGCTTTCTCCAGCGCGGGCAGCTGCATGGAGACACATGGGTAGCATGAAGTGGGCGTTCCGGTCACGACGTGCGTGGGTGCGCCCGGGAGGGAATGCGTCGTAGGATTGCCGGGTGTTCAGCGTGAAGCTGGTGGCGCGGCCCGACGCTCGCATGGTCGAGGTGCCGCTCGAGATCGAGGCGGAGCTGCCGCGCGACTTCGAGGGAGCGGCGTTGCTCGCCTCGAGCGGGCTTCCGCGCCGCGTCCGCATCAAGGCAACCAAGGACTCGCTGAAGCTCTCCACGGCCTACCGCGCCGATCAGCTCCTCGGCGACATCGTGCGCAGCGCGCTGCGCGGGGCCGCGAACGACATCATCCGCGTGCAGGACGCGGTGATGAAGTTCATCCGGGCGGTGCGCGAGCGGCGCCAGGACGGCGCCACCCTCCTCGTCTCCAGCAACGGGCGGGGGAAGATCGACGTGGTGGAATCGGGGGTGACCGCGCGTCTCGCGCCCGTTCAGGCAGCGCCGGAGCCCGGGGGTCCGCCTTCGCCGCCCGCGCCGGACCGGCTGGCGGCGCTCGAACGACGTGTCGCGGATCTCGAGGCGGCGGTCAGGCGGACCGCGCAGACCGCCGATCTGGCGGACCGGGTCGCGCAGCTCGAGCAACGGATTCCCACCGCCCCGATCGCGCGCGCGGCGCGCTCGCTCGAGGAACCGGCCGATCCGGCCCCGGAGCGGTCGCCCACACCCCCCCGGCGCGCGACCGCGATCGAGGCTTACGCCGACGGGTTGCGCATGGATCTGCGCGGCCGGGCAGCCGCCGATGCGGCCAAGGCGCGCGCCGAGATGGAGCGCGGGGACAAGGCGGCTGCGCTCGCGGCGGACGCGGAGCTGCTCGGCGCACCGCAGGACGGCACCGCCCAGCGGCTGCGGGATTCAGCGGCCCAGGCCGCGGCCCGGCAATCGGGTCTGACGCGGCTCGCGGAGGAGATCGAGTTCTACGGCAGCGGCGATCTGCCGGTCGCCGCGCAGCTCCTCGCCAAGCTCGAGGACTCCCGGTCGAGCGATCCGGCACCCATCCTGGAGGTCATCGCGCAGGCGGTCGCGAGCGCGGCCAAGCCCGGTGACCGCGACGGCCGCGCGTCGTGGCTGCAGCGCGCCGCCGCCTTGTGCGCCTGGCAGCTCGTCGAGCCGCAACCGGGCGAGTCGCTCGATTCCGGATTCGAGGTGGTCGATTCGGGAGGGACGTCGGTCGCGGCTGTCGTCTGCCCGGGCGTGAAGCGCGCCGACGGCGCCGTGATCGTGCGGCCCCGCGTGCTCGGCGTCGCAAAGCCGCCGGAAAAAGCCCCGGCCTCCGGGGAATCGCCGGCCGCGTCCGAGGCGGACCTCGCGCCCAAGCCCGAGGCCCTCATCACGGCCGAGGCGGCCTCGAGCTCCGGACTGGCGATCGCGGCCGAACCGGCCTCGAGCGCCGCCGCAGCGATCGAGGCCCTCGCTCCCCCGGCGGAACCGCCCGCCAGCCTGCCGGCTTCGGAACCGCCTCCGGCGGCCTTCCCTCCGCTGGAGCGGACGACCCCGTTCGCGCTTTTGCCGGCTCCGAACGCATCGGTGCTCTCGCTCCTCGCCCTCTCCGCGGAGACCGCGATCGGTCCGGACGAAGCGGCGGCCGCCGCGGCTGCGGCCGCGCGCGTTCCCCGAGTGGTGGCGGACGACGCGCAGATCAGGGACGAAGCGCTGGCGGCGGTCGGAACCGAGCCGGCCTATTACGAGCTCGACGACTCCGACGTGGAGGAGATCCATCAGCTCGTCTATCCGGTGCCGACCGAGTCGAAGCCCGGGTAACCTCAGCCGATCTCCGCGAGCAGTCTCTGCGCCGCCGGGTGGCCGGGCCAGATCAGCAGCGCGTCGGCCACCATCCGCTTCGCTTCGTGGCGCGCGCCGGCGTCCTGATTCGATCTCCACCGTTCCCACTGCTCGCGGGCATCGGCGAGCAGCGCCTCCACTTCCGCGCGAAGCTCGCCGGTGCGGTTGGGGTTCAGGAAGGGCGCCGAAGCCCGTCCGCTCGCCGCATCGCCCAGTTTGAAGGGATGCGGCGTCCGGTGTCCGTCGCGAGAGCGGACCAGCACGGCGTACCAGCCGCGCGCCTCGCGCGGCGTGACGTTGTCGATCACGCAGGTGACGGTCGGGCCGACGGCGGCGACCGTGGTGAAGTCGGCTCGCCCGGCGAGCGCGTCCGCGAGCTCTTCGCTGAAGATCTGATGGTCGCTCGCGATGATCTCGTAGGCCGCGGCGCGGGGATCGCGTTCCCAATGGATGCGCAAGCCGTCCCAGGTCTGGGTGGCGCCCTGCATGCGCAGCTCGAGGGTGTCCTGCAGCGGGAGCGAAGAAGGCGGTGGGGGGACGTCGGGCGGAACAGCGGGTCGCAGTGGCGGGCCGGGTGCTGCGGGCCGTGCGGGGCTCGGCGTGGGGACGGGGCCCGGAGCTCGGGTTGGGGCGGAGGCCTGTGGCGGCGCCGGAGGCGGGGCTGCGGCCTGTGCCCGGTTCAGCTCCGACAGATGGAACGACTCCGGGCGCCCTCCTTCCGGGAGCGTGCGGAAACGGGCGGGACGGACGGTGCCGTCGGCGAAGACCATGGCGACTCCGTAGTGTCGGGCTTCCCCCGGCGGCGTGATGTCGTCGATCACCGACGTCACGTCGCCGCCCACCTTGGCGACGAAGCACTCCACGGTACCGTTCACGGAGGCGGCGGCTTCGAGCTCTTCCGGCAAGAGGCGCCGGCAGGCGACGAAGACCTGGTGCGCCGAAGCGCCTTCCAGCGGCGTCCAGGAGAGCGCGATACCGCGCGCGCTCTGCCTCTGCTGCACGAGGACGAGATTGAGGGCCATGAGAGCTCCCCAGGGAGGTCAGGATACCAGCCAGCGCCTCGGCCCCGCCAGCGACGAAAGGGTTGTCATTGACAACCCCCCGATGCTGGTCTATTCCGCGCGCGCTTCGTTCCCCGGAGGGGCCGTCCAGATGGCACGCGACCTCGGCACCAAGTACATCTGCTTCAAATGCGGCACCAAGTTTTACGATCTGAAGAAGCCGGCGCCCACGTGCCCGAAGTGCGGAGCTGACCAGCGCAACGCCCCGGTGGCGAAGCCGACATCGGGACGCGCCGCGAAGGCCGTGCCGGCAAAGGAACCGGAAGAGGCGGAGATCCCGGCCACGGAGGACGAGGAGCCCGAGGCCGAGGACGAAGAATCCGACGACGAGGATTAGTCGCGGCCGCCGAAGGCGGCTTGGCGACGATTGTTTTCAGGCTGAACAGGTCATGGAGGGCGCTCTGGCCTAAGCGGCCTTTTCCACGCGGGAGTTCTTCAGCCAGTCCGGGACCCGGTCCTTCCGGTAGATGAAGATGGCGTCGTAAGGGCAGGCCTTCTCGCATTCGCGGCAGCCGGTGCAGTTCTTCTCGATCACGCTGACCACGCCGAGGAAGCTGTTCGGGTCCTTCACGTGCACCATCTCCAGCGCCTCGAACGGGCACCGCTCGACGCACTTCTCGCAGCCGGTGCACGCCTGCTCGTACACGAAAGCGAGCGGGCGCTCGTTCTTCTTCAGCATGTGCTGCACGTTGCCGTACTGGTCGAGGATGGCGTCGACCGGGCAAACCGGCCCGCAGGCGCCGCAGTCGATGCAGAGCTCCGGCCAGATGATGTGCAACGCCTTGCGCTCGCCGGTGATCGCGTCGGTGGGACACCGCTTCACGCAGGCCGTGCAACCGATGCAGGTCTCGATGATGCGAAACGCCATGGCCGTCTTCTATACAGGCAATCGGTAGAGCATCCAATCTACGATGGCGCCGGTCACCGACACATATGCCCACACGGGGAACGTCCAGAGGGCCAGCCGCCTGTCACCCGCGCCCCCCTGCGGTGAGGGCGCGCGCGTCGCGGAGCAGGCGATCGCGATCGTCGGCGTCGTAGTACCCGCGGATGCGCCCCATGCGGTCGACGAGCACCAGCCGCTCGCCGTGCATGATGTCGAATGCCGCCGGACGCGGATCGGCATCTTCGGGCGCCATCTTCGCCATCGCGATGTGGAAACCGCGCACCACCGTTCGCTCGACTTCCGTCTGCTCGCCGGTCAACGAGCGCCACAGGCCGCGACGGGCCCCGAAGGTCTCGCCATACTCCTTCAGCCTCTGCGGCGTATCGCGCTCGGGGTCCACGCTGATGGAGAGCAGCCCGATGTTGCCCCCCTGCTCCAGCGGGACCAGGCGGTCCTGCAGCTTCTTCATCTTCGCCTGCAGGCGCGGGCAGGCATCCGAACAGGAGGTGAAGACGAAGTCGGCGACCCAGACGCGGCCGAGCAGGTCGTCCCGGCCGAACGGCTTTCCGTCCTCGGCGACCAGCGAGAACGCGGGGAGCTCGCCGAGCATCGGCAGATCGGGCGCGGTGGACTGGCGGAAGAGGAGCGCGCCGACCGGGACCGCCAGCGCGAGTGCCGCGAACGCGACCCAGCCGGGGTGGAGCATGAGCCTTCCGGGCTTCTCGGCAACGGCTTGCATGCCGCGCACTTATACTCCAAAAACATAGTCGCAAAGCCGCACTTCGTGCGCAGCGGTTATCGTGTGAGCAGCTTCTCGCGGTCGAACAGCCGGACCGCAACCGCGATCAGCGCCACGTCCGCCGCCGCGACGCCGGCGGCGAGCGCGAAGTAGAAGCGGGGTCCGAGCGCAATGCGCCCGGCGAGCTGGAACACGAGCAGCGCCAGAAGGGGCAGCACCGTGCTGGCTGCCAGGTTCTGCGCCGCGCGCGGATCCAGCACCCGCGAGGAGACCACGACGGCCGTCGCGTTTCCGAAGAGCGCCAGCAGCGGTGAAAGGACGAGGGTCCCGAACAGCCAGGCGGGGTCCGGCAGCAGCATATGGCCGGCGACGGCGTCGATCCCCAGGCAGAACAGCGCCGCGGCGATCCAGGTGATCGCGAGGGCGGGCAACATCGCCGCCACGCTCTTGCCCGCCACGATGCTGAGGGTGCCAACCGGCGTCGCGAGCAGGGGCTCGAGCGTACGGCGCTCCCGTTCGCCCCCGATCGACTGGGCCGCGAGCAGGACCGCGAGGAAGATGGGCAGGACGAGGAACATCGGCAGCCAGTTGCGCGCCAGCACCGACGCGACTCCCGCCGTGACCCCCGCGGGGTCGTGCACCCCGTAGACGTCCTGGACGAAGAGCAGCGCCTGCTCCGGCGCGGCCCGGACGAGCCAGGCGAGCAGCGCGATCGGCACTGCCACCACGGTCGCGGGGAGCGAGGCGATCGAGAGCAGCAGGACCGGCGAGCGGCGGACCTCGAGCAGCTCCTTGCGGATCACCACGCCGATCATCGCTCCCGCGCCTCCGCCAGGAGCTGCAGCCAGGCATCTTCGAGCGGATCGCGATGCGGAGCGACTTCCGCGATGCGGGCTCCCGCGCGCACCAGCGCGGCGACGATCTCCGGCACCTCGGCTCGCGGCTCGATCAAGAGCGTGCTCCCGGAGAGTCGCAAGGAATGACAGAGGCCCCGCACACCGTCCGGCGCGAACGGCG
>Ga0137415_10002182_pt1 | contig 19480 bp, 18 predicted proteins | sample CZODoug3_1_1_16f_FD_183082 | JGI IMG/M metagenome (GOLD analysis project Ga0137415, IMG submission 183082) | Vadose zone soil fungal communities from Angelo Coast Range Reserve, California, USA - CZODoug3_1_1_16fungal (Hybrid Assembly) | ecosystem: Environmental > Terrestrial > Soil > Vadose...
ATAAAATAACTATTTAGATTTTAACCATTCAGCTAACCTGGACAAGTACAGGTGAAGTTAATAGACTTAGCTGAATTCTCAAATCCTTAATCCACTACCAAATTTTACAGTAGGCAAATTGACGTAAGAGCCGATTTTCTGCTCAGGAATACTGTCAATAGAAGTTAAGAGTACCTCCGGAGTCCGGAGGTACTCTTTTATCAAAGTGTTCCCGTGATCGTGGAAGAAGTGGATAGGGTTATCCCTTTTTGGATCGTTATGAAGTCACCAACCGATCCGCCTGCCGAAGTTTCCGACTTCAGCATGGTTTGAAACATGAATCGATTCGTGCCAGCCTCCATTTTATATCCTGCAAAATGCAATTCAAGTTTTGGAAGGAAAAGCTATTTTTGATAACCCTCAATATACTCTTCAAGTACGAATTGCCTGGGTTGATGAAGCAATCTGGTATGACTTAGCCAATGGTAGTGCTGTGCGTATTACAAAAGAAGGATGGACAATTGCTAATCCTCCTATCATTTTTCAACGATTTAACCATCAGTTACCGCAAGTACATCCTTTACCAGGGGGTAATCTACAGAAGGTTCTCGAATTTATCAATGGAATGAGGACGTCCCGCGACTGGGTCATGGGACCGCCTTTCCCCGTTGTCGTTCACGATCAGCATGTTGATCGTGATACGTCAGGAGGAGCGACAGCGGGCATTCTCGAAATGTACTCGGCGCTACCTCCGTGGACACTACCAAAGGATATCGACCGCCGTCATTTAGAGGAGGTTGAAGCACTTGTGGCTTCCATCCAACGCTTTTCGCGGGACAACCAGCTTGAATTTGAATTTGAGCTGGACGGGAAATTTGTGGGAGCCATTGATGATGGCGAGCTTGACAAAAGTCTGCGCACTGGACTCATCGGGGAGTGGAGAAGGGTGCTCGACGCCTGATCGCATTTGCATCACGTAGAGCGCGTAGAGCCGTTTCGCCACCTCGAAACCGAGCGAGCAGAAGACCGCCGCGACCAGCGCCGTGCGCCAGTGAATCCGCCGGCTGGGGAGCAGCTTGAAGACGCCGAAGAACAACAGCACGCCGGCGGCGAACGCCGCGGTCTCGAGGCCGAAGCGCCACAGCCAGTCGAGCGCGAAGCTCGACGTGCTCATGAGCGCCGCGTTGCCCGCCTCCCAGGCCGCGACGAGCCCGCTCAGGACGAGCAGGGCGCCGGTGCCGAGCACCATGGCGAGGTCGAGCAGCTTCGCGACCGGCCACGGCCGCTGCTCGTCGGTGTCGAACACCTCGTTGAGCGCCGCCCGCAAGCCGCCGAACAGGCGGGACGAGAACCACACGAACAACGGCAGGCCGAACGCGGTCAGCCGGCCGCGGTGGCGCACGACGCCGCTCAGCGCGCTCTCGACGGCCTGGAACGCCCGGTCCGTGCTTCCGCCCGGAGTGGTGGGGAGGAAGCGCGCCAGCAGCTCGTGCAGATCGACTTGCTGGGTGGTGACCTGGTGCTGGACGAGCGAGCCCACGACCGCGAGCAGGAGGGCGACGAAGGGAATGACGGTGAGCAGCAGGTCGAACGACAGGGCGCTCGCGAGAAACGGGATGTTGTCCTCGTAGGCCGCCTCGAGCGTGCGGCGGACGACGCCGATCACCGACCGATGCCACCCGCCTTCGGCCTTCACGCGACCGGCTCGTCCTCCTCCGCAGCGCGGGGGAGCGCCTTGGCGCCGCGACGGCTGCGCTTCGCCTCGGTGAGACGGCGCTCGAGCGCTTCGCGGGCAGTGGGGGAGGGCGCGTCGGCGTCGTCGTCGGTCTCGAGCAGCTGGCCGAGCTCGTCCACCTTCTCGCCCGCCAGGTCCCGCAGGCCGCGCAGCCTGCCCGCCAGCTTACCGCGGGTCGCCTCGCCCTCGGGAGCGAACAGGAAGCCCACGACGGCCCCGATCCCGAGACCGAGCAGGAAGGACCCGAACCCGGCGCCGCGCTCGCTCACTCCCCCGCCTCCAGATCGTCCGGGGCGGCGACCGCCACGGCGCGCGGCTGTGCATGCGACTGCAGCGGCGGCCGGACGAAGCGGTCGACGATGGCGCGCGTGTGGGTGACGCGCAGCTGCTCGAACAGAAAGGCGAACGTCTTCTCCAAGTCGGCCGCCACGGCGTCGCGCACGGTGGCGGGCAGATCCCACAGCCGCCGCTTGAAGGGCCCGATCGCCTTCTTGCGGGCCTTGTAGATGAACTGCTGCTCAGTGTCGCCCTTCTTCCACTCGTCCTTGCACTCGGTCTTGACCCATTCGTTGATCTCGCCGCGCAGCTCGGCCGGCAGCTTCGGATGGTCGAACACGATGTTCTGAAAGTTCGTGGCCAGGTGGATCTCGATCGCCTCGCACGCCGGGAAGTGACCGAACGCCTCGGCGGGCAAGGTGGACGCACCGTGCTGCACCGCACCGCCCAAGCCGTAGGTGGCGCGCGCGTCCCGCGACAGCGCCTGCAACGCTTCCAGGTCGAGCTGTACTTTCGCGATCGAGCCGTCCGCCAGCACGACGCCGCCGTGGCTCGTCCCGGTCTGGACGGAGATCTTGCTGATCCCGGCGTAGGGGCCGAGTCGCTTCAGGGTACGGTTGTAGCCTTCCATGAACGCCTTCAGCTCGTGCACGTCGGAGTTCTTGCCGCCCACCTCGCCGATCTCCGCGCCCACGGACACCGTCACGCCCTCCGGCTCGCGGTCGCGGATGAACCGGGTGAACTCGGCCGCGCGCTCGTAATTCACGCGCTGCTGCTCGTCGAGCGTCTTCTGGGAGAGGTCTACGAGCGTCGAGGTGTCGACGTCGATATTGTAGAAGCCGGCGTGCAGCTCCTCTTCGATCAGCGTACGCAGCGCCTGAAGCTCGGTCTCGGGGTCGGCCGCGTACTTCTTGGCGTTGACCTGCACGTGGTCGCCCTGAATGAAGAGCGGCCCGGTGAAGCCTTCTCGCAGCGCCGCCGCGGTCATCACGGCGACGTACTCGGCCGGCCGCTGTTCGGTGTAGCCGATCTCACTGCGGGCGATCTCGCAGATCAGGGCGCCCACGTCGAGCCGCTTGGCCGCCCGGAACACGGCGCGGGCGGTGTCGTAGGCCAGCACCCGCACGTTCATCGCGGGCGTAGTGAACGGTGCGACTTCCCCCCGCCCCCGCGCCAGGTACAGCTCATGGATCGAGGCGGGGCGCACACCGGCGTGCTGCCCGATCTCCCAGATGAGCCAGCGGGCCTGCTCCCGCTCGGGCCCGGACCCGAAGACGGCCTGGCGCACGAGAGCGTCCAGCGCGGCGCTCTGGCGCACCGCCGGATTTTGGAACCGTCGCAGCGTCGCTGCGTGATCGTTCGACATGGGAGGCCCTCCTGGCGTCGAATCTAGACCGCAGCGATGCCCATCACCAGCCCGACCCCATCCCCGCGCCCACGTCGATCACCAATCCATCGTACGCCGGCGCCACGCCGTCCGGCAAACGCGCCGCCAGCTCCGCGTGCGACGTGTCGTGGGTGAGGTGCGTGAGAAAGGTGCGTCGCGCGCCGATCTCGAGCGCGGCCGCGACGGCCTCGGGGATCGACAGATGCAGCGGATGCGGGCGCGGCAACAGCGCATTGAGCACCAAGACTTCGAGCCCCGCGAGCCGGGCCCGGGCCGTCGCGGGGATCTCCTTCGCGTCGGTGAGGTAGGCGACGGGGCCGATGCGATATCCCAGCACGGTGCGGTCGCCGTGGGGCAGCGCCAGCGCGCGTATCCGCAGCCCCGCGATCTCGGTCTCCGCGTCCGGCTCGAGGGAGTGGGCACTGAGCTCGGGCTTGCTCGTCCCCGGCTGGGCGGGCGCGGCGTCGAAGATGTACGAGAAGCGTCGCCCCAGCTCCGCCAGCGTGGCTGCCGCCCCGTACACGGGGAGGCGGCCCCGCTGTCGCGCGGAGAAGGCGCGCAGGTCGTCGATACCGTGGACGTGGTCGGCATGGGCGTGGGTGAAGAGCACGCCGTCGAGAGACGTCACGCCCGCCGCCACGAGCTGGAGGCGGAGCTCGGGAGGCGTGTCGATCAGCAGTCGCCGGCCGCCCGACTCGATCAGCGCGGCGGTGCGGGTGCGCTTGTCCCGCGGGTCGGCGGACGTGCAGGTGCGGCACGAGCAGCCGATCTGCGGCACGCCGTAGGAAGTGCCCGTCCCGAGGAACACGAGACGCACGTCAGACGACCTCGACCTTGAGCAGGTTGGTGGCGCCGGACACTTCCCACGGCACGCCCGCCGTCATGACGATGCGGTCTCCCGCTCGCGCGTAGCCGCGCTTGAGCAAGAGGTCGCGCACCACCTCGAGCATCGCATCGTAACTCGGGACATGGTCCACCAGGACGGCGGTGACTCCCCACACGAGCGCGAGCTGGCGGTACGTGGGGGCCTCCGTGGTCACCGCCAGGATGGGGATCGGCGGCCGCAGCGCCGCGACCTTGCGGGCGGTGAACCCGCCCTTGGTGAGGGTGACGATCAGCGGCGTCTTGAGCATGCGTGCGACGGCGCTCGTGCCGATGGCGATCGCATCCTCCACCGACACGTCCTGCCCCGGCGGCACGCGGCGCTCGTCCCGCGCTACGGCGAGCGGATGACGCTCCATCTCCCGAATGATCCGATCCATCGCGCGGACGGCCTCGAGCGGATACTCCCCGACCGCGGTCTCGGCCGACAGCATCACGGCGTCGGTGCCGTCGAGGATCGCGTTCGCGACGTCCGAGGCCTCGGCGCGCGTGGGGCGGGGGTGATGGACCATCGACTCGAGCATCTGCGTCGCCGTGATCACCGGCTTGCCGTGACGGTTCGCCTCGCGGATCAGGCGCTTCTGCACCACGGGCACCTCTTCGAACGGTAATTCCACGCCGAGGTCGCCGCGCGCTACCATCACCGCATCGGAGGCCCGGAGGATTCCGTCGAGGTCGTCGAGCGCCGCGGCCTTCTCGATCTTGGCGACGAGCTTGATCCCCGGGGGCACGAGCTGCCGCAGCTCGGCCAGGTCGTCCGCCCGGCGCACGAACGACAGCGCGACATAGTCGACGCCCCACCCCACGGCGTGGCCGACGTCCTCCCGGTCCTTGTCCGTGAGGGCGGGCGCGCTGACGTGGAGCCCGGGCAGGTTCATCCCTTTGTGCGACGTCAGCGTGCCGCCGTCCACCACACGGCCCTCGACCCGTGGCTCGGCGATACGGGTCACGTCGACCGAGAGCAACCCGTCGTCCAGGAGCACACGCGCGCCCACGCGCGCGTCCTTGGCGAGATCCTGATAGGTGGTGGGCAGCTCGTCCCCTCGCGCCACGTCTTCGGGCGCGAACACGACCTGCTCGCCCGCGCGCAGCACGCGCGGTTGGGCGAGCGCGCCGACCCGGATGCGCGGGCCCTGGAGATCGACGAGGATCGCGACCGGGACGCCCGCGGAGTCGGCCGCCCGCCGAGTCGCCGCGATCCACCCGGCCCGCAGCTCCGGCGTGCCGTGGGACGCGTTCACCCGGATCACGTTGGCGCCCGCGTCGATCAGGCCCGCGATGCGCTCGGGCGTCGCGGTCGCGGGCCCGAGCGTGACGACGATCTTCGTGCGGCGGATCACTGCGTCGCTCCTTGCGTGAGTGCGGCGACCAGCGCCGGCAGCACTGCCCCGGCACGGCCGCGGCAGACGATGTGCGCGGCGTCGGATAGCTCGGTCGGATCGGGGTTCACCTCGATGACCGTCGCCCCCGCCTCGCGCGCTATAAGAGGAAGCTGAGCGGCCGGCTGCACCAGCCCTGACGTCCCCACCACCAGCATCGCTCGGCACGACGCCGCCAGCGCCCACGCCTCCGCCGTCACCCGCTCCGGGAGCATCTCGCCGAACCAGACCACGTCGGGCCGTACCGGCGACCCGCACTGCTCGCAGCGCGGCGGCTCGCACTCCGTATCCGCCGCGGACTCAGGGGCTCGCTCGGCCGGAAACGGGTGGCGGGCGTCGAGACACGAGAACCGCTCCAGCGACCCGTGCAGCTCGAGCACCCGTCGGCTGCCGACCCGCGTGTGCAGGCCGTCCACGTTCTGCGTCACGATGGCGAGCTCGGGCACGAGGCCCGCCAACGCGACGAGCGCGTGATACCCCGCGTGGGGCGTAGCGGCGTGCACCAGACGGCGTCGCCAAGCATACCACCCGAACACCCGCGCGGGGTGGCGCCGAAATGCCGGGATGGCGACGCCGTCACTATTCACCGCGTGAAACCCGCATCTATCGGACGACGCCGATCTGCCGTTCCTCGAGCCGGCGCTTGAATCCCTCGAGCACATGCACGGCCCGCGCGATGCCCGATGCCGGCAGCCCTTCGATCGCCCGGGCGGCGAGCCGCCGCTCGAGCTGGCCTACCCGCAGCAGCACCTCGAGCCCCTGGCGGGTGAGGGTCACCCGTACGCCCCGATCGTCCTCGGGATCTGGAGTGGTCTCGACGAGCCCCTTCAGCTCGAGCCGCTGGATGAACGTGGTTGCGGCGGCGCGGGACACGCGCAGCGCGGCGGCGACATCCTTGGGCCGGGCGCCGTCGGGGCCGCTCCCATCGACGGCGTTGAGCGCCGCATGGGCGCGGTGCGACAGCCCGTAGGAGCGGAAGGCCCGATCGCCGGCGTGCTCCACCGCCGCCTGTGCGGCGGTGATAGCGTCGGTCAGCTGCAGGGCCAGCTCGGAGCGATCGCTCATGCAAGCCTCGGAGTTAATTAATATGTTGACTATTAACATACTAACCAGTTCCCCGCGTGCGCAAGTCACGATTTTCCCTAAATTTGCAGCCGCATGATCGAGGTTCAGGGACTCACGAAGTCGTACGGCAGCGTCGCAGCCGTCTGCGACCTGTCGTTCAGCGTGGCGCCCGGTGAAGTGCTGGGCCTGGTCGGCCCCAACGGCGCCGGCAAGACCACCACGCTGCGCAGCCTCGCGGGCATCGTCCGGCCGGGCGGGGGGACGATCCGCGTCGGCGGCCACGACATGGAGCGGGATCCCGTCGCCGCCAAGCGCGTCCTCGCCTTCATGCCCGACGAGCCCCATCTGTTCGACTACCTCACCGTGGAAGAGCATCTGCGGTTCACCGCCCGGCTGTACCAAGTGACGGACGTAGAGCGGCGCCTCCCTGCCCTGCTCCAGGAGCTCGAGCTCTCAGAAAAAGCCAAGGCGCTTCCCGGGGAGCTGTCGCGCGGCATGAAGCAGAAGCTCGTGATCGGGTGCGGCTTGCTGCACGACCCCACGGCGCTGCTGTTCGACGAGCCGCTCACCGGACTCGACCCGGCCGGGATCCGCCGGATGAAGCAAACCATCCGGGAGCGCGCGCGGCAGGGGGCTGCGGTAGTCCTCAGCTCGCACCTGCTGCACCTGGTCGAGGAGATCTGCACGCGCGTGCTCATCATGCAACGCGGACGCAAGGTGGCCCTCGGAACGATCGAGGAGATCCTGACCGAGCGGCCCGACCTGCGGGGGCGGAGCCTCGAGGACATTTTCCTGACGCTCACGGGGACATGATCGAGGCGGCGCTTTACCTCACCGGGCGGTCCCTCGTCAACGCCACCCGTCGCCGCGTGGCGCGACTGCGCCAGCCCAAGTACCTGATCGGGCTGGTGGTCGGCGCGCTCTACTTCTACTGGTTCTTTTTCCGGCCGCGCCGGGGAGGCGGGCTCGGGGCCGTCGCCTCCCCCGGCGGCGAGATCGTGGCCGTGGGGCTCCTGGGCACGCTCGTGCTCCTCAAGTGGTTATTCGGCAGCGCCGAGACGCCGTTCACCTTCAGTCTCGCCGAGACGCAGTACCTGTTCACCGCCCCGCTCACGCGGCGTCAGGTGATCGACTTCAAGCTGCTGCGGTCCCAGCTGCCGCTATTCTTTTCGGCCCTTCTGTCCGCGCTGGTCTTCTCGGGCGGCCAGGTAAGCGGGCTGCGGCTGTTCCGTGTGGTGGGGCTCTGGCTGGTGTACAGCACGCTGCAGCTGCACTACGCCGGCGCGTCCCTGCTGTGGGCGAGTCTGACCCAGCAGGGTGTAACGGGGTGGCGACGCCGGCTCGGCACGCTGCTCGGACTGGCGCTCCTCGTTGCCCTCGTCTGGTGGAGCCTGCACCGAGCGCTCCCCGGGATCGTGTCGGCGTTCCAAGACGGCGCCACACAGGGCTACGCGGCGCTGACGAGTGTCATGCATTCCGGGCCGCTCGGGGTGCTGCTGTGGCCGCTCGAGGCACTGGTAGCGCCGCTCGTCGCCGCAAGTCCGGTGGCCTTCGCGAGCCGGCTCCCGGCCGCGCTGCTCGTGCTGGCGGTCCACTACGTCTGGGTGGTCCGCTCGACGCTCGCTTTCGAGGAAGCCGCCGTGGAGCACGCCGCTAAGGTGGCGCGGCGGGTCGAGGCTGCGCGACAGGGACGGTGGGGGGAGCGAACCATCCGAGCCCGGCAATCGACCGGCCCGATACGCCTGCGGCTGGCACCGACCGGCGGGCCCGCCGGCGCCATCCTCTGGAAGAACGCCGTCGGCGCCACGCGCGATTTGCGCCCGCGCACGCTCGTCCTGCTCGTCGCCTTGGTGATCGCCGGCTCGATGACGCTCGCGAGCGGACCGCTGCGCGCGCTCGATCTCGTGGCGGTGATGCTGTTGGGGCTCGGCGCCATCGCGCTGGTGCTCGGACCGCTCACGGCGCGGTGTGACCTGCGGCAAGACTTCGAGATGTTGGACGTGCTCAAGGGCTATCCCGTGCACGGACGCGACGTAGTGCGCGGCGAGGTGGCGGCTCCGGTGACGCTGATCGGCCTCGTCGTCTGGAGCTGTCTCCTGGGCGCGTTCGCGGCCACGGCCAGCCGACCGGGCCCCGAGCTCCCGTTGCTGGGCGATCGCCTCGCGCTCCTCATCGCCGCGCTACCCGCGACGGCCGCGGTGCTGCTCGTGCTGGTCTTGGTCCAGAACGCGGCGGTGCTACTCTTCCCGGCTTGGGTCAGCGTGGGGCGGGATCGCGCGGCGGGACTCGAGGCGACCGGCCAGCGGATTCTCATGACGGCGGCGAGCCTGGTCGCCCTCCTCGTCGCCCTCGTGCCCGCCACGATCGCCGGCGGGATCGCCGGCGGGGGGGCTCACGCCGTCGGGCTGTCGGCGCTGTGGGCGGTAGCGCTCGGGATCTTGGTCGCGTCGGGCGTGGTGGTGTTCGAGGGAGCGATGGCCGTCTACTTCCTGGGCGGGGTGTTCGACCGGATCGACCCCGCCGGGACGGGAACCGGTTAGCATGTCTCCGTCCAGTCCACGGGCGACGTGGCGCCGCAGCGCACGCACCGCAGGGTGACCGGCTTACCGGCGAAGTCCTGGCGGTAGTGGCACAAGGGGCAGACGGCGTACGTCGTGACGACCTCCATGCCCTTCCCTCCCGGGGTGGGCCGCAGCACGCCGGTGCGAACCACGACGCTCCAGTGATCGGGGGGCTCGGTGCGCACCGTCACGTCCGCGCGGTTGAGACGGATCCGCTGCCGGCGTACCTCGACGATGACGTGTCCGTCCGCGGCTTCCTCCACGACCGGATACCACGCGCCGCGGCGCAGCACATCCGCCACGTTGTCGGCACTTCGGGCCCAGCCTAGCGTGATTCGCATGTTTGGGGGATGGCGACCCCACATGATACCACGATTTGATAAATTTGGTTATGCGTGAGCTCGGTCGTGTGGTCCGGCTGCAGATCCAGCGCTCATCCCTCAAGACGGGCGAGAAACCGCATCGCGTGTACGACACTGTTCCGATTCTCACAGTCGAGCGGCTCACGGTGTCGCCCGACGGCGCGCTCGGCGAGGCCGCTCACGGCGCGTGGATGGTGGACGTCCATCACCGCATGCATCCCAGCACCAAGAACCCGGATGGCGAGCACGGCATCTCGCTGGGCTTCACGGCGCACTACGACCTGATGCGCGCGCGGCTGGGCGATCGGATCACGCCCGGCTGCGCGGGCGAGAACATCCTGGTGGAGTCGGGGGCCCGCGTGCGGATGGAAGACTTGGACGGGGGCGTCGGGTTCGTCACCCCGGACGGCCGCGAGGTGGTGCGGCTGCACGTTCTCCAGGTCGCGCATCCCTGCCGGCCGTTCAGCGGCTGGGCGCTGGGCGGCGTGGTGGAGACCGCCGTGCTGAAAGAGACGCTGCAGTTTCTCGAAGACGGAATGCGGGGGTTTTACTGCGTCGGAGTGGGTTCGGGAATCGTTGCGGTGGGCGATCGGGTCGTCGCGCTGTAGCCTAGCTCAGCTCGTCCCACGCCAAGCCCGCCATTTTCTTGCAGCGCTCGCAGTTCAACTCCTTGGACTCCGCCTCGAACGCCTGCCGGTGCCGGCAGGTCGGGCACACCGCGTACGTCAGCGGGAAGATTCGACCGACCCGCTGGATCTCGCGGGGCTCGCACCGCACGATGCTCCAGCGCTCCGGGGGATGATAGCGGATCTCGAGGAAGCGGCGGTCGACCGGCACGTTACGCCGGTTCACGTCGAGCACGACGATGTGGCTCGACGAGATGCGCACCACCGGGTACCACGCGCCGCGGCGCAGCAGATGAGCGCCCGGCTTGCCGACTCGGGCCCAGCCCTTCGCCTGTAGGCGCGTCGGGGTGATCGGGCGGAACGGAATCGTCACACCGAAAAAGTAACACCGGCCGGCGACAAGCGGTCGTGACCGGAGTCACACGCCCGGAGTCGCCGCGGGGTGTGACGAGTGACCACTCCGTGCGGCGGACAGCGCGCGTGGCTCAGCTGCCGGCGCCGGGCAGGTAGCCCCGCGCCACGAGCAGCTCGGCGTTCAGGATCGCAGCCCCCGCGGCGCCGCGAATCGTATTGTGGCTCAGCACGACGAACCGGTGACCGAGCACCCGATCCGCCGCGATCCGCCCTACGGTGAGGCTCATTCCCCGCCCGGCGTCGCGGTCGAGCCGCGGCTGCGGCCGGTCGGGCTCGTCCCGCACGAGGATGGGGTGAGCGGGAGCCGTGTGCAGCCCCAACCGCTGCGGCTCGCCCGCGAACCCGGCGAACGCCTCGCGCAGCTCCGCCAAACCGGCGGGCCGGGCGAGCTTCACCCGCACCGCCGCCATGTGCCCGTCCACGACGTTCACCCGGTGGCACTGCGCGCTCACCGGGAACGGCGCCGGCGCGATGCGATCGCCGTTCAGCCGCCCGAGGATCTTGAGGGTCTCCCGCTCGATTTTCTCCTCTTCGTTCGCGATATAGGGGATCACGTTGTCGGTGATGTCGAGCGACGGGACACCGGGATAGCCGGCCCCCGACACCGCCTGCAGCGTGGTCGCGGCCACGGCCTCGACACCGAAGCGCGCCGCGAGCGGCGCCAGGGCGAGCGCCAGCATGACGGTCGAGCAGTTGGGGTTGGTGACGATGAAACCGCGCTTTCCTCCCCCTGCCCCGCACCCGTCGAGCAGCGCCAAGTGCTCGGCGTTCACCTCGGGAATAAGCAGCGGTACCGACTCATCCAGGCGGTGAGCCGAGGAGTTGCTCACCACGGCGAACCCCGCGCGCGCGAAGGCGGTCTCCGTCTCGCCCGCGACGTCCGCCGGGAGGCTCGAGAAGACGAGGTCGCAGTCGAGCGGCGGCCGGGGCGCCTGGACGACCAGCGAGCGGACCGGGGTCGGGATGTCGCCGGGGAGGCGCCACGTGCACGCCTCCCCGTACGCCCGCCCCTGGGACCGGTCCGAGGCGGCCAGCGCGGTCACCACGAACTGGGGGTGCTCCTCCAGCATGGCGATGAACCGTTGACCGACCGTGCCCGTTGCGCCGAGAATGCCGACGCGGATCTGCGCCATCACGCCCTTCCTTTCGCGCCTTGACGCTCGCCGAACCCCGCGATAACTATGAAGATACAATCGATGTCGCGTGGTGATTTGCCGCGTATTGCCGCCACGTTAAACAAGGTGCTAAAAAGCGACCGCCCGCGGCACGCACTGCCCGGGCTTTGCTGTTCTTGAGGTTCACCATGCCGCGCTCCCGACGCGCTCTCGAGATCCACAAGTTCGGCGGTGCCTCGCTCGCGAACGGCGCGGCCATCGCGCACGCCGTGTCCGTCATCCGGGCGCAGCGGCCCGCGCCCCTCGTGGTCGTGGTATCCGCCATGGCGGGCGTGACGGACGCCCTGCTCGATCTCGCCGGCGCGGCCGTCCGGGGCGACGCGGACAGGGCCCGCGCCACGCTGGACAGGCTGTCGGCACAGCACCGCGAAGCCGTCGCCGCGCTGGTGCGCTCCGGCCCCCGGGCAGACGAGCTGCTGCGAACGATCGAGAGCGCGTTCGCGGAGGTCGAGCCGCTCGCGGCCGGGTTGCGCGTCCTGCGCGAGCTGACGCCTCGGACCACCGACTATCTGGTCGCGCGGGGCGAGCATCTCTCGGCCCGCATCGTCGCGGCGGCGCTCGACACCGCCGGTTGCCCCGCCGCCTACGTGGACGCCGTGAACGTGATCCACACCGATGGGACGTTCGGCAACGCCTCGCCCGATCTCGGGCGCACCGAGCGCAGCGCGCGCCGGGTGCTCCGCCCGCTCCTCGCCAAGGGCGTCGTGCCGGTCGTTCCCGGCTTCCTCGGCGCCGCGCCGGACGGACAGGCGGTCACGCTCGGGCGCGGCGGCTCGGACCTCACGGCCACCCTGCTCGCCCGCACGCTGGGCGCGCGGGAGGTCTCCCTCTGGAAGGACGTCCCGGGCATGCTCACCGCCGACCCGCGCATCGTGCCGGACGCGCGCGTCATTCCGCAGCTTCACGTGCGCGAAGCCGCCGAGCTCGCGTACTACGGAGCGAAAGTGCTGCACCCGAGGGCGCTCGTCCCGGTGCTACGGCGCAACGTCGCGGTGCGAATCCGGCCGGTCGCCGAGCCGGCGTCGCTCGGGACCGAGATCTCCCGCCGACGCACCCTGAACGCCTACCCGGTCAAGGCGCTCTCCGCGATCCCCCAGCAGGCGCTGCTCACCGTGACCGGGAGCGGCATGCTGGGCGTGCCGGGGATCGCGGCGCGGGCCTTCGCCGCGGTGCACCACGAAGGGATCTCCGTCTCACTCATCAGTCAAGCGTCCTCCGAGCAGTCGATCTGCTTCAGCGTCCCGGAGGACCAGGCGGAGCGGGCGCGCAAGCGGCTCGACGAGGCGTTCCGACGCGAGATCGGGCGGCAGGAAATCGACCGCGTGGAAGTGCGCGCGGGCGCGGCGACGGTCGTGGTCGTCGGGCTCGGTATGGCGGGGACCCCCGGCATCGCCGCGCGCGTCTTCTCGGCGCTGGCCGAGGCGAAGATCAACGTCATCGCGATCGCCCAAGGCTCCTCGGAGCTGAACCTCTCGCTCGTGGTGGACGGCGGCGACGCGGGGCCCGCCCTGCGCGTGGTGCACGCCGCCTTCCAGCTCAGCAAGATCGGCGGAGGCATGGGCGCGCACGCCGAGCGCAGCGACGTGGTGCTCCTGGGCCTCGGCCAGATCGGCCGCACCCTGGCGCCGCTGATCGCGAAAGCGAAGCACGGCGTGGTGCGGTTGCAGATCGTCGGGCTGGTCGATCGCAGCGGGTTCGTGTTCGATCCGACCGGCTTGTCGCCGCGCCGGCTCGCGGACCTCGCCGCCGCCAAGGCGAAGGGCACGCCGCTCGCGAAAGCCAAGGGCGGCGGCGGCCACCGCGGGTCCGCGACGGAGGCGGTGACGTTCGCGGCACGCCACGCGCTCTCCAATCCGATCCTGGTGGACGTCACCGCGGCCGACACGACCGAGACGCTCAAGACGGCGCTGGCGGCCGGCATGCACGTCGTGCTCGCCAACAAGCGCCCCATTACGGTGAGCCGGAAACGGTACGACGAGCTGCGCGCCACGGCGGAGGCGCATGGACGCCAGCTGCTGCACGAGGCGACCGTCGGCGCCGGATTGCCGATCATGGACACCTACGCCAAGCTGGTGGGGTCGGGCGACCGGGTGCAGCGGATCGAGGGGTGCCCGTCGGGTACGTTGGGCTACCTGTTCGGCGAGTTGGGACGCGGTCGCCGCTTCTCGGAGGCGCTGCGGGGCGCCATCGCCAAGGGATACCCGGAGCCCGACCCGCGGGAGGACCTCTCCGGCATGGACGTCGCCCGTAAGGCGCTGATTCTGGGGCGACTGCTCGGCTTTCCCGGTGAGCTCAAGGACATCGCGGTGGAGTCGCTGGTGCCGCAGGGGGCCGAGCGCCTGAAGCCGGAGGAGTTCCTCGCCCGGCTCGAGGAGTACGACGCGCCGTGGGCGCGACGCCTGGCGCTGGCGCGCCGGCGTGGCGGCGCGCTGCGCTATCGCGCCATCGTGACCCGGCGCCGGATTCGGGTCGGCCTGGTCGTGGTGGATGCTTCGAGCCCGATGGCGTCGCTCAACGGCACGGACAACCAGTTCATTTTCACCACCACGCGGTATCGAAACAATCCCCTGGTGATCACCGGACCGGGGGCGGGGCCTGCCGTGACCGCCGGCGGCATCCTGAACGATGTGCTGAAGCTCGCCGGCGCGTGAGCGACACGCGGCAGCGGTGCGCCACCTGCGGGCACGAGCTCGCCGAGACCGACGCGCAGGTGCGCTGCCCCGCGTGCCAGGGCCTGCTGGAGATCCTGCACGCCCGCCCCGCCGTGACCGGCGCGGCGCTGCGGGCCCGATTCGACGATCGCCGCGTGCCGCCTCGGGGGGCGGGAGGCGGCGCGCAGGGATCAGGTGTGTGGCGATTCCTCGAGGCGGTGCTGCCGACGGCCGCGTCCGAGATCGTCAGCTACCCCGAAGGGAATACACCGCTGCTCGAGCGCCCCACGCTCGGCCGGTGGACCGGGCTGCCCCGCCTCCTGCTCAAGCACGAAGGCCTCAATCCCACCGGATCCTTCAAGGACCGCGGCATGACCGTGGCGGTCACGCAGGCCCGCCGCGTCGGCGCGAGGGCGCTGGCATGCGCCTCGACGGGCAACACCGGCGCCTCGCTCGCCGCGTACGCCAGCCTGGCTGGACTCCCCGCCCTGGTCATCGTGCCGCAGGGGCAGGTGGCGCTCGGCAAGCTGACCCAGACGATCGCCTATGGCGCGCGCACGCTGCTCGTGCGCGGCAACTTCGACGCGTGTCTCGACCTCGCCGAGCAGGCACGCGAGCGGCTCGAGCTGTACCTGCTCAACTCGATCAATCCGTTTCGCATCGAGGGACAGAAAACGATCGTGTTCGAGTTGTTGCAGCAGCTCGACTGGGCGGCGCCGGACTGGATCGTGCTGCCCGCGGGCAACCTCGGAAACACGGCCGCCTTCGGTAAGGCGCTCGCCGAGGCGCGCGATTGGGGACTGATCACCGACACGCCGCGGCTCGCGGCGGTGCAGGCCGCGGGCGCGGCCCCGTTCGCGGCGAGCTTCCAGGAGGGGTTCGCGCGGCGCCACCGCGTCGAGCCGCGCACCGTGGCCAGCGCGATCAACATCGGCAACCCGGCGTCGTACGAACGGGCGGTGCGGGCGATTCGGGAGACGAACGGCGTCGTTACGACCGTCACCGACGAGGAGATTCTCGAGGCCAAGGCGGTGGTGGACGGCGCCGGTGTAGGGTGCGAGCCCGCGAGCGCGGCCAGCGTGGCCGGCGCGCGGCGGCTCCTGCGAGACGGCGTGATCGGTCGGGAGCAGCGCGTCGTGGCGGTGCTCACGGGGCACCTCCTCAAGGATCCGGAGAGCGTGACGCGCTACCACCAGCAGGCGGATCCCCGACCCCCGCACGCCAATCCGCCCGTCGAGATCGGGCCGACGCTCGGCGAGCTCGAGCGGGCGCTTCGCTCCCGCGACGCGCGCTGAGCTTGACACGAGTCGCCTCGTCGGACGTGCTTTACAGACAACGACAGTCTCGGCCTGAGGTGCTCCGCCGTGAGTGATGTCACGATTCTCAAGTTCGGCGGCACATCGGTCGCCGATGCCGCGGCGTTCACGCGCGTGGTGACCATCGTGCGCCGGCTCGGGGGACCGCAGCCCGTCGTCGTGGTGTCCGCACTCGCCGGTATGACGGACGCCCTGTTCGGCGGCGCGGCGGCCGCAGCGGATGGCGACATGGCCCACGCCCGCCGCATCGTGGACGAGCAGCTCGACCGCCACGACGCCGTGGGACGCTCGCTGTTGCGCGGGGACGCCGCCGTGCAGTTCCAACACAAGCTCGAGCGCGCCAGAGACGAGCTCACGGGCCTGCTCGACGGGTTGGCCGGGCGCGCGGGAGACCCGGCGGCGCTGCGGGACGAGGTCGTGTCGTACGGCGAGCGATTGTCCGGTTCCCTGCTCACGGCGGCGCTCGCGGCGGCGGGGGTGCCGGCGCGCGCCGTGGATGCCCGCCGTTGCATCGTCACCGACGAAGCGTACGGCAGGGCGACGCCGCTCCCGGCCGACACGGAACGCCACACGCAGGCCGAGCTCGCCCCGCTCCTCGGAGCCGGGCTGGTCCCGGTGCTGGGAGGCTACATCGCCGCGACCCTGAGCGGCCGGACCACGACGCTCGGCCGGGGTGGCTCCGACTATACTGCGGCGCTGGTGGGTGCCGCGCTCGACGCCCGAGAAATCCAGATCTGGACCGATGTGAGTGGCGTCCTCACCGCCGATCCACGGGTTGTTCCGGGCGCACGCCCCATTCCTCGTCTCTCGTACGCCGAAGCCGCCGAGCTCGCGTATTTCGGAGCCAAGGTGCTGCACCCCAAGACGATCGAGCCGGCGACCGCCCGGCAGATTCCGGTTCGCATCTGCAATTCGCTGGCCCCCGATGACCCCGGAACCGTGGTCGCGGCAGAGCCCGCCGTCTGGCCCGGCGCCATCAAAGCCATCGCGCACAAGACCGGCATCACGGTGCTGCAGATCGCGTCTACCCGCATGCTGGGGGCGTATGGTTTCCTGCGGGCGCTGTTCGACGTGTTCGACCGCCATCGCACGGTGGTGGACGTCGTGACCACGTCGGAAGTCAGCGTGTCGCTGACCCTGGAGGACGCCCGCGCGCTGCCCGCCATCGTGAGCGAGCTGCGCGCGCTGGGCGACGTGAGCATCGAGCCGCACCGGGCGATCGTGTGTGTCGTCGGCGAGGGGTTGCGCACGACGCCGGGAATCGCCGCGCGCATCTTCACCACGGTCCAGGACATCAACGTGTCGCTGATTTCCCAGGGCGCCTCGCGGGTCAATTTGACCTTCGTGGTCGCGGAGGACCGGGTGCACGAGGCGGTGCGCCGGTTGCACGAAGCGTGCTTCGAGCGCGAGCGCGCGTCGCTCGGCGCCGACGCCGCCATCGGCCGAGCGGCGTCGTGAGCGCGCTCGTCGCCCTGGCGCACCGGCTCGTGAACATTCCGTCCCTGTCGGGCGAGGAGGCCGAGGCAGCGCGCTTCGTCGCGGCGCACCTGGCCGACCTGGGTTACGTAGTCGAGGTGTTCGAGGCCGCGCCGGGTCGGCCTAACGTGCTGGCGACGACCGATCGCCCGCCTCGAGTCGTGCTGTCCACGCATCTAGACACGGTGCCGCCCCACCTCCCGGCCCGGGAGGAGCCCGGGTTTCTGTGCGGGCGGGGCGCGTGCGACGCCAAAGGCATCATCGCGGCCCAGATCACGGCGGCCGAGCGGCTCCGGGGCGAGGGCGTGGATGAGATCGGGCTGCTGTTCGTCGTGGACGAAGAGATGGGGAGCGCTGGCGCGCGGGCCGCGAATGCCCATCCGCGCGCCCGCGAGTGCCGCTGGCTGATCGACGGCGAGCCGACCGACAACAAGCTCGCCGCGGGCTCCAAGGGGTCGCTCCGGCTCACGCTGCGGACCGAGGGCGTTACCGCCCATTCGGCCTATCCCGAGCAGGGGCGATCGGCGATCGATCCGTTGCTCGACGTGCTTGCGGACCTGCGCCGCACGCCCTGGCCGACCGACTCGTTCTTCGGCGATACTACGCTGAACATCGGCGTGATCGCGGGCGGGTCGCGGCCCAACGTGGTAGCGGGCGACGCGCGGGCCGACCTGCAGATCCGGCTCGTGACGGACGCCGCGCCCGTGAAGCAGCTGCTCGAGCAGACCGTCGGGGGGCGGGCCCGCATCGAGTACCTGACCGCTGTGAACCCCGTCCGGCTTACGACCGTGCCGGGATTCGAGACGTGCGTGGTCCGGTTCACGACCGACATTCCGCATCTGGCGAACTGGGGCGCCCCCCTCCTCATCGGACCGGGGTCGATCCTCGATGCGCACACCGCCCACGAGCGGATCTCGCTCGAGGAGCTGGCGGCCGGCGCGGACGCGTATGTGCGGCTGGCATGTGCGCTGCTGGGCGGGAATGGTGCGCCATGAAGCTCGCGCTGTTCGGGTTCGGCCACATGGCACGCGCCGCCGCGGCACACGCCGCCGGAGCGGGACATCAGATCGGCGCCGTGTTCACTTCACGCAACACGGCCGACCTCGCCCGCATGTTGCCGGGCCACGATGCGGCCATCGACTTCTCGGCGGCGGACGCCGTGCCGGCGCACGTCGATGCATGCGCGGCAGCGGGGGTGCCGCTCGTCGAGGGCACGACCGGATGGCAAGCCCGGGAGGCGGCCGTGCGGCGGGTCGTCGACGAGCGGGGAGCGGCGCTCATCTATGGCGCGAACTTCTCGATCGGGGTCAACCTGTTCTATCAGATCGTCGCACGGTCGGCGGCGCTGTTCCACGGGCTCGCCGGCTACGATCCGTTCATTGAGGAGGCGCACCACGCTGCGAAGCGCGACGCGCCCTCGGGCACGGCGCTCGCCTTGAAGGAGATCCTGCTCCGGGGGCTGGGTCGGTCCGACGTGCCGCTGACTAGTACCCGAGCGGGCCATATCCCGGGCACGCACCGCGTCGGGTTCGATTCGCTGGGCGATCAGGTCCTGCTGACGCACACGGCCCGTAGCCGCGAGACGTTTGCCGCCGGCGCCCTGCTCGCGGCACGCTGGCTGTCGGAGGGGGGCCGGCGGGGCATGTATGCCTTCGCCGACGTTTTGGACGACATGCTGGCGATGGAAAGGAAGGCCGTATGACGCTGCGTGTGGAATGGCTACGCGGGTGCGGCACCGCGCTCGTGACTCCCTTCACCGCGAAGGGCGAGGTGGACGAGGCGCGATTCCGCGCCTTGCTCGAGCGGCAGATCGCCGGCGGCGTGCGCCTCCTCGTGCCGTGCGGCACCACCGGCGAGGGGGCAACGCTCGATCCGCGGGAGCACGAGCGGCTCATCGCGCTCTCCGTCGAGGTGGCGCGGCGGCGCGCGCGGGTGATGGCCGGCGTGGGGAGCAACGCGACCGCCCTCACGATCGAGCGGGCGCGGGCCGCCCGCGGCGCCGGCGCCGACGCGATCCTCGTGGTGGCGCCCTACTACAACAAACCGACCCAAGCCGGCCTGGTGGCTCATTTCCGAGCGGTTGCCGAAGCGGTGGACGACCTTCCGGTCGTGCTGTACAACGTGCCGGGCCGCACGGCGTGCAACATCACGGCCGCTACGACGCTGGCCCTCGCCGGGGAACGCGCCAATATCGTC
>Ga0137415_10002183_pt1 | contig 19478 bp, 17 predicted proteins | sample CZODoug3_1_1_16f_FD_183082 | JGI IMG/M metagenome (GOLD analysis project Ga0137415, IMG submission 183082) | Vadose zone soil fungal communities from Angelo Coast Range Reserve, California, USA - CZODoug3_1_1_16fungal (Hybrid Assembly) | ecosystem: Environmental > Terrestrial > Soil > Vadose...
GAAGAAAACTGCTGGAGAAAGTCTTTGCAGAAAGCTAGCCCTTCGTTGCCTCAGCAACAGCCTCCTCGATGACGGCGTCCGCGACACCGTGACGACGAAGACTGTCCGCCATGATTGCAACCGGATCGCCTTCGATCCGGGCAAGGTCCTTGCGAAGCGACTGTCCGATGTAGAAACGGATAAGGGGTTGATAACCGCTGAACCCAAGTGCGGTCGAGACCTCTTTCAGGTTCTCCAAAACATCTTCTGGCATACGGATGCTGATCGAACTCATCGGCCGCGGTTTTTCGAACCGCTTCTTTAGGCGCTTATTCATGCTCATAGATTTTTCTCTCTTCCGTCGTTGCGGGCCTGGCCGAAATGATGCGGATCGTTTCTTCCTGGCGCACCACATGCACAACAAAGAGCAGTCGCGAGCGCTCGGTGTATCCAATTGCTCCTTCTCGTGCTTCGTCCTCGGCGGTTGCGTCCACCAAGCGGAAGAACGGGTCGAAGAAGACCTCGCAGGCTTCCTGGAAATTTACATTGTGCTTGCGCAGATTGATGGCTGCCTTCTCGGAGTCCCATACAAAGGTCTGCCCGCGCAGCTCAAGCCCAGTGTCCACGAATTACAGTGTATATACATTGCATGTACGCGTCAAGCGGCTTACTTATTCGTGTGGGCGACGAGGAAAGTGCGACGGCGCCGACATCGGTGGCCTGGGAAGTGCTGTCTCAGCTGCTCCTTTACACAGTCGTCGAGTAGAAGGCGCTCCTCGGCAAAAGTATGTCCATCTATCCTCTCGTGGACACTTCCCGATGTGTCCACAAAGGACATCATCCTTACTCACACTTATTCTGTCCAAACGGCAGGTGACCAGACGCTTACCCTGAAGGTCGAAAGGACTTGTCAAAACTTGTCAATCTTAAAACAGTCCAAAAACCAATAAGTGACGCCAGGACAGCGACTTATGTGATTTTATCCATTGGTTCGGGACCAGGAGGTCGAAGGTTCAAATCCTTTCGCCCCGACCATTTTTTGCCTTCCACTGGAAAATCCTTTTGAAAATGGAGCGTGTCCACCTGAAGGTGGACGCTACGGTTGTTTGTGGAAATGAAACGGCGCCGAGATCGGAGACCTCCGCGCCGGCGAAATAGTTATGGATTTGGGAGGGGACCCGAAGAAACTCTTACGGTTTCTTCGGAACCGCGCCCTGCTGGAAGAGGTCGGAGAGGTCGTTGGCATTGGCCGCGTCGGCGATATAGGGGCCGGCGTGGAAGATGTTCTGCATGGTCCGAACATCGGAGGAGTGCGTGAACGCGATCGGGCTGGCGTAGGGGAGGCCGTTCACGTTCTCGTGAGCGCGCTTTGAGATGACGATCTCGCCGACGGTGTGATTGAGGTCGTCCGGATTGTCGCCTGCGACGCCATCCCTTTCGGATTCATCCCACCAGAGGATAATGACGCCGTGGTTTTTGTAGGCTTCCGAGGCCATGATGACGGGAACGATCTGGCTGAGGAAGTCGTCGCCCTGCTTGATATTTGCAGCATCGCCCGCCAGACCTTTGTAGCCGCCGGTGAGTGTGGAGTGCATATCGTTGTACTGGTTCGGGGTGATCCAGTTGTAGTCGGCCACGGTGTTATTTTGAAGGTCGGTCAGGAATTGCTGCAACGGCGCGTAGTGAGAAGAGAGAGGGTTCGCCGGAGTCGAGTCATTGCCGCCGTTGGAGTCGGTGAAGAACACCATGGGATTGTGTTTCGCGGCGTAGTTAAATTGGCTGGAGCCGTTGTACGCATTGAAAGTGCCGGCGTCAAACACTCCCGAATGGCTGGTGAGTGGAACGGTCCACTGATCCTGAGGCAGAGGGACGTTCGTGAGCTTACCCGCGCCATCCACCGTGAGGTTGATGTCTTCCTGGTAGGACTTCCAAGTTTTTCCGGCTTGCGTCAGGAAAGCGACCAAATGCTGGTTGGTGTTCTGGTTTGTGCCGCCGGTGTATGGGTCGTTGTCATTCAACACGCCAAAATTGGTTCCCGCTTCCGCCCAGATGTAATTTGGCTCGGAAGGGTGAATGTGCGGATTGTTGCCGCTGGCAGTGGCCAAAACGTTGGTGTAGGCCGTGGCATAGGCAACCTGTTCGCTGATGTGGACGACGGACCCGTTAATCACGGCGTACGCGGTTCCATTCACCAGGCTGTTGATAAAGGGGGCGTTAGGATTCTGATAGACCTGCTGGATTCCGCCGGTGAACTGGTTGGCCGGCTGGGTCCAATTGTGATTTTCCATCGCAACCACGAACACGGTCTTGATTTCCTGGGCGTGCGCGGGGAAATTGCCCGCTGCTGCGAAAAGGGCACACACTCCCAAGGTACGGAGACATCTGGGGTACGGCATTGAAAACCTCCAAGGTAGGATTTGCGCGGAACGCTTTGCGGTTCAGGTCACATCGTTCGGCCCAAAGGACGAACACGGCACCCACATACTGATAACAGGCTTGTTTTACAGAACGGTGATTGGAGTGTTACGTATCGAAGACTGGGGAAATTGCCTTGGATCGAGAATGATGGAAGAGTGCGTTCGGATTCGCGAAGGGCAAGAGAGGAAACAAGAACCTTCGTTTCCTCTAGGTTACAACCGGCGCCTCGGCCACACCCGCGAGGCCAAACACACGCTGGTAGCGCTCGATTTCGGCGCGCGGGCCCAGCGCCTTTTGGAAGTTGTCGGAAAGTTTCACGGCCGGCCGGCCATCGGCGTCGTTGAGCTTGCAAACCAGGCTCAGCGGGTTGAAATCCGCGCCGCCGTTGGGATTGCAGTTGCGAAAATCGTTGGTCAGGAGTGTGCCCCAGCCCGCGCTGAACCGGATGCGGCGTCCCGGCGTCCACTTTTTTTCGTCGAGAAAATCGCCGGCCTGGCGGAAATCAGAGGGGGTGTGCCCGCGGTGGATCTTTCCGGAAAAATGGGCATGCAGCCCGAGAATTGTGTCGGCGTCGAGGCCGTCCGACGCGATGAATAATTTCTGCCGCGGGTCGCGACCTCTTTTTTCGAGCCAGGCAATGTATTCGTCGCCAGCCACGAACGGATCCTTGCTGTCCGCGCGCTGGCCCGTCCAATCCGCCACCCAGTCCGGAGCATTGTTGAAGAATTGCGTGGAGCCAAAGGTGTCGGGAAGCAGGATGAGCAGTTCACCTTGATAGGTTTTCTGCCACATCTCCAGCAAGCGGTACTGCGCGGTTTTAAGCTCTTCGTCATTCCTGGCCATTGCCGCCAGGGCCATGGGAAGTTCATGCGCGTTCGTGCCGATCGCTTCCAGATCGTGCTGATAAGCCAGATAGGTATTAGACGTGCCGCCGAAGGTGCTGCCGAGGACGTCGCTCATGGCTTTTACGACGTATTCCTGCCAGAGGAAGCTGTGGCGGCGGCGCGTTCCGAAATCGCTGAGGCGCAATCCCGGCGTGCAGCGGAGCCGCTCCATTTTTTCCCAGAGTTTTGTCTTGGCGCGAGAATAGAGAATGTCCAGCTCGAATTCGGTGAGGCGCTTCAGGTTGGCGCGTGTCTTTAGCTCGCTGATGGCGGAGAGCGCGTAAATCTCCCACATCGTGGTGGCGGTCCAAAGGCCGTGGAAGGAAAGGGAGAACTGGCCGTCCTGGACGCTGAGCTCATAATCGGAGAGGCGGAAGTCGCGTTCGAGCCATTCGAGGAAGGCCTGCTCAAAGATGCCGCGACGCCCGTAGAACGTGTTGCCCGCGAGCCAGATCAGCTCGGACTTGTGAAATCGCAGCTTCTTGGTTTGTTCGAGTTGTTCCCGAAGCTCGTTGACGTCGATTAAATCGGCAAGGCGGACTTCGGCGGAGCGATTGAGGAAGGAAAAGGAAGCGGTCGTCTTTGGAAACTGCTTCCAGATGAACTGCAGCATCAGCAGTTTGTAAAAGTCGGTATCGAGCAGAGACCGGGTAATCGGGTCCAATTCCCAATTGTGGTCGTGCGCTCGGCGAGCCAGGTTGATAATCACAATCCCAATACTTTACCTTACTCGGAACAAAGTTCGGCAATGGTCTGGGTTCGGAAATGGTCTGGTATGGGAAAGGCTGCGAGGACTGCGATTTACTTTCCGGCGCTCGCCGCAGGTTATACAATCTTGCCACTCACAAATCCGCCATCTCACACAAGGAGAGTCTCATGAGGTTTCGCACGATGGGCTGTCTGTTGTCGGCCATGCTTCTGACCGCCGGTGTCGTTTCGCTCGCCCAGCCGCAAGCGGCCACGAATTCGGCGCCGGTCAAGGAAGGCCTGCTTACGGCCGCGGATGTTGGCAATAAATTGTTGCCGGAGAAGGTATTTTTTCGTGGGCAAATTGCCCCCGTGCAGGCTCGCAATACCGGCGGCGTGCGGTATGCGGATGGATTTCTCGTTTTCGCGGGACTTGTGGATAGCTCTGGCTATTCCACCTCTATCCGGGAAAAGTATCAGGCGTATCTGATCAACGAAGTGCCGGTCGAGATCGGCGGGCAAACACTGAAGCCTGGCGCCTATGGCATCGGGTTTCTGGAAGGCAACAAATTCGTCGTGATGGATATCGGGGCGAATGATGTTCTGCAGACGGCCTCGGTGAAAGATTCAGAGATGAAGCGGCCAGTGCCGCTGCAATTTGCGGCGGGTTCCGGGGCGGGGAATTATCGCCTTTACCATGGGCGGGATTATGTGGAGTTTCACCGAGCGAAGTAAGAACTCGCTGTTTTTGGAGTGCGGTGGCTGCGCCACCGCTTTTGAGGTTGACGTGTTGAGACGAAAACAAAGTTTGGCGATAGCGTTCACACCGTAAAAGCGAAAGCTTCGCTTTCGCACTCAAAAGGGTTCAGCCTTTGATTCTGCCGGCGGCCGCGTCCCACGTTACGCTGGTCTTCCTGAAATAGGATTCGTTGGCCATGTGGCACGCCAAAGCGGCGTTGTGGCCGAAGACTGCATCTTCGACAACGGGCTTCCGGGTGCGAACGGCTTGCAGAAAATTCCACATGTGGGGCCGCAGGTCGTCCCACGAATCGCCTTTGTAGGTGTAGCCTTCCAAAATCGGCTCCTTGCCGAGCGCGGGATCGTTCTCTGCGTGCCATTTCTTGTAATACGCAGCGCGCATTTCATGAGGGAAGCCGTTCGCGTAATAGCTCGGGCCAGTGTCTTCGCCGGTTTGCGGGAAATAGGCGATCGTGTTTTCGGTGACTTCCAGAATTCCCTTTGAACCCTGGAACCGGTAGACCTCGGGGGTTTCGCAGCCCAGATTCAGGCGCAGGTACACCGGGATTTTTCCGTACTCGTAAATCACGGCCTGCACGTCCGGCATGTTGCGCCCGTCGTTCCACCGCAGAATGCCGCCAGCCGCCGTGACGCGGGCGGGCGGTTCGTTCCACCCGAGCATGTAGTTCATCCCGCTGACGAGGTGCACGAGAAGATCGCCGGCAACTCCGGTGCCGTATTCCTTCCAGCAGCGCCAGCGCGCAAAGAGCTTGGGGTCGAATTCGCGTTTGGGCACCGTGCCTTGCCAGGTGTCCCAGTCCAGCGTTTGCAGCGAAAGATCTGGCGGTGGCGGATACTCCCAGGCGCCGGTGGGATCATTGCGTCCCAGCGAGCCTTCCACGAGATTCAGTTCGCCGATGATGCCCTTGGCTAGAAGCTCTTTCGCTTTGGCGCAGATCACCGAACTTACGCGTTGTGAACCGATCTGCACGATGCGCCCCGTCTTTTTCGCGGCCGCCACCATGGCAACGCCGTCTTCTGCGCTGTGCGACATCGGCTTCTCACAATAGATGTCCTTCCCCGCGCTTACCGTATCCACGACTATTTGTTTGTGCCAGTGGTCGGGCACCGCCGCGATGATGCAGTCGATCTCCTTGTTGTCCAGCAGTTCCTGGTATCGCCGCGTGGTCCTGATTTTTGGCCCGGCAATTTCTTTCGCCAGCGTGTGCCGCCCGTCGTAGAGATCGCAGGCTGCCACGCACTCCGTGCCGGGCAGGGAGACCGCAGTTCCGAGCAGTCCGGAGCCCTGCATTCCGATGCCGATAATTCCGAAACGAACGCGCTCAAGCGCAGCTCCCTCCAGCGCGCCGGGAATCTTCATTGGTTCGAGCGCGATGCTTCTTGCGGCCACCATTGCGCCGGTTGTCCCCGCGCTGGCTTGCAGAAACGATCTACGGCTCCACTGTTTTCTGCTCATGATTTTCTCCGTGTTTCGAGATTTATTTTGCGTATCGTTTGCTACGGCAGCGGCTGGATGCTCACTTCCTTGAAAAATACCACATCGTTCTTGCTGTGATTCTGGAGGCCAAAGTAGCCTTCGTCCGGCCGAGGGCCGAGCAGAGGCTCGAAATCGAATTTGCGCGGGGGAACCGGGTCGCCTTCGTGATAGTCGGTCACCTTCACGCCATTCACCTCGACGATTGTGTGCGGCCCGTCAATCGTGATGACCATGGTGTTCCACTCGGGGCCGGGCTTCGCAGGTTTTGCCAGCGGCTTGGTGAGTGAATAGAGTGTGCCCGTCATGTGGAATTCATCTTCACCGGAAGTCTCGGGATGATTGTCAATCTGCACTTCGTAACCATAATGGACCGGCATCCAGGCTTCGCGCGGCTCAAGCGGAATGCGGATGTAGACACCGGAATTGTCGTTGAAATCACGCATCTTGAAAACCACGCGCAGCTTGCAGTGGCCAATCTTCCCGCCCGTCCAATACAACAGGCCCATTCCGCCATGCGTCTCGATCAAGCCGTCGGCCACCGTCATCTCACCGGGCCCGACGTGTTTCCAGCCGCTGAGATCCTTGCCATTAAAGAGTTGCTTCCACTCGGGCTCTGGTTTTCCTGAGGCCAATAGAAACACCGCTGCGGCTGCCACCATCAATGCACGCAAACCCCGCATCCCTCACCTCCACTGATTTATGAAGCAAACAGATTTCGCGCCATGAACCACAAATTTGCCGGCCGTTCCGCCAGGCGGCGCACGAACCATGGATACCAATAGGTGCCGTACGCCACCAGCACCCCGGAACGATAACCCTCGCGCGCCAGGCGTTCCTGTTCTTCGCGCTGGATTCCGTAAAGCATCTGCACTTCGAAATTGCTTTTGGCAAATCCGTTCCGGGCCGCGTGCTCTGTCAATCGCCGGATCAATTTCACGTCATGCGTGCCAAATGCCGAGCGCAAGCAGCGATCGGACGCTTGCGCGGCCATCATTGCGGTTGCCAGCGAGAAGTAGTTCTCGTCCACATCCTGTTTTTTGGGGTAAGCGATTTCGGACGGTTCCTTGTAGGCGCCCTTCACCAGACGGATTGAGGGCCGCAGGGGCAGCAATGCCTCGACGTCCTTCTGAGTGCGATAGAGATAGGCCTGGAGGCAAATCCCAACGTTTGGATATTTCCCGAGCGCTCGTTTGTAAATGTCCAGCGTTGCCTCCACGTATGAGCTTGCTTCCATATCCACCCAGACGATGGCGTCTTTCTTTTCTCCGGCGATAATTCGTTCCAGGTTTTCAAAACAGAAGTCGGGAGAGAGATCGAGGCCAAGTTGAGTCAGCTTCACGGATACTTCGGTGTTCAAGCCGGATTCATGGATACGCCGTAAGACATCGACGTAATGTCCGGTCACTTGCAACGCCTCGGCGCGATCCTTGACGTTCTCACCCAGATTCGTGAAGACGCTGGCAATTCTCTTTAGTTCGAGGCTGCGCGCCGCTGCCATCGCGGCGTCCAGGCTTTCTCCCGGCATGAATCGGGAGACGCTTCGCCGCACAAATGGATAGTTGACCGCGTTCTCCCGAAGCCATCTGTTTTGGGAAGCGGCAAGCAGTATGGACCGCATCAGTGCCATGGCTTTTCGGCTCTCCTCGACGGGGCCAAACGCGCAACCGCCGTTCGCCGCACTATTCTAATTCAGGTGTGGACGGATGATAGCTTGCAAAGTTTCCAGGGAAGGGCCGTTGAGAAGAGAGAGCGGATGCCGCCCTCGGCATGCCTGAATGGCGAAGAGCAGCCGAATAGATGTGGCTATTCGCCCGCCCAAAAGCATCGAAGAAACGCTCACGGAGTAGTCCGCAACACAATCAAACACACCGGCACTCGAAAAGTTGCGGTTGCGAGGATAGAAGGCAGTTCAGGCTCGCGCCAGGCCCATAAATACTGACTTTTTGCCCAGTCGTGATATATGCTTTTGGAATTTCGTGCATCTAACTGGGAAGCAACACAAGAGGAGATTTATTTATGAAACAACCCAGACTCAGTACATTCCTTGGTGCGGTGGTTACCGCAGCTTTACTGTTTACCCCATCGGCGAAAGCTCAATCGCAGGCGGCTGCGGGGAACGTCACCTTCACCGTCACGGCGGTGGGCAAGAAAAACGCCGATGTTTCGAATATCCCGAAGGACGATGTTCAGCTGTTTCAAGGCAAGGATCGCAAACAGATTGGCGATTGGAAGAAAGGTGACTCACTCTTCCTTGCTATCCTGATTGACGATTCTATCGAGTCCTCGGCCGGGGGGCAGTGGGATTATTTGCGCGAATTCATCATGGCGCAGCCGCCTTCCACAGCGATTATGGTTGGCTACATCACTGACAATGGCACGAGGGTGCTGCAGGACTTTACGCCCAATCATGAGCTTGCCGCGAAGGCTTTGCGCCTGCCCATCGGTATCGGCTCTCTCGGCTCTAGTCCGTATCTCGGAACCCTGGACCTGTTGAAGCGCTGGCCGAAAACGGGCCCACGGCGTTCCGTGATCCTGATTACGTCGGGCATCGACTTTTTCCGCGGACCTGGTTTTGGCCCGTTTTCTCCCGACCTCGATCCGCTGATCTCGCGCGCCGAGCGGCAGAATACAAACATCTGGACGATTTACTATCCGAGCGCCAGCCACCGCGGGCGTTCCTTCTTCCTGGGGAACCGCGCGCAGAACAATCTGGACAAACTCTCCCAGGACACCGGCGCGGAATCCTATTTTCTGGGTACGCAGTCGCCGGTTTCCATCAAGCCGTATCTGGATGAAATTGGCGTGCACCTCAACAATCAATATCTGTTGACGTTTGCCGGCAGCGGCGGATCGAAAGGGAAGTATCAGTCCGTAAAAGTGAAGACCACGCTTAAGGAAGTGGAATTAATCACTCCCGCGGCGGTTTTCATTCCACCAACCGGCCAGTGAAACGCTGACGATCAAAAAAAAGGCGCGGGATAGAAATCTCGCGCCTTTTTCATGCCGTTTCCAGAATTTTCTAAATAGCTTGCGTGGAGTCTCGAATTACCAATTCCGCGTGCAGCTTTTGTGCAACCACGCTCCAGTCGCGATTCTCGTGCCCGGCTTTGATAGCTTCCATCACGATGTTCACTGCTGCGGCCCCCATTGTCTCGAGCGGTTGGCGCACGGTAGTCAAGGACGGGACTGAGAGCCCGGCAATGGCAATGTCGTCGAAACCAATCACCGAGCATTGCTCCGGCACGCTTATGCCAGCCTTGGCCAGCGCGCGGACGGCGCCCAGCGCCGTCAGGTCGTCGAACGCAAGAAGCGCAGTGAATTTCTTTTTCTTCTGCAGCAATTCCTCAGTCAAGCGGTAACCATGCTCGAAACTTGCATTGGCATCGAACACGTCGGGTAGCCGTGTCACCAGTGAAGAGTCGATCTCGAGTTTTACGGACTGCGCGAATTTCTGAATGCCTCGCCACCTGGGCGCGGTGTCAATCAGGCGCTTCGGCCCGAGGATCATCGCAATGCGCCGGTGACCGAGTTGATAGAGGTGCTCCAGCGCCATTCGCCCGCCGGCTTCATTGTCCACCATCGCAAAACTGACGCGGTTCCCTGGAATTTCCCAGCCGATGGTGACTGTCGGGACTTCCGCTTTGTTCAGATCCGCAAGAACGTGGATATCCACGAGCAACCAGTTGGCCACCACGATCAGGCCGTCCACATGCCGCTCGAGCAACATTTCCAGGTAGCGCTCGAATCGTTCGCGCTGGTTGTGGGCGTCGGAGAAAATCGGAAGGTACGCGAGGGGGTAGAGAGCGTTCTCGATGCCGCGCAAAATTGGCGTACAGAAGGGATCCATCACGTCGGTCAGCATTACGCCGATGCTTTGGCTTCGCTTGCTGCGCAGAAAGCGTGCCATGGCGTTCGGGCGGTAACCCAGGCGCTTGGCGGTTTCTTCAATCTTTTTTTTCGTGTTGGATGCGATGTACCTGGCCAGCGGCGCATTATTCAGGACGATCGAAACCGTGGCCGGGGAAAAGCCCGTGGCTTTGGCGACATCCCGCATGGTGACCAGCCCGCGCCTGCTTTGTGCTTTCATGCCCGCGCCTCGCGCGCTTATCATCCGGCGACAGCCCCCGAAATAGCAAATCCAAAAGCAGGTGTATTCAACTGTTAATTACTGCGCGGAGGAAAGGAAATGCGCTCCCTTGATTTGGCAGGGATCGCCAACTGGAATGGGCGTTTTTTACTCTTCCGGCGGTATTTCAAACGACATTTCCTTGCGGAATCCGGAGGTCTTCCAGACTCCAAAAGCGATTCCTGCCAGCATCCAGATTGAGCCTACGATAATTGCTGGACGACTGAGATTCAGCCAGAGCGCCAGACAGATCACAAAGCCGAGAACCGGGGGGATCAAGAACCCCAGCTTCTTCTCCTTAGCGCGCACGTAATATCTAAGGAGCGCCGCGACGTTTACGCCCATGAACGCAATGAGAGCCCCGAAATTCAGCATTTCCGCGCCAAGGCCATACGCCTCTCCGCCATTCATGATTTTCTTGAAGGTTTCCCAGGTTAACGACGTCGCGCCCAGCGAGTAGGTCTTATATCCGGCCACGATTTCCAGCAGGAAGGCCCCTACCAGCGCCACGCCTCCCACAAGGAAGACGTTATTCCGGGGGATGCGGTGTTTTTCGTCCACAACTCCAAAGAATGACTTTGGCAGGGCGTTGCTCCGCCCCATCCCGTAAAGAAGCCGTGCCGCACCGATCTGTGCGCCCAGGCCGGACCCGAAATTTGCAAGTAAAAGTGTGAACCCCACGATCGGAAACAACGGCTTCCAGGAACGCCCTGCCACGTACGAGTATGCGGTGTTGATGTCCGGGAACGGTTGCGAAGCCGGCCAGATCAACTGGGCGATGTAAACTTCGAATGCAGAGAGTATGCCGATCACCACGCACGTCAATACCGTCGCCAGCAGGATATTTCGCCTGGGATTTTCCGCTTCTTCCGACAATGTGGAAATGCCGTCGAAACCTATATACGTGAGAACAGCGATGGAGGTACAGCCGAACAAACCGGTAAACGTAAACGTCATCGGGTCATAGAACGGCCGCGTGAAGTAAGCCCCGTCGTGCGGCACACCGAATATGTATCGCGCTCCCGCGATGAAGATGGCCACGACCACAATCCCCATGAAGAAGGCCATGCCGGTATTAATGCGGGCTGAGGTCTTGATGCCCCGCACATTCAAGAACGTGAACACAATCACGAAGAAAATCTTCCAGATCCATGGCGGCACGCCCGGCGCAAACTGGCTGGCCTGTCCTGCGCACCATACGGTGCAAATCAGCGGGTTCAGCATGTAGTCCATCACCATGCTCCACCCAGTGACGTACCCGACGGCGGGATTCACTTCCTGCGCCACGTACGTGAAGGCGGAACCGGCGCTTGGATAAGCGCGGGCCATGCGGCCGTAGCTGATCCCCGTGAAGAGCATGGCGACCATGGCAATCAAGATCGCCGTGACAACATGCCCTTTTCCGCGGTCGCTCAACACGCCGAAAACGGACATCGGCGCCACCGGTTGAATCACGATGACTCCGTACAAAATCAAATCCGTAAGGGTGAGGGTTCTACGCAGGCGGGGACCCGCACCGGCGGTGCCAGCTTGTGTGCTCAAGCACCTCTCCTTTTTGGCGGTCGGCTGCCGTTGGAGCCCAGCACCACGGCACGCGTGAGATTTTTCGGTGCGTCGGGGTTGAGGCCCTTGCGCAGGCCGATGGCGGTTCCCATCAGGTGTGCAGGAATTGCGGTCACAGCGTACCGTGCAAACTCCGGTCCATCAAGGGACAGTTCAATGAGCAGGTCGCTGTGCTTTTTGAGCTCCGGCGTTGCGCGATTCACAATCACGCAGATTGCCGCGCCCAGCTCCTTCAGTTCCTTCACCAGCAGCGTCTCCGCTTCGGCGGCCGCCTCGGAGATAAAGAAAGTGATAAGTGTGTCCGGCCCGGCAATCGAGCGCGGTCCGTGGCGGAATTCCAGCGAGTGGTAAACCTGCGCATAGGAAGAAGACATTTCCGTCACCTTCAGCCCGGCTTCCTGTGCGAGCCAGTAGTGCGCGCCCTGGCCGAGGAAGACATAGTCCGCGAATTTTTTCCTGGCCGTGAATTCCTGGATCTTTTTCGCATTGGCGTCCAGCCATTGCTGCCCGCGCTGAGGCAACTGGTCGAGCGCTCCGGAGAATTGATTGTCGCCCACGAACTGCAAACCCAATCGCTGGAACGCCAGCAGAATGGCGGTGAATGATCGCGTCATCACCGTGCTTTTTTCATCCGCCCAGGTGAGTTTGAACGAATGGGTGCACAGCGTTTCCAGAGGGCTTTGGGGATTGCAGGTGACCGCGAGGGTTTGCACGGCAGGGTGTTTCTGCAGCAATTCCGCCGCGCGCAGAACCTCGGTGGTTTCGCCGGAGCGCGACATCAGCACAACTTGCTCCGCCCCTATCCGCCGGAGCGTCCCTTCCGGTGCGAAAAGCAACTCCGAAGCCGGCACGCCGGTTGCGGGAATGTAAAAGTGCTTGGTCCAGAGGGCGGCAATCAGCCGGGAAAGGTAGTAGCTGGAGCCACAGCCGACAAAAAGCCACGGGCTGCGGGGGGAAAAGAGATCGGAGAACTTTTCCAGCAAGTGCGCTTCGCGGAGTTGAGTTTCCGTTTCGGTCCATACGCGAGGTTGAGAGAGGATTTCCTGCAGGGTATGCTCGCCCGGTTTGCCCTGCCGGTTCCGCGCTGCTGACTTTATTCCGGCGGTATGCTTCGTCAAGGAATGCCTCTTATTGAATCGTTTCAATACTGCTATATTGCGCAATGTGCGTTTCCCGCGCAAGCCTTAATTTCCCGGCTCCTCGCGCAGCGCTTCGGCGGAGATCGATGTTTACCCTGTCCTTTCGTACAGTGCGGTTAATTTCCCACAGCGGATATCGTTTCGTTCACATGCCCGTATTTCGGAAGTAACACCCGCTCGCACTTTCGCGTCTAATAGAATATACAAAGGATAAGGTTGGCCCGTCTTAAACCGGGCCGCAACATGAGCGATATTTCTTTCATCTTCGAGCGGCGCCTGTTCCAGCGCATCCTGCTGCACGGGGCAGGTTTCCTGCTGATTTTTCTGGCTGCCAACTGGTTGCGTGAAATCATGCTGCGGCCGAATCCGATCCTGCAAGGTTATCTTCAAATTACCACTGGTATTTTCGCCTTTGTTTTCGCGGCAGTCGCGCTGGTCCGGTTCCAGGGCACGCAGGATCGCATCTCGCTGATTCTGGGATCCGGGTTCCTGCTTTCCGGTGCAACGCTGATCGCCTCCAGCATCCTCTTTTTCCAACTGATTCACGAGTCGCAGATCTGGTATCTGTGGGCGCCGGTTGCCTGGTGGATCAGCCGGCTGCTGCTGGCCCTGCTTTTTGCGATGGCCCTGCTGGTGGAGCACTTCCGGCCCCGTTCGCGCCATCCGAAGATGGAAATCGCCGGCGGACTTTTCGCGGTGCTCGCGCTGACGTACCTGATTGCTGCCGTGTTGCGGAGACTTCCGCCCGACGTTTCGCGTCAACCTGATGCATTCATCCCGAATCCGCTGCAGCTGATCCCCGCGGTGATTTTCCTGATTGCCTTGTTTGGATACCGCCGGCGCAAGTACCTGCAGGATTCGGGTTTCGACAAGTCCGTGTACCTGGCGGTCTGGCTGAATCTGGCGGCGCAGCTCGCGGCGTGCCAGTCTATCAAGCTGCTCGACGGCCCGTTCGTTTTCGCACAGTCCATGAATGTGATGAGTTACGCGATCCTGCTTGGCGGCTCGCTGATTGACAGCGCAAAGGTTTTTGAGCAGGTGCGGCATCTTGCGGCCAGCGACCCGCTTACGGGCCTCGCCAACTATCGCAAGCTTCTCGATGTTCTGGACACCGAGACTGAGCGTACTTTGCGGACCGGGCGGCCGTTTGCCGTGTTGCTTCTCGATCTGGATGGACTGAAGAAAATCAACGATACTTATGGCCACCTTGTCGGCAGCCGGGCGTTGTGCCGCGTGGCCGATATCCTGCGATTCCACTGCCGCGCCATTGATACCGCCGCTCGCTATGGAGGCGACGAATTCGCGGTGATTCTGCCGGAAGCTCGCGAGGAAGAAGCCGAGCGCGTGGCCACTCGCATTCGCGAAACGCTTGCCGCCGATCAGGAACACCCGCCGCTTTCCGCCAGTATTGGCGCTTCGGTTTATCACGGCGAAGGCGAGCGGGTGGAAAAGCTTCTGCAGGAAGCGGACCAGAACCTGTACGTGGAAAAAGCGCGGCGAAAGGAAAGCGCCGCGCGTGCCTCCGATACTTCCCGCCGCCGCTTGAAAAAGACTTAAGCTGCCTGGCGCCCGCTATTTGGACGGCTGAAAGGCCGTCAATTGATCGGCAATCTTTGCTTTGTCGCCCACCACCACGATGGTCATCTCTTCGGGCTTAATGTAGTCCTGGGTCATCTTCTGGACAAGCGCCGGAGTGACCCCGTTCACCTTGGCCACATACGTCTTCAGGTAGTTTTCTCCAAGCCCCTGAAAGTCCACATTCTCAAGTTGGCCGATCAGGGCGCTGCGGTTGGAATTCTGGATCACGAAGATTCCCGAAAGGTAGTTTTGTATTCCCTTTAGCTCGGTTTCGCTGACAGGTTCCTTCTGCATCCGCGTGACCTCGCCAAGAATTTCCTTCAGGGAAGGCCCCGTGTATTGCGTGGTTACGTCCGCGATTTCCGCCCAATATCCGTCGTGATAGCGGCGCGAGAGTTCGCTATGAGGGGAATAAGTGTAGCCCTTCTGCTCGCGGATATTCGCGGTGATGCGCGAATTGAATGAGCCGCCGAGAAGTGAGTTCGTCACGATGAGGGAAACGGTATCGGGGCTTGTCGCGGGAGGCACCGGCAATCCCACGATCAGCGTGGATTGCGGGGCGCCGGGGCGGTCCGTCACGTCCAGCACTCGTTGAGGCTTCAGTACCGGAACATTTTCCATGCGCGCGGGTCCCTTGCTCCAAGCCCCGAAGCTATCTGAGATCGCTTTCTTGACAGCGGGCGCGTCGAACTTTCCGGCGACATAGAGATGCGCCCTCTGCGCGCCGAAATTTCCGGTGTAGAAATCCTTCACATCCTGGATGGTCAGTTTCTTGATGTCGGCTTCGGTCGGCACCACCGTCGCGTAGGGATGATCTCCGTACAGGATTTTCCGAAATTTCACCAACGCGATTGTTTGTGGCTGCGAATTTTGCAGCGCGATCTGCCGCAGCGCGTCATTCTTCAGGCGGTCGATTTCGGATTGTGGCAGGCGCGGATGCTGCGCCACGTCGGCCAACAGCTTCACCGCATCCGGGGCGAATTCCTGAAGGACGTCGATTCCCAGCTTGGTCTGGTCCTTGCCGGCGTGCACATCCAGCGTGCTTCCCATGCGGGCGGCGGCTTCCGCCACTTGCTGAGCGCTCAGTTTCTCCGTGCCTTCCTTCATCAGGTCGGTCGTCAGGCTGGCCACTCCGACGCGGCTCGTCCCCTCATTGATTTCTCCGGCATCCACGGACAGGCTAATTGCCGCTTTCGGAATAATCCCATACGGCACCAGGGTGACCTTCATCCCGTTTGGCAGCGTATAGGTTTCATTCGACGGCACCGTGAACGCTTTTGGGGGACCGCCCTCGGGCGGGGATTGCTTTTGCGCTACGGCAGGCGTAATTCCCAGAATGCTTCCCACGATTGCCAGCAGGCCGAGCTTTTGCATTGTTTTGTTCATTTGTATTCTCCTTGCCTACTGGTTTTTCGCCGGTGTTGCGGCGTCTTTCGGTGCGGGTTGCAATTCAATGACTGTGCGGTTCGTCGAGCGCAGATATTCCTGCGCGGTTTTCTGCACCAGTTCGGGAGTCACTTTGTTGAATTGGCTCACCAGATCATTCACGCGGGCTGGATTGTCGTCAAAGAGAGCAAAGCTGGCGAGGAGATCCATCAAGCCGAAGCCGCCGAATTCGCCCATTGTGTCGTAGAGACTGGAGCGGAGTTTCACTCGCGCGCGATCGAGCGATTTCTGGTCGACGGGTTTGGTGCGAAGCGGTTCGATCACCGTGTCGATGGCTTCGATAACCGTTTCCGGCTTTGTTGTCGGATCGTAGGTGACGTCGGCCGCCAGCAGCATCGGCCCCTTGTAGTTGAACATGTTGCCGAGCATGTTGATGCCGCCTTCGACGCTGTCGGTCAGTCCGCGCTTTTGCACCAACTCCTGCCGCAGCAGGCTGTCGTCGCCTTCGATCAGCATCTGTTCCAGCAGGCCCATGGCGTAATATTCCGGCGAGTTGCGCTCCGGCATCTGGTAGCCGACGGCAATCGCAGGGCGCGGCGCCAGCGGGTCTTTCTTTATGACGATCTTTTCTTTTTCCTGCCGGGGTTCGCTCAGGTCGGGCTGTGGCGGAACTTGCGCCGATTTAATGCCAGCAAAATATTTTTCCACCATTTTTTTCGCGTCCGCGTTTTCGAAGTCGCCCACGATCACCAGCACCGCGTTGTTCGGCGCATAATAGGTGTCGAAGAACTGCTTCACTTCATCCAGCTTTGCCGCTTCGATATCCGTCAGGTCGCCGTAGAAATTGTGCGCGTTGTACCAGTTCACGTTTGCGGCCATCGGCAGGTCGATCCAGGGGAAGCCGCCATAGGGGCGGTTCAGCACGTTTACCTTTACCTCGTTGCCCACCACGCCCTGCTGATTTTTCAAATTGTCTTCGGTCACCGCCAGGCCGCTCATGCGGTCCGCTTCCGCCCAGAGAATCGTTTCGAGCTTGTTGGAGGGAACGACTTCGAAGTAATTTGTGAAATCGAATCGCGTGGAGCCGTTCAGGATTCCGCCGTTGGTCTGGATCAGTTTGATGAATTCCATTTTTCCCAGATTCTTCGAACCCTGGAACATCATGTGTTCGAAGAGGTGCGCGAAGCCCGTGCGGTCTTTCGGCTCGATGCGGAACCCGATGCGGTAATAGACGCCCACGCACACTGTCGGAGCGGTGTGATCTTGCGAAAGCACTACGCGCAATCCGTTCGGGAGTTTGTAGTACTCCACCGGAACGTGAAACTCTTCAGCCGCCGCGGCCGCCGCCGGCAGCGCCAGTGCCAACAGCAGGCCCAGCAGCGCCAGCACACCCTGCCCGGGTCCTCTTCGTGCTCCTTGCATGCTTCCTCCTAGGTCCGAATCGTCGAAATGACTGTGGGAAAGGCTTGAGGCAAACCCCTACTCTGATAAAGACGTAAACGCTTGCCGAAAGTTTCGTTGGAGATCATGGCGCGCTAGAAAACGGCCCTCTTCTGCAGCGTGGCTTTGCTCGCCAGGGAAAAGCGAGGTTCCGCTTTTCCTTCGCCGCAGATTTGCGCGGCCAGGTATTCGCCCAGCGCCGGGCCGTGCTTGAATCCGTGACCCGAGCCGCCGCCGGCAAGCCAGACGTTGGGCATATCTGGATGTCGATCAATCAGGAAATCTCCGTTCGAAGTGTTTTCATACTGACAGACGCGCGTTTCCACGATTGGCGCGTCCTTGAGTGCCGGAAACCGGCGCGCTACATAGTTGCGAGCCCACTCCGCGCCTTCTGCCGTGACGATGCGTGATTGCGTGTCTGGGTCTATGCGCTCGCCGTGGGCATCGCGGGCCATTTTCAGGCCGCGCGATTCAATGTCCGGCATTCCGTAAACTTCATCGTGGTTGAAAAGCCAGGTTGGCAAGGCGGGCGGCGCAAACCGCGCATCGCCCGCCGGGCTGCCGAAGAAGAAGACTTCCTGGCGAGTGGGGAAGATGCGCTGGCCGAGCAATTCCGGAAAAACTTTGCCGAGCCATGGGCCGCAGGCAAACACAAAGTGTTTAGCGGAAAAAGCGCCGCACCGGGACGTCGCAAGCTTCGTGATCGTTCCGCTGCCATCCGGCGTGACGGCCTGGGCAATCAGAAACTCGGCGCCTTTCTTCTTCGCTTCTTCCATCACCGTTTGCACGGCGCGCCGTGCCAGCAGCACCCCGCTTCCCGGCTCGAGCAGGCCGCGGCTAACGCCATCGAAATTTACTTGTGGATAGCGCTTTGTGAGGGCTGCGTTGTCCATCACCTCGTGCGGGATGCCGCAGCGCTCAAGGGTTGCCTGCGATTCTCTCAGCCGCAGGTCGTCCGCGCCCTCCAGCCAGAGCACGCCGGTTTGCTGAAACAAGGCCTGGCCGCACGCGGCCGAAAGTTCTTTCCATTGCGCCAGGGATCGCTGCGACCAGCGCGTATAGATTTCATCCGCCGCGTAGCTCATGCGGATGATGCGTGTCTCTCCGCCGGAGCTGGCCCGCGGGTGGGCCGCGCCGTACGCATCCAGCACCAGCACTTTCAGTTTGCGTTTCGCGAGATGCCAGGCCGTCCACGAGCCAAAAACGCCCGCGCCGACCACGACCACATCGTAGGTGGAGGATTGCGTCATCGCCCCCGTATTCTACCGTGCAAACTGATTTCCGGCGTGTCGATTGATTTTCGAGAAGACTATTTCGAAGCGAGCAATGCGGCCCAGTGGCTCAGATGATTGAGCGACTCCGTGTGCGTTGGGTCCAGGTGCAGCGGCGTTACAGAGGTTTCACCGGCAAAAATTGCGGCGTAATCCGTTTCGGCGTCCAGCTCCATTCCGCTGTCAATGCGCTGTTCGCTCAGCCAGTAATAATCCTGCCCGCGCGGGTCCTTGCCCTCTCGCAAAACGGTTCGCGTGATTTTCTTCGATTGCCGCGTGAACTTCACCGCGCCATTCCAGTTTTCCGGCACATTCACGTTCAGCAGCACCTGGGGCGGCAAACCTTCTTTCAGAATCAACTCTGCTGCGTGCCGTGCGATTTTCGCGGATGGTGCAAAATCCGAATTGCCACGTTTCGAACACAGCGACATCGCCAGACCAGGCACATGGTGAATTACAGCTTCACGCGCCGCGCCTACCGTGCCGCTGTAATAGACGTTTTCGCCCAGGTTCGCGCCGTGATTGATCCCCGAAATCACCAGGTCCGGCGGCTCCTTCAGCAGTTTGTGCAGGGCTACGATCACGCAGTCGGCCGGAGTGCCATCGATGGCCCACTCGTTTTCCCCCGTTGGATGACACACAATCGGCTGCCGCAACGTCAGACTCTGCGCGGCCCCACTGCGCTCCCAACTCGGCGCCACAATGCTTACGTGCGCAACCGCGCGCAACTCTTCCGCCAGCGCTTTCAGCCCCGCCGCCTGGTAGCCATCA
>Ga0137415_10002184_pt1 | contig 19477 bp, 21 predicted proteins | sample CZODoug3_1_1_16f_FD_183082 | JGI IMG/M metagenome (GOLD analysis project Ga0137415, IMG submission 183082) | Vadose zone soil fungal communities from Angelo Coast Range Reserve, California, USA - CZODoug3_1_1_16fungal (Hybrid Assembly) | ecosystem: Environmental > Terrestrial > Soil > Vadose...
GGGCGGCCGCGGCGGGTCACCTCGATGTCGTGCGGCGGTTGGCTGATGCGGGCGGTGACGTCGTCGGGCGCGGTGACGACCACGGGTTGGAAGTCATCGGCTGGACAACCTGTTGGGATGGTGGCGATGACGCCGCGCACCGCGCCGTTGCGGAATATCTCCTCAGTCGCGGGGCGCGGCATCACATCTACTCGGCTATCTCGCTGAATCTTGCGGACGAAGTTCGGCGCATCGTAGCGGCCCATCCATCGACACTCAACAGCCGAATGAGTCGAAACGAAAACAATGAGATGCCTTTACACTACGCGGTCCAGCGAAATCGGCCGGAGATGGTTTCGCTATTGCTGGACCTCGGCGCCGATCCCCTGGCAGTGGATGGAGCGGGCATGCCAGCGGCTGCATATGCGACGGCGCCGGATATAGACGTGCGGGTGATGGAGAAAATTCGCGCGCTGACATCTTCGGAGCTGGTCAGTGCCGCGCGCGGAAGCCGTCCCGCGCAGACCGGCATGATGGACTTGGCCGCTATGGTGGCTCTGGGCGACTGGGAAACTGCCAGCCGACTCTTGAGCGAGAATTCAAAAACCATCCAGCCCGGCGCGCTGCATCTGATGGCCAAGCGAAATGATGTTGCCGCCCTGAAATGGCTGCTCGATCACGGCGCGAATCCCAATGCCCGCTGGACGCATTGGGAGGCGGAGGTTACACCGCTGCACCTCGCCGCGTCGCAGGGTCACGCGGAAAGTGTGCACCTGCTTCTCAACGGCGGTGCTGATCCGAGCATCCGCGACAGCATGCACGATGCCGACGCGATCGGTTGGGCCGAATTCTTCGGAAAGCCGGATATAGTCCAGATCCTCAAGGCCCACGCGATGAAGGCAAAGGGCTAGCGGCATCGCTGCCGATCGACGCCACGATAGGTATTCCCACGAACGGAAAATGTCCGATCAGCTGAACCCACCAGCGTACGTTGATCGCTGGTGGCCGGTGCAGAAGAAGCGGAATGACCGCGAGCGACATCACGATCCAGATGAAAGGTCCATAGAGCGATGCAACCTTGACCACTCCGTACCGGGTGGCGAGGAGTCTACGTATCAAAGGCAGACGCAGACCGAGAAACAGAAACACGGCGGACCAACCAAAGGCGACTCCAAAATGCATGAGATGCGGTGCGTTTCATCGCGAATACGGTAAGTGTCGCCGGCTCGGACCTCAATGGGCGATCAGCTTCTACGACTTACATTGTCATATCGTGGCCATGACACTCTGGATCGACGCCGACGCAGCACCGCAGCCCGTCAAGGAGATTTGCTTGCGCGCCTCCGAGCGCCTTGCGCTTGCGACGGTCCTGGTGGCAAATCAGCGACTGCCGATTCCACTCGGATACGCACACGTGTCGGCCGTGCGCGTCGACGGCGGACCTGACGTTGCAGACCGTTACATCGCCGAGCATGCGGTCGCGGGGGATGTGGCAGTCACTGCCGACATCCCGCTCGCCGCGCTCCTGGTGCCGAAGGGTGTGGCCGTCCTCGACCCCCGGGGGGAAGAGTACTCGGCGGAAAACATCGGCGAGCGACTTTCCGTGCGAAACTTCATGGATGGACTGCGGACGACCGGCGTCGATACCGGTGGCCACTCAGCTTACGGCCCGCGAGAGAAGCAGGCATTCGCAAACGCACTCGACCGCGTGCTCACGCGGGCGCTCCGGCAGGGCTGATCGCCTCGCGATCAAACGTCAAACTCACGCGCTGAAGTCAATCAGCAATCATGTACTCGCTCTAATCATGTACTCGCTCTGCACCAGGCCGCTCGGATACGTGCGCGTGGCCAAGTGCTCAAGTCGGACGTCGCGCGATAGTGACCCGAACAATGGAATCCCGCTTCCGAGGAGGACCGGGATGCGCGTGATGATCAAACGCTGAATCAGTCCCGCCTCCAGGAAACGCTGTATGGTAACGCCGCCATCGATATAGAGATGCTTCAAGCCGCGCTCAGCGAGCCGAGTCACGATTTCCTTCGGAGTGCCGGTCATCACATCACACACGGCGCCGTCAGGTACTACTATCGCTGACGGCGTCGAGGTGAGCACTACCACCTGCTTCTTACCATAAGGCCAGGCATCGAACGTCAAAACCGTCTCGAACGTCTTGCGGCCAATGACGATGGCGTCCACCGTGGCTATGAACTCGTCGTAGCCGTGGGGCTCAGCGTCGACTGGCAGCCAGTCCAGCGCGCCGTTCTGCCTCGCAATGAATCCGTCGAGGCTCGCCGCGATGAATACCGATGCTTTCATCTACTATGGAGAAGAGAGCCGATCCCGAGAGACTCGGGCTTGCCCGGGCTCTTCACTTCCGAATCGGCCCCGCACTCGACAGTACACCACCGAGCGCGTCCAACTTGTCCGACCAGTACTTCTTGACCTGATCTGCTGTTTGGCGGTCAGGCAACTTCGTGTGCTGCACGGCGACCGAGCTCTTCGACGTTCCCTTCGCGGTGAATCCTACGGCGATGATAGAGCGATCATCCCAATCGAGTCGCATCGATTTCGGGGCGGTAGCAGTGCGTACCTTGACCTTCGCGCCATCCAACCAGCGACGGCGCGCGCCCGCGTCCGACCACGCATCGAACAGTGTCGTCACCGGCACGTTGTAGGTGCGTGACTTGCTCGCTTCGTACGTGCCATCACGCCGCTGCCCGCGCGCGCGCAGCCCCTTGATGCGCTCGTACCCGACGGTGACTGTCTGCGACCACCATGAATCGACCTTGTACTTCTTACTCACCAACGCGACGATATCGCGATGCGGCATCTGCTCGGCGCCGTAGTGGTCGAGTGCGTGCACCCAGCGTTCCCAGGTGCAGCCCGTCTTCGCCTTCAGTTTCTTGTCGCTCATGCCCGCGACCGCCGCGAAGTCCAAAGATCTGGACGCGGACTTGGGCGGAGCCGCCGCGGGGGTAACCGCTGCCAGCTTGGGCTTTCTATTGTTGATGTGTGCGCGGGCGGCAGTATAGGCTTCGCCCGTCTTTCTCATGCGAGCGCGAACCAGGCGCTTGAGATCCTTGTTGCGTGGCATCGTCAATTCTCCTTTGGATACACCACGGAACTCTCCCCAGCAGCGCACCATGGTGACGCAAAGGACCGACGAAACCAATCCGGGAGTGTGCCCCCCTTTGCCTCTCACAGGACCCGGCTGGGGCGGAGTCTCAAGAGGTTGGGCGCGGATCGCCGCCATCAACATCATGTGATGTTCGAACGACGGCGTCAAGGCATTTTCGTTGCGGCCAGTCCGCCAATGATTGAGCGGCGCCGAGGCAATCCTCAGTCGGCGCCGAGCCAGTCATCAAGCCGCGCCGACGCGTTGTCGCACGGTGTCGATGTCCCGCACGGGACGCACCTCGACGCATCCGGTACGCGTCCACGGGAATTCGGCCGCAATTCGCACCGCCTCGTCCATGTTCTCGGCTTCGATCAGGTTGAAGCCCGCCAGGAGCTCCTTGGTCTCGGCAAATGGCCCGTCAAGAACAGTTAGCCTGTTCTTGCGGATGCGTAAGGACTTGGCGGTAGATGCGCGTTCAAGCATCTGTGAATCAAGCAGCCGTCCATCCTTGCGCAGCTCGTCTGCATGCTCCAGGCAGCCGCGCATTGTGGCGTCAAACTGCGCCGGAGGCATCGCGTCGAGCATCGTGTCGTCGTTGTAAATCAAAACCATGAACTTCATGCCACATCCTCCTCCTGCTGCATTATGGCGACCATTACTCACGCATTCCAGGCAAAGTTAAGCGTATCACCAAGCGGGATTGTGTGCCTGCTACGAGTGCTCGGTATATCTGTCTCGAAACCGGCTAAATTGAGAGCATATGAGGGACGGGGTCGCCAATGCAGATCAGCTATCCCGCGCGTTGATTCGGATCGAGGAGCTGGCACGCCGTGGTTAAACGAAAAATCCTGATTGTGGACGACGAGATCGCCGTCGCCGAAGACCTCGAAGGGCGTCTCACCAGACTCGGATACGAGGTGGCGGGAATTGCGTCTTCGGAGGATGAGGCTATCGCGATGATAGCCAAGGCGGCGCCGGACCTGGTGTTGATGGACACGAAGCTCCGGGCCGACGCGAACACCGTGGGTGCTGGCAACAAGCCTCACCGATACGGAAACCTCCCAGTCGTCTTCTTGATAGGTAAGGCAGATACGGCAAGGGTGCGACCGCCCCGAGTAACCGAGCCTCATGGTTACGTCGAAAAGCCGTGTACGGAGAGCGATCTGCGCGTCAACATCGAGTTGACTCTCTTCAAGCGCGAAACGGCGAGAGCAGTCCATGAGATGGAAGATCGCTTTTTCGCTGCCTCCATCGACATGCTGTGTTTTCTCGACTTCAACGGATACTTCAAGCGCATCAATCCCGCCTGGGAGCGAACACTAGGCTACACCCGCGAGGAATTGATGTCGCGTCCCTTTATCGAGTTCGTACACCCCGACGATCGCGAGCGCACGCTGAAGCAGAACGCCCTGGTCAGGGGCGGTGGGCAAGCGCTCGCTTTCGAGAACCGCTACCTGTGCAAGGATGGCTCGTTCAGATGGTTTCGTTGGAATGCGGCGCCGGATTCCTCCGAACGGGTGATCTACTCAGTGGCGCGCGACATCACGGAGAGCAAGAAGGCAGAGGAAGAGCGTGAGCAATTGGTACGCGAGCTCCAGTCCGCGCTGGCCGAGGTAAGGACACTGCGGGAGTTTCTACCGCTCTGTTCCTATTGCAGAAAGATCCGTGACGACGAGAACTACTGGGACACCGTCGAGAACTACATCGCCCGGCACACGTCAACCCTGTTCAGCCACAGCATCTGCCCTACCTGCATGGCGATCGTCGAGGAGCAGCTCGAAAACACGGAGCCCAGTTAGGCGAGTCCGCGAGGACAGCAAATGCATTCGCGGAAGAGGAACACGTTACGGGGAGCGATACGCCCGAACGTAGTCCACCACCATTTGCTGCGGGAATGTCGTCGACGCATCCGGATCGCCGGGCCAATCTCCACCCACGGCGAAGTTGAGCAGCAGAAAGAAGGGATGATTGAACACCCACTTCGTCCCGCGCGGCAGATCGGCCGGCGTCATGCGATGGTACTGGCGTCCGTCCACGAACCAGCGGATCTCATTCGGCTGCCATTCGACGGCGAAGACATGAAAATCGTCCGCGTACGCACCGCGAGACAAGGTGTCGGCGCGGCCGATGCCGTTGCCCCCTGAATAGCCCGGGCCGTGCGCTGTGCCGTGCGCGACGGCCGGCTCGCGTCCGATGTTCTCCATGATGTCGATCTCGCCGCCGCGTGGCCATCCGATCGAGTCGATGTCCGCCCCGAGCATCCAGAATGCGGGCCAGACTCCCTGGCCGCGTGGGATGCGGATCCGCGCCTCGAACCGACCGTACGCTTGCGCGAACATTCCCTTGGTCTTCAGGCGCGTCGAAGTGTAGCGACACTTGCCGTACCAACACTGGTCCATGGACGACGACGGCTCGGCCCGAGCAGTTATTACCAGGTGCCCGTCACCGTCCAGCGCGACGTTCTCGGCGCGCGTCGTGTAGAACTGCCGCTCGTGGTTTCCGAAGCCGGCTCCGCCGGTGTCCGCGACCCACTTGGAACGGTCGAACGACGCGCCAGCCGGTCCGTCGAACTCGTCGTGCCATATGGGACTCGGCGATGGCGAGAGATTGGCGCACGCGGTGACTGCGAAGATGGCGAAGAAAGCCGGTTTCATTTCTGTTGCTCACTCTGGAGGCGGGACGCCGATTCCACTTTCGCGGCGCTCTTTTGAAGGTCTGACAAAAGTACTGAGGCTCTCTCTCGCTCTGCATCGATGGAGAATTGCGCTCTATCGCTGTCAGAATTGTAGGAAACCCGGGAACCTATTGATGTCAGAAAGTAGTGCAAGCGCAACGCTGCCTGTCCGTAGGCCGCGCCAGAGTCGAACATCTCGGCGTTTGCCTGAGTTCTTGAAGCCAGCATGTGCTTCACGCGTTCCATTACCTCAACGGAGTCTGCCGATCCCAATTTCGCCTCCAGCGCCGTGGCAGTCGCGATACTGTCCATTAACGCCGGATAATGTTCTCTTGCCTTATCGACATATCGCAGGAAGCCGAGGAAATAGGTCTCGACCGCGGGATATGCTGCGGCGTCCGCGACGTACTTCATGTGCGGCCACTCGCTTGGCATCGTACTGATGTCGGCTCCTTGCTCAATCGCCATTCGGTGCTGCGCGGACGCGTACGCTTCCGAATACTTTCTCAGGAACCACGCGATCTTGCCCTGCCTATCTTCTGGAGCTGTCCCCAACGCCGGTGTCAGTGACAGGGAATCGCCCCTCGTCATTGCAGCCATCGCCGCTCCCGCTCCTACTCGAGCGATGTCATTCCATGCGACGACTCGTGCCTGTTCGTCCGCTCTGTTGCCCATGATCATAAAGAGTGAGCAGAGCATGACCGCCCCGAAGGGAGCAAACGGACGCGTCTTTTTCGGCCATCCTAGAATCACGGCGGAGATCAAGCCGAAGAACGCGAACTTTCCGGCTGCCTGGCCCTGACCGTATGGGGAGGGGTTCGAATAGACGCTCGCAATAACCAACCAGAGAATGAAGGCGGCCAACCACATCGCGACCGTCCAGATTGTTGACAGTGGCGATTGTTGAATTGCGCGCATTTGAGTGCTTCCGAACTGAGTGAAATTCGAGGCGACCAAAGGCCCGCGATGACGCTGTGCGGCCCTTCCGCCTCCGGTTAACTTCAAAAGGTAGGCAACCTTATCAATGAAGTAACCATGCCCGATAAATCCCGCATTCCTGTAATCGTCGGTGCCGCACGCACGCCCATCGGCAAATTCCTCGGCGCTCTCTCACCCTTGAGCGCTCCCGAGCTCGGAGCTGTCGCCATCCGCGAAGCGCTGAAGCGGTCCAAAGTGCCGGCCGAGGACGTCCAGGAAGTAATCATGGGCCACGTGATCCAGGGCGGCACTGGCCAGGCGCCCGCGCGCCAGGCGGCGCTCAAGGCCGGGATTCCGGCAAGCGTCTCCGCGGTCACCGTCAACAAGGTCTGCGGATCCGGACTCAAGGCAGTCATGCTCGCGTCGCAGGCGATCAAGGCGGGCGACGCGCAGGTCATCATCGCCGGCGGACAAGAGTCGATGTCCAACGCGCCGTATTACGTCTACGGCATGCGCAACGGCGTCAAGCTCAGCGACCAGAAAATGGTCGATGGCATGATCAAGGATGGCCTCTGGTGCGCGTCGTGTGATGTCCACATGGGTAGCCACGCCGAGTACACCGCCCGAAAAGCGAGCGTGACGCGCGAGGAGCAGGACGAGTTCGCGGCCGCATCACATCGCAAGGCGGTCACCGCCATCGAGGCAGGCAAATTCAAGAACGAAATCGCGCCGGTCCAGGTCCCGGGGAAAAAGGGCCCCACGACGGTCGATACCGACGAGGGCCCGCGCAAAGACACGACAGTCGAGACTCTCGCGAAGCTTCGCCCGGCATTCCCCGGCCAGAACGGCAACAATGACGAGCTGAGCGTGACCGCCGGAAACTCTTCGAGCCTGAACGATGGCGCCGCGGCGCTCGTCGTCGTCTCCGAGGAGTACGCGAACACACACAACCTCGAAATACTCGGCCGCATCACCGGCTACGCGACTGGAGCAACGAATCCTGAGGATTTGTTCTTCGCCCCGATCAAAGCCGTGCGGAACCTCCTGAAGAAGACCGGTGCGCAACTAAGCGACTACGATCTGATCGAAGCCAACGAAGCTTTCGCGTCGCAGGCGATCGCAGACGGTGAGGAGCTCGGCTGGGACTGGAAGCGCGTCAACGTGAACGGCGGCGCGATTGCGCTCGGACATCCGATCGGCGCGAGCGGCGCGCGCGTCCTCACTACGCTGCTCTATGCCATGAAGGAACGAGGCGCGAAGAAAGGACTCGCGACGCTTTGTCTTGGCGGCGGCGACGCCGTTGCGCTCAGCGTTGAGCGCGCGAATTAACAGCGATTGACGCCGGCGCCAAGCGCACGCCCGACGATCGGCCGGTCATTGCGACCGCTATGGCTGATCGTCGCGTTTTATATCATTTGCTTCGTTTCGCTCGGAGTCCTGCAGACGACGGCGGCGCTGATAGGTGGTCCGGCGTCGATCATCGCCACCGGCGCTCCTTTTCAGTGGATCGCGCTGGCCAGCGTCGTCATCGCCACCTGGATAATGTTGCGGCGGGTGGAGAAGCTGCCGTGGGGCACGGTTGGACTCGGTCGGGCGGCGGCGGCACCTCCGTTGATCCTCAAAGGCGCCGCGTTCGGTGCCGTCACCATTGGAGTCGCCAGCCTGCTGCTTCTCGCGACACACATGATGCGCATCGATCGAACGCTTCCGGGCAGCTGGTGGGGCGAAGCAGGACATTCGACGAACGTTCTGCTCCCCGCCGCGTTTTTCGAGGAGCTGTTCATTCGTGGCTACGTCTTTGCCGTATTGCGGCGTGCGTCGGGCTGGAGGCTCGCGCTCATCGTCACGAGCGCCGTGTTCGGACTTCTGCACGCGTGGAATCCGGGAGCCGATGCCGAATCGATTCTGGCGGTGACAGTCGCCGGATTCTTTCTGGGCGCCATTCTTCTCGCGACTCGGAGTCTCTACGCGGCGGGGGCCGCGCACTTCGCGTGGAACTGGGTCATGTCAGGCGCACTGCATATTGCCGTGAGTGGAGTACCATCGGCGGATCCCAATTACCGGGTTGTCGAGACAGGCCCGGACTGGCTTACGGGCGGAGGTTGGGGACCTGAGGGTGGATTGGCCGCCGTTGCCGTAATGTTCATCGCAATCTTTTACCTGTACGGGCGCTACTTGCGCCAGATGGAGTGGAAAGCATGACCGACCGCGTTGCGGTTGTTGGAGCAGGGCAGATGGGGAACGGCATCGCGCACGTCTTCGCGCAGTCCGGATTCGACGTCGTGATGATCGACGTATCCCAGGAAGCGCTCGACCAGGGCCGGGCGACAGTCGCCAAGAATATCGAGCGACAGGTCAAGAAAGGGACGATCCCCGCCGAGGAACAGGTAAAGATCCTCTCGCGGATCGATCTCAGCATGGACATCGAGTCCGCGGCAAGTGCCTCGCTCATCATCGAAGCCGCGAGCGAGGACAGCGGTCTCAAGTATCGCATCTTCACGGATCTCGATCGCATCGCGAAGCCCGCGACCGTGCTCGCAACCAACACCAGCTCCATCTCGATCACGGAGATCGGACGGCGAACGTCGCGTCCCGACAAGGTCATCGGCATGCATTTCATGAATCCGGTGCCCGTCATGAAACTCGTCGAGATCATTCGCGGACTGGCTACGTCCGATCAGACGACGAAGTACGTCACCGGGATTGCGCAGCGCCTCGGGAAGACGCCTGTCGAGGTGAACGATTATCCGGGCTTCGTCTCCAATCGTGTGCTGATGCCAATGATCAACGAGGCGGTGTTCTGCCTGATGGAAGGTGTCGGCGAGCCCGAGGCCATCGATCAGGTCATGACGCTGGGCATGAACCATCCGATGGGACCGCTGGCCCTCGCCGACCTGATCGGACTCGATACCTGCGTCGCGATTCTCGAAGTGCTGCGCGACGGACTCGGAGATCCAAAGTATCGTCCGTGTCCGCTGCTCAAGAAATACGTTGCTGCAGGCTGGCTTGGCAGGAAGAGCGGCCGCGGCTTCTATACCTATAGTAAGTAAGACCGCGCGTGTCCTGGGCTCTTCACCCGCTCACCGAAGAACAGACCGAGGTTCAGAAACTCGCGCGCGACTTCGCCCGTGCTGAGATCGCTCCACATTCGGCTGAGTGGGATCAGAAGGCTTACTTCGAGCCGTCGCTGGTTAAAAAGCTCGGTGAGCTCGGCTTCCTCGGAATGATGCTGCCCGAGGCGTACGACGGATTGGGCACGGACACGGGAACCTATCTGATCGCCCTCGAGGAGATTGCGGCTGCCGACGCATCCGTCGCGGTGCTCATGAGCGTTCATAATTCGCTTCCGACGCAGATGATTCTGCGCTACGGAAGCGATGCGCAAAAAGACAGATTCCTCAGGAAGATGGCGCGCGGTGAGATACTGGGCGCCTTTGCTTTGTCCGAGCCGGACGCGGGTTCCGACGCATCGGCGCTGGCGACGCAAGCGGTGAAGGACGGCAACTCCTGGATTCTGAACGGCACCAAGAGCTGGGTGACGAACGGCAACACCGCCGGCGCAATTCTCACCATGGCGCGCACGGACCGGACAGGCGCGCGCCGAGGAGCACGGGGAATCGGGGCTTTCATCATTACACCCGATCTCCCCGGATTCAATGTCGGCAAGAAAGAAGACAAGCTCGGGCTGCGCGCCTCGCCGACAGTGCAGCTCACGTTCGACAACATGCGCGTGCCGGCCGACAATCTCCTTGGCGACGAGACAGAGGGATTCGTGTATGCTATGCAGTCGCTTGACAACGGTCGTCTGGGAATTGCGGCGCAGGCGATCGGCATCGCGCGCTCGGCGCTCGAGCACTCGGTTGTCTATGCGGGGGAGCGCAAGCAATTCGGCAAGGCCATCAAGGAGTTCGAGGCAATCCAGTTCAAGCTTGCTGATATGGCGATGCGCGTGGCCGGATCGCGAGCCTTGCTGCACGCGGCGGCCGCCGCCAAAGATCGCGGGCAGAACATCCGGCAATTCAGCTCGATGGCAAAGCTGATGGCGAGCGAGACCGCAATGTGGGTGACGACGCAGGCGGTGCAGATCTTCGGCGGTTACGGCTACGTCAAGGATTATCCCGTCGAGCGCCTTATGCGCGATGCGAAAGTCACCGAGATTTATGAGGGCACTTCCGAGATCCAGAGAATCGTGATCGCGCGTGCTCTGTACGGGCACACGTGAGGTTTCACCCTGGAATTACGAAATGAAATTGTTCGATACGCTGGCTGAGATGGGACACGAGGAAATCGTGATGTGCAGCGATCCCTCGGTTGGATACAAAGGCATTCTCGCGGTTCATAGCACCAGGCTCGGGCCCGCTCTGGGCGGAACGCGGTTCTGGCAGTACGCGACCGACGAAGAGGCAATCACCGACGCGCTCCGACTTTCGCGGGGCATGACGTACAAGAACGCCGTCGCGGGGCTTCACCTGGGCGGCGGCAAGTCGATCATCATTGGCGACAACAAGACAAAGGACCGTGAGAAGATCTTCCGTGCTCACGGTCGTTTTGTTGAAAGCCTGGGTGGCCGCTATATCACGGCCGAGGATGTCGGAACGAGCACGAAGGATATGGCCTTCGTGCAAATGGAGACCAGCCACGTTGCCGGCCTCGCCGGGAAATCGGGCGATCCTTCGCCGGTTACGGCGCATGGAGTCTTTCGCGCGGTGCAGGCGTCGGCGAACCGAAAGTGGGGCTCGGATAGTCTCGAGGGAAGGACGGTCGCGATCCAGGGCTGCGGCAGCGTCGGATCATACCTCGCGAAGGAGCTGCACGAGGCAGGCGCAAAGTTGATCGTGTCCGATATCGACGCCGCGAAGGCGGAGAAGGTGTCCAGAATGACGGGCGCGAAGATCGTCAAAGGAGCCGCGATCTTCTCGGCCGATGCGGATATCTTCTCGCCGTGCGCACTCGGCGGAATTATCAACGACAAGACGATTCCGAAGCTCAAGGTCGAGATCGTCGCCGGCGGGGCGAACAACCAGCTCCTTGAGGAGCGGCACGGCGACGAGCTCCAGAAGCGCGGAATTCTATACGCGCCGGACTACGTCGCGAACGCCGGCGGCGTGATCAACGTCTACGGCGAAGTCTCCGGTTGGGACGCCCAACGCGCGCTCGACAAGGCCGACGACATATACGATACCATTCTTAAGGTGTTCGACATCGCTGAGGCGAACCATATTCCGACGTACGAGGCGGCGGATCGCCTGGCGGAGCTGCGGCTGGCGGAGGCAAAATGAGCGAGACTATTCCAATCGCTTCTGATCATGCCGGCGTCGAGATGAAGAATCGTCTCGTTGCCGAGCTGAAGAAGCTGGGCTACACACCCGATGACATCGGGTCCAACGATCCGGGCAAACCCGACGACTATCCCGACTACGCGCATCCGCTCGCCAAGGAAGTCTCCGCGGGAGGGGCCAAGCGCGGAATCCTGCTCTGTGGCAGCGGTGTCGGCATGGACATCGTCGCCAATCGGTATCCCGGAGTCCGCGCCGCGCTGGCTTGGTCTCCGGCGATCGGAGAGCTGTCGCGCGAGCACAACGACTCCAACGTTCTGGTCCTTCCGGCAAGGTTCATGACGGATGATCAGGCGATCGAGACCATGAAGACCTGGCTGGACGCTAAATTTGAGGGAGGGCGCCACGAGCGCCGCGTGAAGAAGATCGAACCGAAGGATATTTGATGGGCGGACCAACGCCGCTCCGACCACAGGACACCTGATGCCGCAGACACAAGCAGCACCGCCGAAATCCACGCCCAGGATCGCCATGCCGACGGGCAATCTCGCGCAGAGCGATCAAGAGATCGCGCGCTTCATAGATCTCGAGGTCAACCGCCAGCGCAACGGACTCGAGCTCATCGCGAGCGAGAATTTCGTGTCGATGGCGGTGCTCGAGGCGATGGGGACTCCTCTGACCAATAAGTACGCGGAGGGATTGCCCGGGAAGCGCTACTACGGCGGGTGCGAGTTCGTGGACATGGTGGAGCAGTGCGCAATCGACCGGGTGAAGAAATTGTTCACCGCCGACCACGCCAACGTCCAGCCGCACTCGGGAGCGCAGGCGAACGCCGCGGTGTATCTCGCGTTCCTCAAGCCGGGTGACGTCGTGCTCGGTCTGGATTTGTCGCAGGGCGGACATCTCACCCATGGCTCGCCCGTGAATTTCTCGGGCCTCCTGTACCACGCGATTCATTATGGCGTCGGCGAAGACGGACGCATCGACTACGCCCAGATGCAGAAGATCGCACGCGAACAAAAGCCCAAGATGATCATCGCCGGTGCGAGCGCGTACGCGCGCATCATCGACTTCGAGCCGTTCGCCGAGGTGGCGCGCGAGATCGGAGCGAAGTTCATCGTGGACATGGCGCACTTCGCGGGTCTGGTGGCGACCGGATATCATCCATCGCCCATCCCCCACGCCGATGCGGTGACGAGTACCACGCACAAAACTCTGCGTGGTCCGCGCGGCGGCCTGATCCTCTGCAAGGAGGAGCACGCGAAAACGGTCGACAAGGCGGTGTTTCCAGGTACACAGGGCGGGCCGCTCGAGCACATCATCGCCGCCAAGGCGGTGGCCTTCAAGGAAGCGCTCGATCCATCCTTCAAGGATTACTGCGGACAAATCGTGCGCAACGCACAGTCGCTCGCAAATGCGTTGATCGACCGCGGCTTCAACATCGTCTCCGGTGGCACCGACAACCATCTGATGCTCGTCGACCTCAGGAACAAGAACGTCACCGGAAAGGTGGCCGAGAAGGCGCTGGATGCGGCGGGCATCACCGTGAACAAGAACACGGTGCCAAAGGAAACCCAGTCGCCGTTTGTCACCAGCGGAATTCGCATCGGAACCCCGGCGCTCACCACGCGGGGAATGAGGGAGCCGGAGATGGAGCAGATCGCCGGGTTCATCGATCGCGTGATCTCGAGTCCCGGTGACCTGACGGTCGCGTCGGCAGTCAAGGAGGCAGTACTCGACTTGACGAATCGCTTCCCGCTCTACAAATCCTTCCCCTCAATGGCGGACAAAAAGTAGAAAAATGGCTGAGCTGGCATTTCGCGAAGGCATCATGGACCGGATTCGCATCCGCGAGCCGCGCTTCGACGAGCAGGCGTACCTGTTCGTCCTTTCAGCGCTCGAGATGTGTCAGTCGCAGCTTACCGTGCGGCGTCACATCACTGGAGCGGAGCTGGCACGCGCCAGCCGCGATCTCGCGCTCGAGCGATATGGGCTCATGGCCCGGGTGGTCCTGGAGCACTGGGGAATCTCCGCCACGGCGGATATCGGCGACATCGTGTTCACGCTCGTCGATTTAGGATTCCTTCTCAGCCAGCCGCAGGACACGCGCGACGAGTTCGTGGACGTATTCGACTTCGATCTGGCATTCGAGCGCGACTACCCCTGGAACTGCGCGCAACAGGCTTAAGAAGCCAACTTCCTACCAATGCCCGCGTGGGTGGTCAGCGCCAGGGAATCAGCGGAGCGCGATCGGGCAGCCATTGAAAGAGGAACTCCTTCACGCGTGCTGATGCGCCGCGCCGGTGCAATCGCGGCAGCTGAGATCTCGCGCCGCTATTCCGAGCGCCTCCGGAACGGCGCCGTCGTTTTTGCGGGGCCGGGCAACAATGGAGGTGACGGCTGGGTCGTTGCCGGCATCCTCGCCCAATCCGGCGTCGAGGTCACGGTCATCGAAGCAGGGAAGGCCACGCCAGATAAATCCCCCGACGCCGTGGCGGAGAGACAAGGGGCGATCGATTCGGTGAAAGTTGCGGACTCAATCGATGACGCGGCGATCGTTGTCATCGATGCGCTGCTCGGCACCGGCTTCGAGGGACAGCCGCGTGGCAAGATTGCCGAGGCAATCTCGACGATCAATGAGCTGCACGGAAAGGGCGCACCGGTCGCATCCCTCGACGTCCCTAGCGGACTCGATTCGACGACTGGCCAGCACTCATCGTGCGTCGTGGCTGATGTCACTTTGAGCTTCGGTGGAGCAAAGCGTGGGCTGTTGCTGGCAAGGGACTGCTGCGGAGAGATCGTAGTGCTGGATATCGGGCTCGATGACCCGTCGGCCAAGGGCCCAGGGAAATCGCGAGACTCCGATCTTTCTCTGCCGATTCTCGTTGACGGCGAGTGGGTGCGGTCGCGCATTCCGCCCATTCGCTTCGATGCGCACAAGGGAACGAAAAAGCACCTCGCCGTTGTCGGGGGCGGGAAGGGAATGCCAGGCGCAGTAGTGCTGGCCTCGCGCGGCGCGCTGAGAAGCGGAATCGGCCTGGTGCGCGTTCTCGTCGCGCCGGAAAACGTGGGTCCGGTTCTGACCGCCGTCCCCTCGGCGCTGATTTCCGAATGGCCATCGAGCGAGGCGCAGATCAGCGCCGAGATCTCGAAGTGGGCCGATGCCGTCGTAATCGGACCAGGACTCGGCAAATCGAAGGACTCCAGGGCGCTCGTCGAGCGCATTCTGCGCAACTCGAAACTTCCGGCTCTGCTCGATGCGGACGCGCTCAATGTGTTCGACGGGGATGCGAAATCGCTGGCCGTGGTGCTCGAGGGCAGATCTGCGCTCATCACTCCTCACGTCGCGGAGTTCGCGAGAATTGCCGGGGTCGATGTGCAATCCGTTCTGGCGAACAGGTTCGATATCGGTATCGATCTCGCGCGTGAGCTTGGCGCCACGGTTCTCCTCAAAGGATCCCCCACCGTGATTTTCAGTCCCGACGGCGACCGCTACGTGATCGCCAGGGGAACGGCCTCACTCGGAACCGGTGGCAGCGGCGATCTTCTCGACGGTATCGCCGGAACTATGCTGGCGCAGACTCAGAACGCAACCGTTGCCGGCTGCTGCGCTGCGTGGGTCCATGGTCGCGCCGCGGAATTCTGCGAGTATGTGCGTGGCACTACACTCGAGGATGTGCTCTATGCTCTCCCGCGCGCATGGAACGAGCTCGAGCCTTCACCCGAGCCTCCGGTGCTGGCTCAGCTGCCGGCCGTCGCACGATGAGTCCTGACAAAGCGACCAACGGTCGCAATCTCGACCTCGGGCCAGGGAAGGAATTCGATCTCGTGCGAATCCTTCTCGCCGAATGGGGGAAGGCCGCGCAGAGGATCGGCGACGACGCTGCGGTGATCGATGTTCCTGCGGGCGAACGCCTTGTCGTCAGCACCGATACATCAGTCGAGGGTGTCCATTTCAGTCGCGACTGGCTCAACAGCTTCGAGATCGGCTATCGGGCGACGGCGGCGTCGCTCAGCGATCTGGCCGCAATGGCCGCGCGTCCACTTGGGATTCTGATCGCGCTTACACTTCCGGAGGGCAACAAGCAGGAGGCGCGGGAGATCGCTACCGGAATTCGCGAAGGAGCGTCGGCTGTCTTGTGCCCAATCGTTGGGGGGGATCTCTCTTCTGGAAAGGACCTTTCGCTGACGATCACAGCCCTTGGCAGTGCCGCGCGGCCGCTTGCGCGTTCCGGCGCCACGGTCGGTCAGCGCGTTTACGTTACCGGACGGCTCGGCGGCCCAGCTGCGGCGGTCCGCGCCTGGCGCGCTGGCAAGGACCCGACTGACGTTGATCGGGCACGTTTCGCCAATCCAGTGCCGAGAATCGAGCCGGCCATTGGGCTGGCGCACCGCGGCGCGACGTCGGGGATCGACATCTCGGACGGCCTCATCGCCGATGTCGGCCACATAGCAGCGGCGAGCAAAGTCTGCATCGAGATCGAAGCCGACCAGATTCCACGTGTCACTGGAGTCACGCCTTTTGAGGCCGCGGGCTCGGGGGAGGAATACGAGATCGTCGTCACGGCATCGGAGATCGACACCGGTCAGTTTTCAGAGGAGTTTGGCCTGGCTCTCACCGAAATCGGCCGGGTTGTTGCCGGATCTACGGGTATTGTTCTAATGCAGGGCGGCGAGCGCATCACGGCTCCTCCCGGCTTCGACCACTTTCGCGATAAATGACATCTTTTTTTCGAACGATTTTCCTCTACTCCACCGCGGCTGTGGCAACCGTGATCCTGGGTCTCACCGTCATCGTTGCGGCGCTGTTCGGCGTAGAGGACAAACCGGGCGGCCTATACGACAAAGTGCCGCGCTGGTGGTCAATTGCTGTGCTCCGGGCCGTCGGGATCAAGGTACGCGTTCACGGAATGGAGAATGTGAGAAGCGGACAGCCCTACATTTTCGCGTCCAATCACGTGAGCTGGTTCGACGTTCCCTCGCTCGCCAAGATATTGCCCCGGAACAAGTTCGTCGCAAAATCCGAACTCTTCAAAGTGCCGATCTTCGGGCGCGCGATGCGCGCCGTGGGGATGATCGAAATCCAGCGGGAGAACCGAAAGGCTGCGTTCGGCGCTTACGATGTCGCGGCCGAGCGAATCCGCGCTGGGAACTCGGTCGTCGTCTTTCCGGAAGGGACCCGCGGACACGAGTATCCGCTTCGTCCCTTCAAGAAGGGACCCTTCGTGCTCGCGATCGCGGCCGGCGTGCCGATAGTCCCGATCATAGTGCACGGGACAATCGAGATAATGCCAAGGCATTCACTTTGGGCTCATCCGGGAACGATTGATATACATTTGCTCGAGCCCGTCAGCACGACCGGTGTCGACTATGACCATCGCGAGGCTCTGATGAGAACCGTGAGGACGAGCATGGCCGGCGCGATGCGGGACCTCTATGGCATCGAGGCGCTGCCTGCAGCGGCGTCGCGGCTCCCGTCGTCGACCGAAATCCTATCGTCCGAAACCCTGCCGACCGAAACACGCTAGCACAACCTCCAACTGGAAAAAATGTCAGGAATAATCGAGATCAAGGCGCGCGAGATTCTGGATAGCCGCGGAAATCCCACGATCGAAGCGGACGTCACGCTCGACAGCGGCGCATTTGGCCGGGCCGCTGTTCCAAGCGGAGCATCGACCGGAGAGCACGAGGCACTCGAGCTGCGAGATGGAGACGCCGAGCGTTATCTCGGGAAGGGTGTGGAGCAGGCCGTGCAGAGCGTGGAAGAGCGCATCGGCCCCGCTCTCAATGGGCTGCCGGCGGGCGATCAGATAGTAATCGACCGCGCCATGATCGAGCTCGATGGCACTCCCAACAAAGGGAAACTCGGAGCCAACGCGATACTCGCGGTCTCGATGGCGACGGCGCGCGCGGCTGCAATGGATCTCGGCTTGCCGCTCTATCGCTACCTCGGTGGTCCGATGGCGCGCACGCTGCCGGTCCCGATGATGAACATCCTGAACGGCGGTGCGCACGCCACCAACACGGTGGATTTCCAGGAGTACATGATAGTCCCGGTTGGCGCGACGAGCTTTCGAGAGGCGCTTCGCATGGGGACGGAGGTGTTTCACGCCCTCAAAAAAGTGCTGGTGAAGAGAAAGCTCTCGACTGGAGTCGGAGATGAGGGCGGGTTTGCGCCCGATCTCAAGAACGACGAGGAGGCGTTGCGCGTCGTGGTCGAGGCGATCGAAGCGGCGGGATACGCGCCGGGAAAGGAGATTGCGATCGCCCTGGATCCTGCGGCGTCCGAGCTATACAAGAACGGAACGTACACGTTCAAGAAGAGCGGGGCGGGAAGTCTCGACTCCGATGGAATGATTGAGCTTTATCGGAAGTGGCTCGACGAGTATCCGATCGTATCGATCGAAGACGGGCTTGCCGAAGATGATTGGGACGGCTGGGCCAGGATCACCGCTGCACTCGGTGACAGGGTTCAGCTCGTCGGAGATGATCTCTTTGTCACGAACACCGAGCGCCTCGCACGCGGCATCGAGTCGGACGTCGCGAATGCGATCCTGATCAAGCTCAATCAGATCGGAACCTTGACCGAGACGCTCGAAGCGATCGAGATGGCGAGGTCGAACGGGTATCAGTCGATCATCTCGCACCGTTCAGGCGAAACCGAGGACACCTTCATCGCCGATCTCGCCGTTGCTACTGGCGCGGGGCAGATCAAGACCGGCTCGGCGAGCCGAACCGATCGCGTGGCAAAGTACAATCAGCTCCTGCGGATCGAGGAGCAGCTCGGTGCCGTGGCGGAATTTCCGGGTGGCGCGATCTATGGGCTGGAGTAGATCGATGAGGCGACTGGCGTAAGATGAGTCGATATGTGTGGTGGGCGCTCATCGCCGTCGCGCTGTTTTTCGCGGTGCAGGGCGGGGAATACAGTACGCGGGACCTTTATGTGCTGCATTCCCGGACGCGGACGCTCACGCGCGACGTGGATTCGCTGCAACGTCAGGTCGACTCGCTCGGACGATATCTCAAGCTGGTGAAGAGCGACAGCGCGACGCAGGAACGGATCGCGCGCGAGGAATTCGGCATGGTGCGGGGCGACAAGGAGATTCTTTACCGGTTTGGCGACGCTCCGCTAACGACAACCGGAAATAAGTCCAAATAGCGCGATTAATCGTCCAAATAGCGCTCTGAATCAGTTGACTTGAACCTCTCTCTGCGTAGATTCCTCATCTCATCGCGGGGTGGAGCAGCCTGGTAGCTCGTCGGGCTCATAACCCGAAGGTCGCGGGTTCAAATCCCGCCCCCGCCACTCAAGCACGCGGCCGGCCCGAAAGGGTCGGCCGTTTGTGTCCGTAACCTTGGCGGCGAGGGCGCGTCAGGAGAATATTCAATGCTACGGACTGCGGACCATTCGGTTCAGTGGTTGGCAAACGAATACAACACGGCTGGGTAGCTCAGCTGGTTAGAGCACGGCACTCATAATGCCGGGGTCGGGAGTTCGAGTCTCCCCCCAGCTA
>Ga0137415_10002185_pt1 | contig 19469 bp, 17 predicted proteins | sample CZODoug3_1_1_16f_FD_183082 | JGI IMG/M metagenome (GOLD analysis project Ga0137415, IMG submission 183082) | Vadose zone soil fungal communities from Angelo Coast Range Reserve, California, USA - CZODoug3_1_1_16fungal (Hybrid Assembly) | ecosystem: Environmental > Terrestrial > Soil > Vadose...
CAAGTTCTTGCGCAGAAAGTCCGCGAGACGCTGGATCGCCCGGTTCCTGTAAAATAATTCACGATTCCTCCAAGGGTTCGCCTCAGGCCGGATTCGCACTGGGCCGCGCGTCTTTCAACTCTACCTCGCCTCGTGATTTCAAACGGTTAGTGAGTGCCGGCAAGGAACACGGTCTTCCCTGTCGCTGCGGACTGGCGTGCCGCGTCCAGAATCTCCGTCACAATTACGTTGGTTTCCAAAGAAGAGGGCCCCACTGGCTTCAGTCTGCTGAGAACCACAGCTCGCAAATAGGAGACGGAATCCTCATAGGGCGCCGCCAGCGACTTGGCATCCGTCAGTTTCTCTTCCTTTTCCGGAAGCCGCACGCGCACCTGGTCGCGCCCCAAGGTAATGGCATAGCCTTTCTGCCCGTACACCTCCATATCTTTTCGGGAAAACGGCCAATTCCAGGAGGCCTGCACAATCGCCTGCGCCCTCGGATACGTCAGGATGATCGTCGCCTCGTCATCCACGCGCGGATAGATGTCCGGCTTGAGTTGCTGCGTCACGGCGGTCACGGAGTCCGGCCTGCGGCCATCCATCAGCCAGGTCATCAAGTCCGCCCCATAGCAGCCAAAATCAAAGAGCGCGCCCGCGCCGTTTAGTTTCGGGTCGGTAAGCCAGGCGAGAAACTCTGGCCCCACGTGGATCTCTTTTGGGCCTTCATGTCCATCGTGCACGACCACCTTTCGAATCTCTCCGATGGCGTTTTCATGCGCCAGGTCATAAGCCGTCCGGTTGCTGCGATACCAGGTCGTCTCGTAGTTCACCAAAACCTGAATTTTGCCTTCCCGCGCAGCTTTCTCGATGGCGTGCGCATCCTCCGCACTAACCGCCAGCGGCTTTTCCATCATCACGGGAACACCGTACCGCGCACAGATTTCCACCACGCGGCGATGATCGTAGGTATTGGTGTACGCGAGCACCGCTTGAGGATGCGTGGCCTTCAGCATCTCTTCCAGATCGGAATAGAAGAGACCGGGCTCCAGGCCGTAGCGCTTTGCAAATTGCGCGGCGAGCTGCCGGTTGGGTTCGGCGATTCCCACGACCCGCAAATCCGCGCGGTGTTGAAATTGGTCGAAGAAGCCGGAGGCATGTCCGTGAACAAGGCCCGCAAGCACGACTCGCAGCGGCGCTTCGTCCTTCTTCGTTTCAGGCTTCGATTGAGCGTGAGAATCAGCCGCCGCACAAACCAACAGGACGGCAATCATCGCGCAGAAAGGGGGAGAAGAAATTGGTCGCATAATCCTCCTTCGAACCACCGGCATTCTACCTCAGGAATCAACGGGCTGGTTTTGGCTTCGGCGGCTGGCGCGCAAACGAATCAGAAGATAGATGGAACCTGCAAGGAGCAGCGGCGAGGAGTAAAAACCCGGCGCGGGGCGCGGAAAGTGGACCGAAGAAACAGTCTGCCCGAAAATTGTTGCGAGCGTGTGGCCCATGCCGTTCAGCAAATGGACGCCAGCGCAAAAATAGGCCAATGGGCGCAGCCACTGCGCATTTCGAAATGCAAACGGCGACAGCAGCAAGAAGACGATATTTGCGACAATCAGCCCGATCAGCCACTCGCGGTATTCAAAGGTGGGCATCGGAAACCACGCGTATTCGCTGCGCATGGCAAGAACGGTGGCATTGTAAACCGGAAGGAAACCCGTCAGCGCTTCGTCCGCGACGTGGGCGCAAAAGGCGAGACACAGAAAAACCCACGGTGCGCCAAAGTTGGCAGGCTCGCCTTGAGAGCGCTCCAAGTTCATGCGCCGCATTCTATCTCAACTGACTGTGCGCGCTGAAAGTCGGACTAGGGAAAGCACTTGGGGCAGGACCCAGCAGCTTCGCTCCGGGCTGCTGGCAGGATTAATTGCGAGCGACGCCGCTGGGGTTTTTCCTATCTGGGAAGAGATTCTCGACCGGCATTTTGGCGTCAAAGACGAGATTGAAAAAGCCTACCATCATTTCGTCCCAGCTTTGCTCGCCCCAGGTGACTTCCTTTGTGGCGTCGGCGTTTTCGGGATTGCTGGGGGAATTGTCGAAATGAGCGGTGCATTCGATTTTTGTGCCCTTGGGCAAAACGATCGGCTCTTCAAGATTGTACCAATTCTGCCAATGCCAATCGTAGTGAGGCACGCTGAGAAGTTTCTTGCTTTCGCCCGATGGATACAGCACGCGATATTCAAAATCTTTGCCGCGACCGTGCATGTGCGGATGCAGGCCGGAGAGCTTCACGTCCGTTCCGACTTCAAAACTGGCATCCACGCGATAGTTGGGATGACCGGGTGGGATTTTGAAAGTGCCGTTGGTAGCGGACAAAGTAAGCACACGTTCTTTCGGCGGCTCCTTTGCAAAGATGATGCCGAGTCTTGACTGATCGCGAGTGGCATGGCCGTGGGGTGTATAGTGGACCTGAAAAATAATGTCTGAGCCGGCTTTGATGAGCTTGGCCTGGCCCGGGCGAAGAATCTCGGGAGGCTGACCCGGCGCGTAGCCGACGAGGAAATCGCTGGGAAGAGCGCTGGTATCCGGTTGCTCTTTCGTTTTGACCTGAGGCGCGGTGAAGAAGACACCCGGCTTTTGCTCGCGGAACCAGTTTGAGCCCGGTTCACGAACGAAGGCGATGATGTGATGAACGATCGTGCGCTCGGTAGGGCGGACTTCGGCGGCCTGGATCCATCTGTCTTCGGTGAATCCGGTGGGGACGATCACGTGCTGGTAGTCGATCACGCCGGAAGCAGGAACGTCGAACGGCACAGGCAGTTCGTAGACGAGATCGGGTTTCCCGATGCCCCAGCCCTCCACCCATTCGACCGGCGGAGGCATGTCCTTGGGATCGCCCTTCGGTGCGCCGGCATCGGCCCACTTTGTGAGCGTTTCGATTTCGGAAGGGCTGAGACTCATGGCGTTGGAGAATTTGCCGTAGCGAGCATCAGCAAACCACGGCGGCATTTTTCCCGTTTGGACGTCCAATTTCATCGCCATGGCCCAAGGCCTGGCCTGCTCATAGGTCAGCATGGAAAATGGCGCGGCTTCCCCTGGCCGATGGCAGACCTGGCAATTCCTTTGAATGATCGGGGCTACGTCCCGGGCATACGTCGGGGAGGTGGAGGGCGCAGGCGAGCTTGCCGACTGGCCAAACGACAATGCCTCACACAGGAGAACAAGTGGGGCAAACAAGAGGCGGCCGTTCATTAGCACACTCCTCCGGAGAAAGTGTAGATAAACAGAAATCTCTGAAACTAGCAATATTCGGGATAACTTTTGGTGACCGGACTTATCATCGCCCATCTCAGAATGCAACGCTCGGGGGAGAGTTTGTCGCAGTTGTACGAGGGGCAATGCTTTTACTGGGGTTTCGTCGGGGGATCCGCGGGTACACCCCTTGTCCCCTTGGGCTTTGCGATCGTGGAGAGGGTCTCCACGTTAAATTTCTTGTAGTCCCAGTAGCGCGTCACAACGCTGGCCTTGATGCCCTTTACCAGCAGGAACCGCACGCCGATGTGCGCTTCTCCGTAAGTGGGCAGCCACACCTCGTTATTCACAAAAGCCTGCTCGAACACAAAGCTTGTCCCTTTTTGCAAATTCGCGAGCAAGCCGCCGCCAATCTTTACATCGCCAACGAAATAGGCCTCCAGCCGGGCTACCTGGTGCGCTTTTTCGTCTACCCACACGACCCCGGCAAGTTTCTGCACGATTTTTTCCACCAGCTTGCGCGGCTTGAAATCCGGATTCGGCTCGAAATCGAATACCAGCACGTCCAGCCCGCGGAATCGCTCGCGGCGCGGATTCACAAACTGGCACGCGCGCAGGAAGACTTCAATCCCGGGTTCGTCTTTGTCTTCCTCCTTCCCTTCTTGCCGGGCCTTTTCTTCCTTGGCTTCTTTCTTGGCTTCGCGCTTCTGCAGCTCCTCGATTCGTTTGCGGGTCTTGTCGTTTTCTTTCTTCTGATCCTCGGCGCTCAGCTCCTTGCCGTCTTTTTTCACCAGCGTCGTCACTTCATGACCGTTGAGGTAGAAAAAGGTGTACTCACTGGCCTCGCGCTTCTTCACCCGGCCGTCGCCCTCGAACTCCATCTCTTCTTCAGATTGCGAGCCTGCGTAGTTCTCCCGGATTTTGTCGGTGGCTTTCTGATTCTCGTCGATTTCCTTGAAGAGCGCCCTGAGGTCCGGCAACTGCACTTGCGACTTTTTCGGGAAGTCGAAGACGCGCTCGCCCACGGTCCCGCTGATGACCGCGCGTGTCACGCTGATATCGTATTTGTCGCCGGCACGGTGCAATTCAATCTTGTGAGGAAGCTTCACGCCTTCGACCGCGCGGTAATCGTCGTACAGAATCTCTTCCTCGACTCCGCCTACCGTCGCGGCTTCCTTCACGATCAGGTGCGTCTCCGGATCGAAGTACACCTGCCGCTTCATGCCCGTCGCGGTGGTCAGTTCCAATTGCAGCGCGTCCTTCCCGCGCACTTGTGCGTGACCCACGAAAGTTACCGCCATCTTGCTTTTCTTGGGATTTATGAAATGAGAGTTGTAATACTGCGCGGCAGCTTCCAGTTGCATCCCTTCGGGTCCGACCAGCGTGCTGAGTTCTCCGCCCGCGGTCTGATGCCACGCGGACTTGCCGTTGTACGCTTCGATCAGATTTTTCTCGCCCACCAGCAATTCCGAGTAGTAACGGTTGGGCAGCTTGGTATCGAGGGTGTACGTCCCGGCTTTACCGTCGCCGCTCGTAAACGCTCCTTCCAGCGTGAGCGTCTGGATCTTGCTGAGAGCTTTCGACCCGCCGGCGGCCTTAACGTACTGCTCAACAATCTTGCCCTGCTCCTGGGACTCCGCAGCCGGACTCCAGCCAACGAAAAAAAGAAACGCTCCGGTAAGGAAATGCACCACTAGGATAGGACGGTGAAGGCGTGTATTCATGGCGCTCATAACATAGAACGCAATTCTGGGAGTAAAGTTTCTTTGAATCCAGAGGTTTATTGAAGCCTGTACTCCAATCCAGGCAGAGTGAGGTCAACATGGCAGCACCGCAGCGCGTGGATCCCTACTTGAACTTTCGGTTTCGCGTGGAAATTGATGGAATTCAGCAGGCCGGATTCATGGAATGCACGGGACTGGGCTCACAAGTGGATGTGGTGGAGTATCGCGAAGGAGGAATCGGGGCCGTGGTTCACAAGCTGCCCGGAAGAGTCTCCTATCCGGATATCACGCTCAAGTGGGGCATCACGGATTCCAAGGAGCTTTACCAGTGGCACCTCGACGTGATCCGCGGCCAATTGCATCGAAAGAACGGCGTTGTGGTGTTGCTGGACGCGGCCGGCAACGAGAAACTTCGCTGGAGCTTTTTCAATGCCTGGCCCTGTAAGTGGGTAGGCCCCACGTTCAACGCCAAGGGCACCGACGTGGCCATTGAAGAACTGGTGCTTACCTGCGAGAGGCAGGAGCAGGTCAGCTAGCGCGCATTTTGTGCTATTCCTTAGAAAGAAGGCGTAAACCCTTAGTTTTCAGCAACCCTTTGACACTTCTTTCATGGTTCGTTGTGGTTCGAAGAACCATGATTTATTCGTAGCGCAATGCCACCATGGGATCCACGAGCGTGGCGCGCCGCGCGGGGAAAAAGGATGCGGCGACCGCCACGATGGTCAGCAGAATGGCCACACCGAAAAAGGTAGGCGGATCGTACGCGCTGACGCCGTACAGGAAACTTTGCAGCACACGCGTCATCGCCAGCGCCGCCACGATTCCGGCACCGACGCCAGCGAGTGCAACCCGCAAACCTTGTCCGACAACAATCTTGAAAACGTCCTCGGGCTGCGCGCCGAGAGTGACGCGAATACCGATTTCGCTGTTGCGCTGCGTCACCGTGTAGGACATCACGCCGTAAACGCCGATCGCGGCCAGGACCAGAGCCACTGCGGCAAAAATGGCGATGAGCCAAGTCCGGAAGCGCGGCTGGGCGACCGTCGCCGCCATATTGTCTTCCATCGTGCGAACTTTCACGAGCGGTTGATTCGGATCGATTTCCGCGAGCGCGGTGCGCAGGGCCGGTGCCTGGAGTTGCGGGTCTGCTGCTGTGCGCAGCACGAATGAGAGCTGAAATACCGGGAGGACCAGATCGGCCTGGCGGTAGGGCAGATACATCTCGGTTTGCGGGTCCACACCCAAGCCAGGACGAACGTCTCCCACCACGCCGATAATCTCCATGGTTGGAACGTCTTTGTCCGGTGTCGCGCCGAGCTGAATGCGCTTGCCGAGAGGATTTTCGCCCGCGAAATAGGTCTTGGCCATCGAGGCGTTGATGACCGCAACGGCCGGCGCTTTCTCGTTATCAGCGGTAGTAAGAAGCCGTCCCTGGAGCAACGGAACGCCGAGCGTTTCCAGATAATTCGGCGTGACCGTGCGGTATCCCGCCGCAACGTAGTCGTGCGGCGTTTTCGGCGGATGGCCGGTAATGTTGAAATGGATGATGGAGCCGCCGCCGCTGACAGGCAGGAAGGAGGCCGCGCCCGCCGAACGCACACCGGGCAGCGCCTTTGCGCGCTCCACGAGCCGGTCGAAAAACTGATAGCGCTGCTCGGGCTTGGCGTAGGCCGTTTGGGAGAGCGGGATATCTGCCACTAATAGATGATCCACTTGAAAGCCCGGCGGGACATCCTGCAACCGCGAAAAACTGCGCAACAAGAGTCCGGAGCCGACGAGGAGCAGCACGGCGAGCGCCATCTCCGAGGCAACCAGCACACGGCGAAGCCGGTGATGACCAGGACTGGAAGTTGCGCCGCGCGAGCTTTCGTTCAAGGCTCCGCGAAGATCGAGCCCTGCTGTGCGTAATGCGGGAACAATTCCGAACACCAAGCCGGTAATCAACGAAACGAGAAAAGTGAAAACCAGAACCGAGCGGTCCAGCTCAATCGGAATTACTTGCGGCACGCTCCCGGCGGAGATTTTCAGAAGGGGGCCGAGCGAAGCCCACGCCAGGAATAATCCGAGCAATCCTCCACCGAGCGAGAGAAGCACGCTCTCCGTCAAAAGTTGTTGGATCACGCGTGCGCGGCCCGCGCCCATCGCCGTTCGAATGGCGACTTCCCTGCCGCGAGAAGCGGCGCGCGCGAGCAAAAGATTGGCAACGTTCACGCAAGCAATGAGAAGCACGAGGCTCACTGCGCCGAGAAGAAGAATCAGCGCGGGGCGGACGTTTTGGACCATTTGTTCCTGCAGCCCGACCACATCCGCGCTGGTACCGGTATTGTAATCAGGATATTGCTGCTCGAGACGTTTGGTGATGCCGACCATTTCGGCACGCGCTTGTTCGCGGGAAACGCCGGGCTTCAGGCGGGCCACGGCAAAAATTCCGGGATGCCAATTGCGATCGTCGGGGAGCGTGGCCGCCCAGGGTTTGAACGGAACGAAGACATCGGCGGGTTGCAGAATCTGAAACCCGGCGGGAAGCACACCGACGACGGTATAGGGCTGCGAACCGAGAGTGACGGGCTTGCCGATGATTTCCCTCGAGCCACCAAAGCGCCGTTGCCAGAGACCGTAGCTGAGAAGGGCCACGGGCGTCCCGCCGACACGATCTTCCTCGGGCAGAAAGGTTCGTCCTACGTGGGCCTCAACGCCGAGAAGTGGAAAGAGACCGGCCGTGGCCATGCGAGCAAGGAGGAGTTCGGGTTCACCCGCCCCCGTCAGACTCAGGCCCGTGCCGCGCGTGGCTTCCATGGATTCGAAGGAACGGCTCTGGTCGCGCCAATCGACGAAATTTTGATAAGAGGTCGAGATGGTCGGAAAAGGGCTCTTTTCCGCCACGATAACGAGCCGCGAGGGATCGCGGAAGGCCAGCGGCCGAAGCAGGACGGCATTCACGACGCTGAAAATAGCGGTGTTCGCGCCGATGCCGAGAGCGAGAGTCAGTACGGCGATCGCTGTGAAACCCGGACTCTTCGCGAGAAGCCGGAAGGCATAGCGCAGATCCTGCAGTAGAGTTTGCATGGAATCCCCCTGGGCTACCGTGAGCTTAGTCTAAGAGACGTACGGGGCATGCGATTGTTTCCCACAATTCTATGTTGCGGCGCAGCGGGCGCCATGGATCAATTCACTGCTTTTGGGCGGTTTAGATACTTTTCATAAAGCGATTTGTGCCGGTTGTTGGTGGACGTGAGCTGGCCGCGTATGAAAAGGTAGCGCACATCGGTGGTCAGCTCGAGCGGATCCCCGTTAGTGACAATGAGGTTGGCGATTTTGCCTGGCTCAATTGTTCCAATTTGATTGTCGAGGCCGAAAATCCGAGCAGGATAAACGGTCACAGCTCGAAGCGCTTCGTCGTAGGGCAGGCCGTAAGCCACGGCGTTGGCGGCATTCTGGGCGAGGCGCCGCGCGAAGGAATTGTCAAAGCTCGCGAAGGCGAATCTCACGCCGGCAGCCGCAAGCTCCGCAGGCTGGGAGAGCAAACGGTCATAGGGATCGTCCTCGTCGAGCGGCGAGGTAAGCGTCGGACGAAGAATTACGGGTACGCCTTTCGAACGGAGAAGATCCTTGACCTTGTAGGCTTCGGCACCGCCGGCGAGAATCATGCGAAGTTTCTGCTTTTCGCAAAACTCGACTGCATTGCGAATTTCGCGGGCGCGGTCCGCAAATACCATCAGCGGCAGTTCGCCGCGAATCACCGGCACGAGCGCTTCGAGTTTTACATCGCGGTCGTACTTCGCGGGCGATCCTTTCTCCAGGGCTTGCGCATAGTGGCGGGCGCGCTCGAGCCAATCTGTGATCTCGTTCACTTGCTTTTCATATTCCTGCTTGGCTTCGCTGAACGGTTTCTCCTTTCGCGTGAGGGTCGCAAAATCAAATGTTCGAGTTTCGATCTCCGGCCAATTCAGCACCATCGCCGCACTTTTCTTCAAGAGCATTTCATCAATCGTCCAGCCGGAGAGGTGAATCGCTGAAGCCTGGCCGCCGAGCACTCCACGCGAACCGAAGGAATCCATGCCGCCACTGGCGGGGACTGCAAGAACTTCCGTGATGCCTGCCGCGCGCGTCACGGGAATGTGCTCGCTTGAAGGTGACACGGCGGTGGCCGCGACCACGTCCGGGTTGTAATTTCCAGTTTCGTTCGAATCGACGGTGGCGCTCACTGCGCCAATCTCCCGCAAGCCCATCTGCGTGATGGCGTCGAACATTCCCGGATAAACCTGCAAGCCCTTGGCGTCAATTACCTGAGCGCCCGCAGGAATGTCCACGCTCGCGCCGACGGCGGCAATTTTTCCATCGCGAATGACCACTGTGCCATCATCGATGGTATTGCCGGCAAGCGTGAAAATCTTCGCGTGCGTGATCGCGACGGTGCCCGATGGGTGAGATTGGGCAGATGCAGAAGGACTGAACCGAAGGAGGTTCACGAAGCAAATAAGGCAAAGAAGTCTGCGAGACAAGGAAATCTCCCTCACTGTGCACCTTCAGTGGAGCTTGCCGGAGCTGGCGGCTTGGGTTTTTCTTCCGGCTTCTTTTCTTCTGGTTTTTTCGCTTCCGGTTTCTTAGCGTCCGGTTTCTGGCCGATGGGCACCGTCGCGTCCGGCTTTTTCTCGGCGGACTTCTTTTCCTTATCGATGAGCGCTTTCTTTTCCTTCTCGCGTTCGGAGCGCTGCGCGATGTCGCGCTGGCGGTCAAAGTATACGCGGCCATCGATCAGCGTTTTCTGCACGACGGCGTAGGCGCTGAGGGGATCGTGATTGTAGATCACCAGGTCTGCGTCTTTGCCGGCGTCGATGGTGCCGACGCGCTTGTCAATGCCAAGCTGGATTGCCGGATTCAGCGTGACCATTTTTAGTGCTTCGTCATGCGAGAGGCCGCCAAACTTCATGCTCTTTGCGGCTTCCTGATTCAGGTGCGTGGCTTCCTCCGCGTCATCGGAGTTGATGGAGACGTTCACGCCGCGGCGCGTCATCAGCGCCGCGTTGTATGGAATCGCGTCGTAGGCTTCCACCTTGTAAGCCCACCAATCGGAAAAAGTAGAAGCGCCGACACCTGCGGCGGCGAGTTCATCGGCGACTTTATAGCCTTCAAGCACGTGCTGGAAGGTACGGACTTTGAAGCCGAACTCTTTGGCGACGCGAAGCAGCATCAGAATTTCATCTTCGCGGTAGCAATGTGAATGCACGTAGCGTTTGCCTTCGAGCACTTCCACCAGCGGATCGAGCTTCAGGTCGCGGCGCGGCGGGATGGGATTTTTTTCTCCAGAGGAAACGCGCTTGTTGTATTCGTCCCAAGTCTTCTTATAGTCGCGAGCCTCCGTGAACGCGCCGCGAATGGTCTCTTCCACGCCCATGCGCGTGGCCGGATACCGCTTGGGCTGGCCGGGAAAACTAAAATTCGATCGCTTGGGGTTTTCACCCAGAGCAAACTTGATTCCCGGCAGCGCGCCTTCAAACGGCAGTTTCGCCGCGGGCTGGCCCCAGCGGAGCTTGATGACGACGGTCTGCCCGCCAATGGCATTGGCAGAACCGTGGAGAATATTGGCGGCCGTCACACCGCCGGCGAGGTCGCGATAAATGTCGATGTCGTCGGAATCGAGCACTTCGCCAATATTCGCCATCGAGGAGACGGAAACGCTGCCTTCGTTGACGCTGCCGTCCACGGCGATATGCGAATGACAATCAATGATGCCCGGCATGACGAATTGTCCGACAGCATCAATCACTTGGGCATCCTTGGGAGCCTTGATGGACTGGCCGACTTCGGCGATTTTGCCATCTTTAATAAGGATGGAACCATGTTCGATGGTGCCGTGCGAGACGGTAAGAACTGTGGCGTTCTGAATCAGGATGACGGCTGGCGCGTCGGGTGGATTCGCGGCACTCAAGGCGTGCGGCGTGAGGCCAATGAACAATGTAATAGCTAGTCCCGCGATCCTTCGCTTCATCATTGCGCCTCTCATCGTCCACCCCGCAGTGCCGCGTTTCCAGGTTTGACGCCGGTAAAGTCGATCGAGAGTCCGAGGACACTGATGGAGCCCTTCAAAGAAGCTCCGTCGAAAGTACCGGTGAAAGTAGCGTCCGTGGGGCCCTGGTCGAGTGGAATATTAATCGTGAAGCTGAACTTGTCGCCGCTCAGGTAGCCGCTGATGATGCTGGTTGTGCCGCGGCTGCCCGAGACTGTGCCGGTGACCGTGCCATCTTTCTCCATGGTAAGGTCCGCAGTGGATTCCTCAGGGCCTTCAGGCGTGGTGTAGGAAAGTTTCCATTTCCCCGTGATATCGCCTTTCGGCGCGTCTTTCGGTTTCTCCGGTTCGCGTGGCTCGTATTTACGTCCGTCCACGAAAACCAACTTGATTTTTGTTTTTTCCTCGAAGAGATCGCCGTCGGTGACAACGAGATTCGCGATCTTTCCGATCTCAATCGAGCCTAGCCGGTCCGCGACGCCAAAGATTTCCGCAGGCGACAGCGTCAGCGCGCGGAGCGCGGCATCCGGCGCGAGTCCTGCGTCAACGGATTTTTTCGCCGCTTTAACAATGTCCTTCGGCGTGGTGATGCCACCGGAATAAAACGCAAATTTCACACCGGCTTTGGCGAGCGCCCCCGGTGAGGACGGAGCGCGGTCGCGAAACTGCAGTGTTCGCAGCGAAGGCTTGTCCTCGGGGTCCGCGTCTTTCTCTCCCTCGGGCCATTTCAGATTCACGAGCACCGAAAGTTTCTTGGCCGCAACTTCATGGGCAACTTCATACACCATCTGCCCCCCATAAAGGACGCCGTTCACATGCCAGCGATCCACAAGCTCCAGGGCGCGGCGGAGTTGCACGGAATTATTCGCGGGGATCAGAACGAGCGCGTGATCTTCGAGCGCATCCGCGATCGCAGCTTCCGTGCGCTCATAGCGCGGGCGTTCGACGCCGCGAGGATTTTTTTCATATGCCGCTTGCGCCTTGACGCTCCAATCCGTATCCAGCCAGACCTGATGGACGTAGGCCAGCACGCCCATCAGCGAATCGGGAAAGCCGCTGCCGAAACCTCCCGAGAGCTGCAGCGAGACTGGAATCGCCACCGGTGATTTCACAACCAAATCACCGGCGCGTTCTCCGCCAAGATCGAGCACGGCCGCCTGGCCAGGAAAGAATCCGCCCTTCGGAGCAGACACCACGGTCGTGAAGCCCGCGGCACGCCAGGTTTCGATGCGCTTGTCGCTGAGGCTAACTTCATCCGCCGCGCTGCGCCATGGCGTGGAACCCGGACGGTCCTGCGGACCACGAGAAGTCTCTTGCGGGCGACGTGGCCCGCCTTCGCCTCCGGCTGGAGCAGCAGCCGGAATGCCCACGTCGGTGAAGGAATCGACGAGACCGGGATAAACGATGAGGCCCTTGCCGTCGATGACCCAGGCTTCCGGCGGGATCGCCACGTCTTTCCCGACGGCAGTGATGGTGCCGCGGGAGAGGACGACGGTGCCGTTCTCGATGGGCGGCCCCGCAACGGGCACGACTCTTGCACCGCGGATGGCGAAGTACTGCGGCTCGCCGCCCTGTGCGAGTAGAGATGGCGCGCCACAGAAAATTAGTAGTAGTACGGTGAGGCACACCGCTGACGCACACCTGCGAATCAGGCTGGAACGCATGCAAGACTCCTCGCGAGAGAGCGTTGGAAGGACCCCGTCCCCCGGCAAACGTAAAGTCAGACGGATGAGGCTAGTGGGAAGTTTCAGGCCAGTCAAGCACTTACGCCTTGGGGACAGAAGTAAGGTAAGGGGAAAGATTGAAATGGTATGTATGACACACGGAGTGCGGACATTACTGCCGCATCTTGCAACTTGAGGTATAACACTGTATATAACTTTCTCCGCGGAGATCCGTCCATCGGAATTTGGTGTCACCTGTAAGCGAAAGGCGAGCTGGACTTAGTGGATAAGATCGTAATCAGCTCCGGAGAGCTTGCGGAGATCCAACCGGAACCGGGGCAGGCGGTGCGCCTCGAGCCGAAGCTGCCACCTGCGATTCCGTGGTGGGCGCGGCTTGGACCCATTCTGCTAGTGCCGTTCTTGCCTCTTCTGTGCCTCGTCACAATCATTCTGAGAGTGGCGCTCCGCGGCCAGCCTCCGCGAACGCGACATGCGTGGACCGCATATCTATCGACTCTGCTGGTGATCAGCGGAATTCTGACGTCGCTGGCCGTTGTCGTCGTATTGTCCCTGGGCCCGTTGCCCTCCGTCGTAAGCAGCGGGCTGGCGGAGCTCGATGAGCGAACAGACTATCCGCAGTTGCCCAAACAAGGCACGATGTCCGGAGGAGACGCTTCCCAACAACTGAAGAGCCTCGTCGCGGTGATTTCTCCCGCGGGGCAGTCGTTTTTCAGCAAACGCGAGATTCTTTCGTCGTCATTCGGAGCCGGCATGCTGTTGCATGCAAATTCGGCGGGCTATTTGTTTGCAACGGCAAGACACGTCATTGGAACCAGCGAATGGAACGTGGCGAAGAAACCGCGCGCGCTGGTTTCCCTGGCGTCCGGCGTGTGGTCCGGCGCGGACGTCATCGCCAGGCACGAAACTCTGGATCTTGCGCTGATCTGGCTGCCACGGCATTCCGGGCAGGGAGACTTCGTGCAGCCGGTGGCCGAGGCCAGGGAAGGCGAAGGCATCTTTGTGATTGGCCACCCGGAGGGGCTTAAATTCACTCTCAGTACCGGGATTATTTCCAGGTTGCAAAATAACTTGCTGCAGATCTCGGCCCCCGTGAGCCCTGGGAACAGCGGCGGCCCAGTGTACAACCAGCAAGGGAACCTGGTGGGAGTGGTCAGCTCGACGTTCGACAAAAGCGCTCAACCCAACGCCGAGAATCTCAATTTTGCAGTTGCGGCCAAGGCTCTGCTTCAGGAAACCGGCTGGGAATTCACACCGGGAGGCCGGGAGCGGTTTCAGGAGTATCTGCGCGCTTTAGGAAGCACGCGGAAAGCCCGCGAGCATTCACGGTCCAAAGTTCCCGCCCTCTTCCAGTCTTCCCCGGGGTTAAAAGCCGATGGCCACAATTAATGTGACGGTGTTTGATTCGACCGAGAACAAACGGGTGCCTGTGGAACTGCCGGACGACGCCCCGTGCAACAAGATCGTGGCGGTGCTGGTGCAGAAACTGCGGTTGCCCACGAACGGGCCTGATGGTGCGCCGCTGAGTTACAAGTTTCACCATAAGAATTCGGGACGCCAGATCCAGGATTCTCAAACACTCGCAGAAGCGGCAGTGCGCGAAGGAGATATTCTGCGGCTGCAACCGGAAATTACCGCGGGCTGAAGATGAACCCGCCGAACATGGTGACGGTAGGTGCGCAGGATGTCCGCGAGGACCGGTACAGCCGTTTACGCCTGATTCCCTGGTGGGATCAGAAAAAAATCCGCGAAACCAAAGTGCTGGTCATCGGCGCGGGAGCCCTCGGCAACGAAATCCTGAAAAACCTTGGCTTGCTGGGCTTCCGGGACCTCGTGGTGATGGATCTGGACCGGATCGAGGAATCGAATCTGTCGCGTACCGTGTTATTCCGGAGTGAGAACGTCGGTGAATTCAAGGCGACTGCCGCGGCGCGCTCCGTGGAAGCGCTCGCCGGCGAGAGCAACGTGCGCGCGCTCGTGGGAAACGTCATACACGACTGCGGCCTGGGGCTTTTTTCCTGGAGTGATGTAATCCTGGCAGGCCTGGACAATCGCGAAGCGCGGCTTTGGATCAATCGATGCGCCTGGAAAGTAAACCGTCCATGGATTGACGGCGCGATCGAAGGCATCAATGGCGTGGCGCGCGTCTTCCTGCCGGGGTCGGCGCCGTGCTATGAGTGCACGCTTGGAGAAACAGATTGGAAACTGCTGGAAAGGCGAATGTCCTGCAATTTGTTGACACGCGAAGCCAACGTGGAAGGCAAGGTCCCGACAACGCCGACGATTTCTTCGATTGTGGCGGGAATTCAGGTGCAAGAAGCAGTGAAGCTGATCCATGGGATGCCAACCCTCGCAGGGCATGGATTTGTGTTTGAAGGTTTGAACCACTCTTCGTACCGCGTGGAGTACACGGCAAATCCCGATTGCATGAGTCATTACACGCTCGAGCGGATCACGGAATGTCCGGAACGCGCAAGCCAGTTGACGCTGGCGGATTTATGGGCGCGCGCGAAGCGCGACCTGCAAACGGCAGAAGTGACCATCGAATTCAGCCGGGATGTCGTGCATAAACTCGTATGCGCGAAATGCGGCGCGGAGGAAGTACGGTTTGCTCCGCTCGGCAGCATTGCCTTTGAGGAAGGGCAATGCACGAAGGACGGATCGATGCGCACGGTCGCGACCATACACAACTATTCGGGAAGCGAACCATACGGCGCAAGGACGCTGGACCAATTGGGATTGCCCCTGTTTGATGTATTCACGGCGCGAAGCGCGGAGAGCGAGATCGGCTACTTGATCGCTGGGGACCGCGAAGAGGTCCTGGGACCCGAAGCCCGAATGAGGCGCGGATGAAAGCGCGAAAGACATTTGGGAATGCACCCCAGCCGGCGATTACCGTCGATGGAGAAGTGCTCCGGCAAATCCGGCAGCATGCGCGATCTTGCAGCAAGACGGAGGTTTGCGGCGTCCTGATCGGAAGTGAAAATGGGAACAGTCTGGCAGTCGAAGCATGCATTGCAGGAGCAAATGCGGCCCAAGCTGGCACGCATGTGACGTTCACGCAGGACACTTGGGAACATATCTACCAAACCAAAGACGCCCGGTATCCCGATCATCGAATCGTGGGTTGGTACCACTCGCATCCCGGGTTCGGCGTGTTTCTCTCCGATCACGATACCTTCATTCACAAGAATTTCTTTTCCTCGCCCCTCCAGGTCGCGTGGGTGTATGACCCGCATAGCGACGAGGAGGGCTGCTTCGGGTGGGTGGGGAAGCGTCTTGAGCGTTTGTCCGAGATCGCCGTGACGGACCGGAAAGGCGGCGAGGGCGCGGGTGAAACAGGGAAACCGGAGCCCGTGGGAAGATTCGAAGACGACCAGGGAGAGGATCTCGATTCGGAAAAGTCCGATAAAAACCAGGAGGCGCCGGCGTGGTTGCGCGTCGCCTTTTCTCTGCTCTCCTACGCCACGGTGCTGATGATCGGTTTTCTGATCGCCTGGTATCTTTTCCCGCACATCTTGATCTGGCCAGTGGACGCACAAACGGGACGCCCGGTGACAGAGCGGCCAATCGACCCGCGATCGCTGCGGCAGGAGCCGCTTCCGAGTGAGAGCGCTCCCGGAAAAGATAAGGGTGCAACCGAGCCGTCGAAGAGCGAAGGCGGCAAGGAGAAGAATGTCCCCCGATAAGAATAACGAACCTATCAAAATCACGCTGGATGATCTGGCGCGCGTGGAAACAACCGCGCCTCCCGGAACAGCGGCCACGCCGGGCAGAGGCGTAGGCGCAGCAAAAGTTTACGGGAGTGTCATTGAAGCAGCGGATCAGCGCGTAGAGACGCACGAGGAGCGCGGAAGCATTCTATTGCAGGCGTGGTTCTACCTTGGGGTGGCGGGGCTGATCGGGGCGACTTTGGCCTGGGCCATTGCCGAGCGGGCGTTCCTCGACGAAGGAGGACACCGATGGGGAAACATCTGGATGATGCCCATGGTGGTAACGCTCCAATGCGTGGGATTTGCGATTGCCGAAAGCATCGTCGAGCGCTCGGCGAAGAAGGCCGTCGTGCGGGGGCTTCTGGCCTTGCCGCTCGGCATTGTGCTGGCATTCGTCTTCGATTTCGCCGCTGAGATCATCTTCCGCATCGGAATTGCCATTGCAGCGGGGGCGGGAGCGCAGACATTTCGCAACCCTGCGTTCTGGGTCGCGCGCGGCGTTGCCTGGATGGTGTTTGGAGCCGCGGGGGGAGTGGTCTACGGGATCGTCGGGCAATCTTCGAAGAAAACGCTTTACGGAGCACTGGGCGGCGTCATCGGAGCGGGGATCGGAGGAATGATTTTTGATCCGATTGTGATGATGACGAAGGGTGGAGCCACGAGCCGTGCCGTAGGATTTGCTCTGCTCGGGATGGCCACGGGAGTTGCAATCGGTCTCGTCGAGAGCGCGCTGAAGGACCGCTGGTTGTATGTTACCGCCGGACCACTGGCCGGCAAGCAGTTCATTTTATACAAGGCGCGCACGCTGATCGGCAGCGATCAGAAGTGTGACATCTATTTGTTCAAGGACTCCAACGTTTTGCCGGAGCACGCGGTCGTGGAAATCGCAGGAACGAGAGTGCAACTCCGCTCCCTCGGCCCAGTTTACGTTTCGGGGCAGCCAACCAGGCTCCAGGTTTTGCAGAGCGGGAATTCCCTCCAGATCGGAAGATATGCGTTTCGCTATTCGGAAAGGCAGCGTAAGTGAATCCGGTCTGTCCCTATTGCCGGACAGAAATAGGTCCGGCCGAAGCAGAACGGCTCGATTGTCCCGGGTGTGGGACGCCGCATCATCCGGAATGCTTTGCGGAGAACGGAGGATGCACGGTATTCGGTTGTTCCAAGGCGCCGTTGGACGAGCCCAAAATCAGCGTGTCCGGATCGGAACTGCATCGAGATGCCCCGGCCGTCCAGCCGGTTCCTGGCCCGCGAATGAGGCACACCAGCAGTTTTTCGATCTTGCAGCTGTCCGGACCTCCTCAGCCAGCGGAACCGCAGAACCCTCCCGCGCAAGCAGCGATGCCACCACCACCGCCGGTGACCGGCACGGGAGTGCCGCCCCCTCCGCTAGCGCCAACTCGGGGAGTGTACGCACCGCTGAGGCCGCAGGATCTTCTGCGGGGGACGCAATCCCGAAAGAGCCGCCAGGTCTACGTGCTGCTGGGGGTTTTTCTGGGAATTTTCGGCGTGCACAATTTCTATGCGGGGTATATACAAAGAGCCGTCTCACAGCTCTGCCTTACGTTGCTGACTTGCTTTTATGGGGCCGTGCTGAGCTGGATCTGGGCGATCGTGGAAATCTGCGTCATCAACAAGGATTCTGAAGGAATGGAGTTCACATGAAAGCGGAGGCGCCATGAATTATTTCATCAAGCGGGATCTCCAGGAGTATGGACCCTATACACTGGCGGAGCTCCAGCGCTATGTGGCGTCGGGAAACGTCCTGCTGACGGATCTCTGCCGCAGCGAAGGCATGAACGATTGGGTGCCCGTGTCGCAGGTAATCGGGAATATTCCCGTGCCGGCGGCAGCGCCGGCGCCAACGCCCGCGTCCGTGGCCGCCGCTGCCGCCGCCCAGTATCCCGCTCCCCCATCTCTTCACTGGGCTATCGTTTTGTTGCTTGCAGTGGTGACCTGCGGGCTGTTTCTATGGGTATGGGCCATCGTCCAGGCAAACTGGGTGAGGAAAATACAACCAGCCAGCAAGGCGATGGTCTTGTGGTCTTTCGCGATACTCCTCTCCCTCATAGAGGTAGTGTTGGCTGCCTTTCCGGACGATACCGCAAAGGCCGTCGCCATTGTCCTCCGGCTGGGTGGCGCCGTCCTTTGGATTACCGGCGCATTCAGCATGAAGAGTTCCATCGAAGAACATTACAACACCGCCGAGCCCATTGGACTCGAGTTGAATGGAGTGATGACCTTCTTCTTTAATGTCCTCTACTTTCAATACCACTTTACTAAGATCAATGAACTGCGAAAGAGTCAAGGCCTGATGGCCTGAGCGAAATGAACGCAATCACGAGAATGCATGTCGTCATGGGCGCGTCATTGGCCGGAGCCGCGGTCCTGTATAGATTTCCCCCGGAGCGGTATAACTTTTACCCGCAATGTCCCGTATTCCGTTATTTGCACGTGTACTGCCCCGGCTGCGGGGCCACGCGTGCCTTGGCGGCTCTGCTGCATGCGAGAATCGCAGAGGCTCTGCACTACAACGCGCTGGCCGTCTTGCTGGCTCCCGTATTGCTGGCGTACTTCGCGATTGCTTACTGGAAGGCGCGGCGGGATGAAGTTTTCATTTGGCCTCGCGTTCCGGCGATGGGGCTAACGGCGTTGCTTGTGATGTCCGCGGCCTTCGGTGTGCTGCGGAACTTCATGGGTCCGCTTTAGGTGGATCATGCTTTCACCACGCATCAGGCGGTTGAAACTCGACTACGACACTCTGACGCAGCGGTTTGCGAATTGGCCCCTCATTCAGGTGAGCGGCACCGCGGGGATGCCGCCTGAAGTGTATCGAATTACGTTTCAGGTGAAAGGGCTGTACGTCTCACAGACGGGTGAAATTCTGGAGCGAGACACCCACCAGCTGGAGGTAAATCTTTCCCTTGGCTATCCCAGGCGCGCGCCGCAGTGCCGGATGCTGGCGACCGTGTTCCATCCAAATTTTGACGAAGGCAGTGTGTGCATTGGCGACTTTTGGGCGGCCTCGGAAGGCCTGGATGATTTGATCGTTCGCATCGGACGAATGATTGCCTATCAGGAGTACAACACCAAGAGCCCTCTCAACGGGCTTGCCGCCAAATGG
>Ga0137415_10002187_pt1 | contig 19465 bp, 17 predicted proteins | sample CZODoug3_1_1_16f_FD_183082 | JGI IMG/M metagenome (GOLD analysis project Ga0137415, IMG submission 183082) | Vadose zone soil fungal communities from Angelo Coast Range Reserve, California, USA - CZODoug3_1_1_16fungal (Hybrid Assembly) | ecosystem: Environmental > Terrestrial > Soil > Vadose...
TCCGGCAATCAGCCGATGAATCGGCGCCGTGAGCGAGCGCGCGAGGACGAGCGCCAGCACGACCACGACGGCGGCGATCCCCGCGGCTGTCCACAGCACGGCGCGCCGGAGCGCACGGATCGGGGCGAAGGCTTCGGCGGTATCGATCTTCGCGACGATCCCCCAGTGCAGGCCCGGGATCGCGACGGGCGCGTAGGCGGCGAGCACCTCGACGCCACGATAATCGGACTGGGTCAGCGTTCCCGTCTGCCCGCGGACGGCCGCCGCGGCCGCCGGCGTCGAAATCTCCTGGAACAGGATCGTGCTCTGGTGGGTCTTCATGAGCCGGCGCCGGAGCTCGGACATGCCGCTCTGCGCGGCCGTGGCGAGGTATTGCTCCGGCTGCTCCAGGAAGAACCGCGAGTTGCTCCGCATCTGGGTGTCGGCGCCGACGAGATACGTCTCGCCCGTCTCGCCGAGGCCCTGCTCCTTCCACCGGCGGCTGCCCGTCATGACGGCGTCGATGCGGCTGACCGACAGCTGCAACGCGAGTACACCGAGGCGCCGGCCGTCCTTGAAGATGGGCGCGGCCACGAAGGCGCTGGGAGCGCCGAACGAGGGCGCGTACGACTCGAAGTCGGTGAGCCAGACGAAATCGGCGTCGATAGCGTCGCGGGCGGCGCGGAAGGCCGCGGCGAGGTGCGTATCGCTGTACTGTCCCGAGAGGAGGCTGGTGCCGAAGTCGACCTGCTTTGCCACCGAGTACACGATGCGTCCGGTCTCGTGGTCGATGAGGAACAGGTCGAAGTAGCCGAACTGACGGATCGCGGCCCGGATGAAGGGATGGAATCGAGCGTGGGCCGCGGTGTACGGTCCACCGCCCGCGCCCCGATCGAGCCCGTCGCGGGCGCCCTCGGAATGCGGATTGTCCGCGATGTAGACGGCCTGCATGACGACCGTGGTGGGATCGGCGGGCAGGTACTGCCACGGCGTGACCTCGGGCGTCGACGTGAGACCGCGGACACGCGGGAGAAACGAGTCCCGATAGTGGGCATCGACCATGGCCCGGTATCCCTGGCGCGTCGCCGGGGGCATGCGCTCGACCTCGCCCCCGAGCGCACGGCAGGCGGCGCTGAATTCCCCGATGGCGCCGGTGACGACGGCGGACTCGGCGAGCGACAGCGCCTCGTGCTGGACGTCCGCCCAGTAGCCTTCGATGGCCCGGCGCCGCTCCTCGAGCACCGACGTCAGCTGATTGATCGAGGCCTGCTCGAGCGCCCGCTCCCCGCGACGGTACGCCTGCCAGCCGGTGACGAACACGCCAAGGAGTCCCACGCCGAGGAGCGCCCCGAGGAGCTTGTGCTTGAGCGAGATGTTGCTCAGCATCGCGCTCAGCCCTTGACGAGGCGCGACGCGAACGCGTCGAAGTGGCGGCGCCACAGCTCGTCGTACGTTCCGTCCCGCCGCATCTTCGCCAGCCAGCGGTTGACCCAGTGGATCAGCTCCACCTCCCCGCTCGGCGCGGCCACGACGTACGGTCGAGGCCGGATCGGCTTTCCGATCACGCGAAACGCGGAGTCCTCCTGCGCCAGGCGCAACAGAACGACGTCGTCATAGAGGAAGGCATCGGCTTGGTCGCTCCGGACGGCCCGGACGCCGTCCGCGACCGAATCCACCGGTTGCGCAACGGCGCGGGGCTGGGACTCGACGAGATCCCGCTCTTGCACGGCGTCGACAACGACGGCGACCCGGCGTCCAACCAGGTCGCCGAGGCCCGCGACCGGGCTGCCGCGGGAGACGAGGAGCAGCGAGCCCGACACGAAGTGCGGGGCGGAGAGCTCGGCGAGCTGCCGGCGCTCGGCGGTCGCCGTGATGGTGGCCAACACCAGGTCGACCCGGCCGGTCTGCAGCGCCGTGAACCGGGTGGCCGTGGTCACCGTCACGAACTCCACCCGCGTGTCGTCGCCGAACAGGACGCGGGCGAACAGCCGCGCCAGGTCCACCTCGAATCCGGCGCGGCGCCCGTCGGGCGTGACGTAGCCGAACGGAGGCGCATCCGCCTTCACGCCCACGCGGAGCAGTCCTCGGGTCCGGATGGCGTCGAGCGAGGAGTCGGCGTCGACCGCGGACACGAGCGCCAGTGTCGCGACCAGTCCCGTGAGCAGCGCGTTTCGAACCGCTAGCACGACATCCATCCTGCCGGCGGTTTGGATCGGGCGGCCTATTCCGGAACGGCGCTGATCGCGTACATGAGCACCAGCGCGATGGTCGGCTTGCCGATGTCGCCGAACCACTTGTCATAGATACGCACGATGTCCTCGGATCGGAACAGGCGGGACAGCGCGCGGTTGGCCGTCAGGCGAAAATCCGCGTCGCCGCGACGCAGCATCAGCCCGTACGGCTCGTACGAGAACAGCTGGCTCGACAGCGACAGCTTCGAGACGTCCTTGCTCTTGCGTCCCAGCCCGATGAGGGTCACGCGGTCCGAGGCGTAGGCGTCGGCCGCGCCGTTCTCGATTGCCGCGAGGCCTTCGGCGTGGTCCTTCACGGCGACCATCTGCGCCGTGATCACGTACTGACGCAGGGCCGTGGCCAGCGCGCCTTCCGTGGTCGTCCCGAGGACGATGCCGACCCGCTTGCCCGCGAGGTCCTTGATGCTTTCGATGCCGGAGGCGTCGGTGGCGAGCAGGCTGCCGCCGTCCACGAAGGTCGTGATGGTGAAGTCGACCTGCTGCTGCCGCGACAGGGTGGACGTGGTCGAACCGCACTCCATGTCGACCGTGCCATCCGCAACCGCCGTGATGCGGTTCTCCGGCGTCAGCTTGATCCATCGCACGGCCAGCTTCGGCAGCGCGAGCTGTTGCTGGACCGCTTCGGCAATCCTCACGCAGAGGTCCACCGAATAGCCGGCGGGCTGGCCGTCGGCGTCGACGAACGAAAACGGCCACGAGGACTCGCGGTATCCGAGGACGATCGTCTTGCGGTCCTTGATCTTCTTCAGCGTCCCGGTGGGTTCCGCCGCCATGGCCGACGTCGCGCACACGAGCGCCGCCATCACCAGCATCAGCACGCGATTCATGAGCCGTCCTCCCTGCGCCAATACACCAGCCCGGGGACGACGCGGCTATCGGACCTTGGTCCAGTGCCGCCGGTCAGGCGCGGCGCTGGCGGCTCTTCGCGACCGCTCGCTGGACGGCGTTGAGGAAGATCACGTCGTCGAACGGCTTGACGAGGAAGTCAATGGCCCCGACGCTCATCGCCTGGACCGCCATCGGGATGTCACCATGCCCGGTGATGAAGACGATTGGGAGGTCGTGACCGGCCGAGACGAGCAGGTGCTGCACGTCGAGCCCGCTGGGGCCCGGCATCCGGACGTCGAGCACCAGACAGTCCGCCCGCTCGTACTCACCACGCTCGATGAACGCGCGCGACGACGCGAACAGCTCGACCTCGTACCCCACGGACCTGAGCAGCCGCTCCAGGCCGCGGCGAACCGACATGTCGTCATCGACGACGATCACGCGCGGCTTGTCGATCATGTCGGCACGTGGCGGACCGGGATGGCGACGTGGAACGTCGCGCCGGCCGTCGGATTCTTCACCGCCCAGACAACGCCGCCGTGCGCCTCGACGATCGAGCGGACGATGGCCAGTCCCATCCCCATCCCGGCGGGCTTGGTCGTATAGAACGGCTCGAACACGATTTCCGTCGAGCCGGTACTGAGTCCACCGCCCGCGTCCGTCACCGACAGGTGCACGGTCTCCAGCATGGTGGTGATCTCCGTCCGCACGACGATGCTGCGATCCGGCCCCGCGGACTCCGCCGTCGCCTCCATCGCGTTGAGCAGGAGATTCAGGATGACCTGCTGGAGCTGGACGCGATCGCCGTACACGCGCACCGGCTCGGCCGCGAGGTCCAGCGTCACGGTGACGTTACGAATGATGGCGTCGCTGCTCAAGAGCTTCGCCACGTCCTTCACGAGCACGTTGAGGTCGAGCGGCACGCGCTGCGGCTCGCCCTTCCTGACAAACTCGCGCACGCGCTGGATGACCTCGGCTGCGCGCTTGTCGTCGTCCACGATGTCCGAGAGGATCGCCCGCAGCTCGCCGACCTCCGGAGGCACGGCGTCAAGGAATCGGAGGCCGGCGTGGGCGTTCGTCAGGATCCCGGTGAGCGGCTGATTGAGCTCATGAGCGAGCGAGGCGGTCAGCTCGCCCATCGTCGAGACGCGCGTGAAGTGGGCCAGCTCCTGACGGCTCCGCTGCGCATCCAGCTCCGCCCGCTTTCGCTCGGTCACCTCGGCGCAGGACACGATGGCGCCGCCTTCCAGACGGCCCAGCTGAACCACGGATATCGTGAACCATCGCTCACTCGCCCCGGCGTGGGACGAATAGTCGATGCCGAATCCCGGCCGGCTTCCGGCGAGCACGGCCTCGATGCCGGCCACGGCCTCCTCCGCCTGTGGCGTCGCCCGGCGGGCGGCCTCCCGCCACACGTCGAGATAGTTGTCGCCCACCTCGATCCGGCCCGGCGTGGGGCCGGCACACTCACCGCCGTCGCGCGTCCACACAGCGTTGACGTCGATGATCCGGCCGCTTCGGTCCAGGACGGCCACGGAGCTGCTCAGCGACGCGAGGATGGCCGACTTCAACACCTCGCTCGCGCGCAGCGCCTGCAGTTGCTCGCCGAGCGCGCGCGTGGCCTGACGACGCTCGACGATCACCGCCGCCAGACACAGGATCGGCACGGCCAGCACCGTCAGAAGGATCTGCAGCGCCTGTACGGACGCGGCCGCCGGCAGGCCCGCGAAGGGTCCTCGTCCGTACGCGCTCGCCCAGATGGCGATGAGGGACGTGCTGAGCAGTGCCAGGCTCGCGCCGCCCGGTCCGAAGCGCACCGTCATCAACAGAATCAACGGCAGGAGAAACACGACGACGGACGCCCCCGGGATGTTGCCCGGCCGGTCGATCAACGCGCCGAAGACCCACGCCCCGACGATCACGAGGGCGACGGCCAGCAGCGCGGCCTCGACCCGACGCGCGCGCGGCGCGCCGCGGACCCAGGCGGGCCCGGCCGTGACCGCCATGATGATGGCCGGACCGAGCATCAGCTCGGTGAGCACGTTCGAGAAGAAGCGCGTGCGCCAGACGAGCCAGTACGGCTCGCCTTGCGCCGCCGCCACCGCCGCCGCATCGACGAACGACGAGAAAAACGGAGCGGCCAGGCCCGCGGCCACGATGAAGGCGGTGACCCGGCGGAGTGTGTCGAAGCGCCCGGGCGCATCGCTGAACCACCGCACGCCGGCGGCGGCGATCAACGCCTCGCTGCAGTTGGTGGCGAACAGCGTGAGCACGAGCGAGATCGGAAACAGCCCCAGCTCCGCGACGAGGTGGGCCGGCAGCGCCGCGAGCAGGTAGATCCACCAGCGCCGCGGCGGCGTCAGCAGGAGCGCCGCCGTGAGGATCGTGTTGGGCGGCCAGAGGACCGACGGAGTGGACGGCGGGAACCGGAGGATGAAGCCGAGGTTGGCCCCGGCGTAATAAGCGACGGCGACCAGGAGTGCGGCCGTCGCGGTCTCGCGCACGGGTCGCAAGCTTACCCCCCCTCCCCTGAGGGAACTGATCGAGCCCACGTATGGTACGCGGTGTAGCGCCACGGGCTTCCGGCTATCGGCCCAGCTGCCCTAGGGCGTCGCTCAACGGTGCGACGGAGACGCGAAGTAGCCCTTCGAATGGCCTGTCGAGCTCGAGGATCAGGAAGACCGCGCCCGCCAGCGACACCGCGCAGATGAACAGCGTGGCCAGCGCGGTCCCGTCCCGTGGTGCAAGAAGCCCGAAGCCGACGAAGATGACGGTGAGCCAGAACACCAGGATGATCAGGAACGGCATCGGGATCGAGCCGCTCCGCTGCGCGAACAGCAACCAGCGCGCGAGAGAGATGTCCAGCCCGATCCTGAGTGCCTCGGCCCGGAGCGAGCGCTGGGTGTCAGTCCGCGGCTGCAGGTGCTGGATCACGTCGTAGAGATGCTCGGAGCTCGCCGCGGGCGCAAAATGGACGGCTTCTGAACCGCGCTCACGGCCGACCCGGTCGAGCAGCCCTGCCACCGTCGCTCGAAGCAGACTTCGGGCGGGCACGGAATCCGGACCGTAGTGCGCCATGACGCGATCGAGCAAGACGATCTTCGCGCACGTCTGCGTGAACTCGCCGCTCTGCGTGTCGTACGATGTCTTGGCGGAGGCGATGAGCAGGCCCAGGACCAGAGCGGACATCGTCGCGATCAATCCAGTGGCCAGCTTCATGGAGTCCTTCGAGTGCGCGCTGAGGTGGTGCGGGGGGAGCAGGAGAGCGCGCACGAGCGGCTCCGCGAGAAGCCGCCGTGCCTCGCCGACTCGCGGCGTCGCGTCCGCGGCCGGATCCACTCGTTAGTCCAGCGGCAGCTCGGCCACCGTGGCTCGGCCGGTCGTCAGCGCCTGGAGGTTCGACGCCGCACGCTTCGAGAACAGGTCCATCGCGTTCTGCGCGTCGCCCCATTGCACCTGCGCGGCCGCCTTGAGGCTGCCGCCGCCGACACCGCGCGCGATCGCCGCCGACAGCAACTGGCCCGTCGCCGCGTCCGTCAGCTTCGCCTCGACCTGCAGCGAACCGGCGAAGAGATCCTTGCCGGTCGCCAGCGAGCCCACGGTCGTGAGCATCCGCGCCTGAGGCACGACGAGCGAGACGGTGCGCAGCCCGGGCGTGGCGCCCTCGGCGTCCACGACGGCGACCTGGAGCCGCAGCACGCCCGGCCCGGGACTCGTCACGACCTGGAACTTGTCACCGAACGCCTTCTCCAGCGACCCGTTGAAGTACGTCCCCAGCGCCTGCTGATCGCCGGGCGCGACCTTGGTGGCCTCGTCGCCCCAGAACGTGACCGGCTCGAGGAGGACCTTGTTATACGTGCGCCACTGCGCCGCCGGATTGTAGTAGCGGAGGCCCGCCTGTCCCTTCGAGACGTCGCCCGGAGTGAGGAGCGCGTAATCTTTGCCCAGGAATCCGGTGGGAGCCGTCTTGATGCCCTCCACCTTCGTCGTCGCGCAACCCGCTACGATCAGCACGCTCGCGATCACAGCCATCCACACCTTCATGTGTGCCTCCCCTCCATCGACCGACGTTCATAGACGCGGTCCGCGACTCGCGCCGCGAGACCGGAGATCGCTCCGACGCTGACGACTTCGATGAGTGACGGCGGTGTCCCCACGCCGATGACGCCGAAGAGCAGCGCGAGCGGCATGCTGAGCACCGCCACGACCGCCGCGCGGCCGATGCCGCCGACGGCCGCCCCGACGACCAGTCCCCACCGCCGACGAACGCCACTCGTTCACGCCGCAAACCCTCGGCGGGCATTCAACCAGCGACGGCGAATCGCGAGAATCGGACCTTAGTCGTATCGCTCAGAAGCGCGCGGAGACGCGGAGCCCGCCGATGATCGCGGTGTCGACCTTCTTCAGCGCCGGCCCGGCCTCGATGCTGCGCTTGAGTCCTGACCGATAACCTGAAAGTCGAGGCAAGCGAGTCAAGAGCGAAAACGCGTCACGTGTTTTAGGAAGTTTTCAAAGTTCCTCAAACACGAAGGCGTTCAAGATCAACGACATTAACTTGGTGGCCCCAACGAGACCCGATCGAACTTGCAGAATTCAAGTACGCGATTTCATTGCGCGCTGATTAACGTGGTTCGATCCTTTACTGCCCGTACTGGATCGCCCTTGTCAGGTAGCGGGCTGAGGCAACGGCCGGGAGAGCGTGGCACCGATGTGCTATCGGCAGCACCCACAGGCGGGTGTCAGTGGCTCGTTGACGTGACGACCGCATCTGAATGGAACGCATCGGGGTCGACATCACTGGACGCGGATTACGCGAGTCGCCTCGACGATCGTGAGCACGCCGTAGATCGCGCTGAACACCACGATCCACAAGGTCAGCGCGATCATGCCGGGCGGCCGGGCCAGGAAGATGGCGCCAAGGCCGAGCGACGCGGCGCCCATGACGACCTGCCAGCGCCGCCGCGCGCCATCGAAGACGCCGTATCCGGCGGCGACATCGAGCAGCCCGTTCAGCACCGCCCATACCGAGACGAGCGTGCCGAGCCGCTCCCAGGGCCGCCCGGCCGTAATCGGCCCCGCGAACGCGGCGATCCCAACACCGAGGGTGATCGCAGCGCGGGCGATGAGGCCTAGGCGTTCGCGAGGTAACAGGTGCGCGAGGACCAACCTTCCCAAGGCGAGGCCGGCATCGATGAGCACGAAGCAGCCGAACAGGACCAACAGCAGCGCCGCCACGATTCCCGGCATGAGAACGGCAAGGACGGCCAGCAGCAGCGCGGCGAGCCCGAAGACGAGGCTGAGGCCGCCGCGCGCAAATAGCGGCCACACGGCGGAGGCGGGCCGTGAGGCGGTCACCAGGGGGTGGATGCCGGCTGGTCGGTCGGCGGGCCGGCCAGCGCGGCGCAGACCGAGAGCAGCCACAGCGTGAGGGCGAGCAGGCAGGAATGGAAGATCGGGTGATCCGCCATCAGCGCTCGATGATCTGCGACTGGTCGATGCTCAGCGGCTTGCCCCACCAGCTCTCGTTGTGTGCGGTGTCCAGATCGGCGCGCGTCACGCGCCCCGACTGGTCGGTGTTCCGCAGCGAGAACATGGCGTGGTTACCCGACGCGAAGTGCGCCGGATGACCCTTCCAGGTGGTCCATTCGGCGGGGGTGGCGCACCCCGCCGCCATCGCGCCCAGGCTCATGACCATCACCCCTATACGTCCTCTCCTTATCATAATTGCCACCCTCCGGAACGAGAGGGTATGGCGCCGGCCGGGCCTCGACCATCGGACCATGACCCGGAAGTAATAGGACGTTAGTCCTACGCGATTTGAGGGCTCCGCGATATATGATCAGCGCCCTGACGTCGATGCGCGCACAACGGCCACTGTTCGACCGGGCTCTGGGAGTCACCCGAGCTGCTGCGCTGTGGACGCTGATCACGCTCGCGATCAGCGCCACGACGACCGCCGCGGAGGACCACGCACGCGCGAAGACGGTATTGCTGCTCTACGGCGAGTCACGCCTGCTGCCGTCGATTGTCCTCGCCGACGAGGCGGTCCGAGCGGCCCTGACGGCGCGCTCGCCCACGCCCGTCCATTTCCACACGGAGTACCTCGAATCGCTGAACGGGGCGGCGGGGGCCTCGTTCGAGCCTGAGCTCGCCCGGCTGCTGGACAAGAAATATGCACGGTTAAAGCCCGACGTCATCATTGCCGGCCGTGGCGCCGCCCGCTTTGTGCTCGAACGGCGCACCGCCATCTTTCCCAACGTCCCGGTAGTGCTCTTCGGCTTCGAACGCGCCGCGCTGCCGACGTCAGACCTCGGCGCCGGCATCGTCGGGGTCTTCGCCTCCCCGGACTGGGTCGCCACGCTCGAGCTGGCGCTCGCCATCCATCCGGACACGCGCCGCGTGATCGTCGTCCACGGAGCCGCCCCGATCGATCGCAGCTGGGAGGCCCAGGCGCGTCGAGACCTGGCCGTCTACGGGCGCCGTGTCGAGCTTCGACACCTGACAGGGCTGCCGCTGAACACCCTCCTGTCCGAAGTGGCGCGGCTGCCCGAGCAAACGGTCATCCTCGTCGGTTCGGTCCTGAGCGACGGCAACGGTCGAGCCGTCGGCGCGCTCGCCGCGGTGGAGCGGATGAGCAAGGTATCGCCGCGGCCGATCTACGGTCTCTTCGAGTCACTCCTCGGGCAGGGGATCGTTGGGGGGCGGCTCCTGAGTCCCGCCGCGCACGGGATGAAGGCAGCGGAGCTCGCCCGGCGGATTCTCGACGGCGAGCGGCTGGGCCCGGACGATAGCGCGGACAACGTGGGCAGCGCATATATGTTCGACGCGCGCCAGCTCGTCCGTCTCGGGGTCTCGGAGACGGCGCTGCCGGCGGGCAGCGTCGTCCGTTTCCGCGAGCCATCGCTCTGGAGCCTGTATCGATGGCCGCTCGTTGCCGGCCTCTCGCTCTTGGGCGTCGAGACGGCCCTCATCGCAGGCCTCCTCATTGAGCGGCGGCGGCGGCGCGTGATTCAGAAGGCGCTCGCGGCCCGCCTGCGCTTCGAGCGCCTGCTCGCCGATCTCACCGCGACCTTCGCCCGGCTGCGGCCGTCTGAGGTCGAGCCGCAGATCGATGCGGCGCTGGCCAAGGTCATCGAGGTGCTCCACGTCGATCGCGCCGGCTTGGCCGAGTTCGCGCCCGACGGACGCTCCATCCGCCTCTCGCATCGGCAGCGGCGGCCGGGGCTCCCTCCGCTGTCGCCGCTCCTGACCACGGATCACTACCCGTGGACCATCGCCCGCGTGCTGCGGGGCGAGTGGGTGATGTTCTCGCGGCTGGACGATCTGCCCGCGGAGGCTGAGACCGACCGGGAGATGTTCCGGCTCGCCGGCACCCGCTCCTTCGCCAGTGTGCCATTGCGCGTGGGGGGCACCATCGTCGGCGTGCTGCGCGTCGCCAGCGTGACCTCCGAGCGCGCGTGGTCCGCCGAGTTCCTGCAGCAGCTCGAGCTGCTCTCGGAGATTTTCGGCAGCGCCCTCGCCCAGCGTCGCGCCGAGGCGGATCGGCGTGAGCAGGAGGACCGCTTCCGGACCATGGCCGACGCCGCGCCGGTCATGATCTGGATGGCGGGCACGGATACAAAACGCGACTTCTTCAACGAACGATGGCTCGAGTTCACCGGCCGCCCCCTGGAGGACGAGCTCGGCACCGGCTGGGTCGAGGGCGTCCATCCCGACGACGTCGAGCGGTGCCTCGATGTCTACCTCGCCGCCTTCAATGGGCGCCGGACCTTTCGCATGGAGTATCGGCTGAGGCGGCACGATGGCGAATACCGCTGGATCCTGGACACGGGCGTGGCCCGCTCGGCCGCCGACGACGTGTTTATCGGTTACGTCGGCTCGTGCGTGGACGTGACCGAAGTCAGGGCGGCCCACCAGGCGGTGCTCGACAGCTCGGCGCTGAGCGCGGCGATGCTCGAGTCGCTGCACGGCCGGGTCGCGGCGCTCGACGCTCGTGGCACGATCATCGCCGTCAATCAGGCGTGGACCGACGCGGTGAAGGACGTCGCCGGACTCGCGCGCACGGCGGTCGGCGACAACTACCTCGACGTGTGCCGGTCGGCCGCCGGCGATGTCGACGGCCAGCGCGCGCTGTCGGCCACCGAAAATGTGCTTACCGGCCGACTGTCCGGCGCCAGGATCGAATACGCCTGTCCGGGCTTCATCGAAGCGCGCTGGTTCGAGATGATCGTCGAGCCGCTCAAGCGGGCGGAGGGAGGCGTTCTCATCTCGCACGTGGACATCACCGAGCGCCGGCGCGTCGAGGAGGAGTCACTCCTGCAGCGCGAGGAGCTCGCCCACGCCCTGCGCCTGACGACGCTGGGTGAGCTGGCCGCCTCGCTTTCGCACGAGATGAACCAGCCCCTGACCGCGATCCTGACGAGCGCGCAGGCAGCCCGGCGGGTGCTCGACACGCCCGAGCCGGAACGGAGCGAGCTCGTCCGCACCGCCATTGACTACATCATCGAGGATAGCAAGCGGGCGGCGCAGGTCATCCGGCGACTGCGGGCGCTCTTCCGCAAAGAGCATGCCGAGCGCAAGCCCATCGACATCAACGCCCTCATCATGGACGTCGTCGGCCTCGTCCGCGGCGATGGCGTGCGCCGGCGGGTATCGATGCGGTTCGAGCTTGCCGAGGGCCTGCCGGTCGTCTCCGGCGACGTCGTCCAGCTGCAGCAGGTCGTCCTGAACCTGATCATGAACGCGATGGAGGCCACCGCTCTCGCCGAGGAGCCACGGGAGGTGGTGGTCGCCACCCTGCAGACCGAGCCGGGTTTGCTGCGCTTCAGCGTGCGCGACACGGGTGTCGGCGCCGACGCCGCGCAGCTCGAGAAGATCTTCGAGCCGTTCGTCACCACCAAGAGGGACGGCCTCGGGATGGGCCTGTCGATCAGCCGCTCGATCGTGCAAGCGCACGGCGGGCGAATCTGGGCCACCCGTAACGCCGAGCGTGGGCTCACCGTTCAGGTGGAGGTGCCCTGCGAGGAGCACGCGTGAGCCGCGACGGGCTCGTGTTCGTGGTGGACGACGACATCTCCGTCCGGCGCTCGCTCGGAGTGCTCATCCGCTCCATCGGGCTCGAGTCGGAGGCGTTCCCGTCGGCGCAGGCCTTCCTCGACCATCCCCTGCCCGACCGACCGTGCTGCCTCGTCCTCGACCTCCGCCTGCCGGGGCCGAGCGGTCTCGATCTGCAGCTGGCGCTGCTGAAACGCTCACGAACGATCCCGATCATCTTCATCAGTGGCCACGGCGACGTGCCCATCACCGCCCGCGCCATGAAGGGCGGCGCGATCGATTTCCTGTCGAAGCCGTTCAACGATCAGGACCTCCTGGACGCCGTGCAGCGCGCGCTCGCGAAGGACCGCCTGGCGCGTGTGGAGGCGGCCGAGCGCGCGGTCATCGAGCGTCATGTCGCGACCCTGACGCCGCGCGAGCGTCAGGTGATGCTGCTCGTGGTGCGCGGCCTGCTGAACAAGCAGATCGCGGGCGAGCTGGGGGCGGCCGAGAAGACGATCAAGATCCACCGCGGTAGGATGATGCAGAAGATGGAGGCCGGCTCGGTCGCCGAGCTGGTGCGGATGACCGAGAAGGTCGGCCTCAGTCAATAACCTCGACGCGCGTGTTCACGCGCTCGGTGATCGTGAAGCCCAGCGGCTCGAGCGCCTGCCGCGCTCGTGGCGACAGCGTCCCCGTCACCCACATATCGAACCGGCCGTTGAACCCCGGCGCCTGGTAGCCGGTCTTGAGCTGCTGGCTGGCCTCCTCGACCCGCTGCGTCCAGATCAAACGGTCCACCGGCAGGGCGATGACGGCCGGTCCGGCGCTGGACTGGGCCACCGTGAAGCGCTTGAAGGCGCGGATCTCGGTGAGCCGCGCGACGTTCTCGTGATAGCCGCGGAGGACCTGGACCATCGCGGTGTAGAGCTCGGCGTCGGCCTCGTCCTCCGCGCGGAGCGCCAGCGTGAGGAACGCGTCGCGTCCGGCCACGCCCGTCAGACCCTCGAGATTCTGCGTCATGATCGTGTCGTGCCGCGGGGTGTAGGCACGATGATCGAGGTAGCGCTTCCGGAGATCCTCCGGGATGCCCATCGTCTTCAGCTTCTCGTCGTTGATGATGCGCAGGCGCGCCGGAGGCTCTTGCTGAAGCACGTTCTTGATGGAGTTGGTGAGGCGGACGTTCGCGACGATGCTGCCCCCGGCCCCCGCGGGCAGCATCGCGACCGAAAAGGCCCAGTCGCCGGCCGCCGCCGCCCACGCCACGCTGTTGAGCTCTTTCTGGAGGATCGTGTTGCTCGAATAGGGATCGACATTGAGCTGCGCGGCGATGTCCCGCTTGAAGGACGACATCTTGAGCGCCTGCGCGACCTTGCTGTCCTCGCTCGGGTCCTTCGTGTTCGTTACCGTCGTCCCGACGTCCTCCATCAGCTGGTAGGCGCCCTTGGGCACGCCGGTGACGGTGTCCACGGGATGCGTGATGAGGCTCTTGGCGAGTCCGAACGGCGCTTTGACGGCGCCCCCGAGGCCCTTGGCGAACGCCTCGCTGTTCTTCAGCTTCTTCAGCTCGCCGATCGCCCGGATCTCGTTGAGGAGCTTGCGGAGCGCCGCGTCGCCCTCGACGTCGAACGCGCCGTAGTCCGACGTGACCGTCCAGCGCTGCGAGTAGCCGTCAAGCACCACCAAGTCGGCGATCCGGTAGTTCGGACCCTTGAGGATCGTCGACGCGAGGATCTCCTTCGCCTGTCGATCCTGTGGAACCTCGTAATCGGCGGCGACGGCGACGGCAGCGCACAACAACAACACGAGGGCGAGCGTCGTGGTTTTCATGGCGCGGATCGTCGCGCCGCGCTCGTCGGGGCCGCCATCGGACCAAGGTCCCATGGCCCGCCCGGCGTGAGGCTGAGAGGATTCCCCGCCGTGAGACCGCAATCGCCGGAAAAGGAGCCCCTGTGATCCAATGGCTGACGCTGCTCCTGCTGCTCACGCCGCTCCTGAGCGCACCCGTCTTTGCCGCCGACCTCGACGGCACGCTGAAGAAGATCAAGCGCACCAAGACCATCACGCTCGGGTACCACGAGTCCGCCCGCCCGTTTTCCTTCGCGAGCGCGGAGGGCAAGCCCGCGGGCTATTCGATCGACCTCTGCTCACTCGTCGCCGCCGGCGTCGGCAAGCAGCTCGGCCTGCCGGATCTCCAGCTGAAGTGGGTGAAGGTCTCGGTAGAAAGCCGGATCCAGGCGGTCGCCAGGGGCACGATCGACCTCGAGTGCGGCACCACCACGACGGCGCTCTCGCGCTACGAGCTGGTGGATTTCAGCCTCATGACGTTCATCGACGGCGCCACCCTGCTCGTCACGGACGCCTCCGGCATCCAGGGCGTCTCGACTCTGGAAGGCAAACGCGTCGCCCTCATTCCGGGCACGACGACCCAGACGCAGCTGACCGAGGCGCTTCGCAAGCGCAACGTCACGGCCACCATCGTGACGGTCAAGGACCACGCGGCGGGCGTGGCGGCGTTGGACGACGGCACGGCGGACGCGTATGCCTCCGATCGCGTCATTCTCACGGGCATTGGCCGCACGGCGAAGTATCCGGAGAAACTGTCGCTGCTCGGCGAGTTCTTCTCCTACGAGCCGTACGGCCTCATGCTGCGCCGGGACGACGCCGGCTTCCGGCTGTCGGTAAATCGAACGCTCGCGCAGCTCTATCGCTCACGCGAGATCGTGCCGATCTTCGAGAAGTGGTTCGGAGACATGTCGACGGCCGGCCCGATCATCGCGGCGATGTACTTGATCAACGGGCTCCCCGAATGATCGGGCTCATGGCCGGCCTGCCGCTCTCGATTCCAACCCCCGCCGGGGCGGCGCCCCCGCCCGATCCCCTCGAGGTGCTGTGCCGCGCCCTCGAGCTTCGCGACGACCAAGTCGTGGCGATCCGAAAGCTCTTCGATCAGTTCGCGCGCCGACAAGCGACGTTCGCCGTTGACGACGTGCTGGCCGCGAATCTCGCGACCTTGCGGCAGATCGTCATGGCACCCACGTTCGACCGCCGCCAGGCGCATCGCATCGCCCAACAGGTCGGGGCGATCGTCGCCCGGAGGATGGAGAACCGCCTCGAGCTGCGCAATCAGCTCTTCCTCGCGCTGACACCGGCGCAGCGAAAGAAGTACGTCGCGTTGATCCGACACGGCGGCGCTGACGCCACTGAGCGATGACCCGCGCACGACGCGTGAGCCGGGGTTGATCGCTCGCGTGGGTCCAAGGAGTCTTCGATGACGCGATTCGTGGCTGTCACGCTCGTGACCGCCATCGTGTTCGGCGCAGGTCCGGCCGCGGCGGCGGACTCGCCGCTTGGGATGTGGAACACCGTCGACGAAAAGAGCGGCAAACCGAAGACCTGCACCAAGTGTCAGGGCGCCGACAAGGACAAGCCGATCCTGGGACTCGTCATCCTGAAGGACCTCAGCCCCGGTGGAGATCGCTACAAGGGCGGAACCATCACCGATCCCGAAGACGGCAAGGTCTACAAGTCAGAGCTCTGGCTCGAGGGCGACACGCTGAAGGTGCGCGGGTATCTCGGTCTCTTCTACCGGACGCAGACGTGGCTGAAGGGCAACTGACACTCGCACAGTCGCCCGCCGGCGGCGCCGGGTTGCTACGTGGGGTGGCGCGCCTCGCGGGCGGCGTCGTCGTCGGGCTCATCGTCGCGGGCATGACGGCGTGGAGCGCCGGTGCCCTCTACTACGGGACTCGGGGCGGCTCGCGCACGGGGGCGATCCTCGCGATCACCTTCGTCTTGGCCCCTATCCTCGCGTTCATTCTGCTTCCACGCCGCCGGCGCACGCTGGTGGGCTTGCTCGTCGCCTTCAGCGCGGTGGTCGTCTGGTGGCTGTCGCTGCCCGCCTCGAACGATCGCGACTGGCTGCCCGAGGTGTCGGTCACACCGTGGGCGAGCCGCGCTGGAGACCTCGTCACCATCCACGGCGTCCGCAACTTCAACTATCGCACCGAGACGGACTTCACGCCGCGCTGGGAGGATCGCACCTACGATCTCCGCGCGCTCGACTCCGGCGATCTCATCGCGGTGTACTGGGCGGGCAAAGCCATCGCGCACATCATGCTCAGCTTCGGGTTCGGGGGCCGCGACTACCTCGCCGTGTCCATCGAGACGCGCAAGGCGCGCGGCCAGAGCTATTCCACCGTCGCGGGCTTCTTCAAGCAATACGAGCTCGTCTACGTCGCCGCCGACGAACGCGACGTGATCGGCGTGCGGACGACCTATCGGCAGCCGCAGGAAGACGTGTACGTCTACCGCCTGCAGGCGCCGCGCGAGAACATCCGCCGAGTCTTCCTGGACTACGTGCGCGCGATGAACGACATGCACGAGCACCCGCGCTTCTACAACACGCTGACGACCAACTGCACGACGACGATCCTGATGCACTCGCACGTGAACCCCGACTCCCCTCCCCTGTCGTGGAAGGTCCTCCTGCCCGGATACCTGCCGCAGTATGCGTACGACCTCGGAAAGCTGGATCGGGCGCTCCCCTTCGCCGAGCTGGAGCGCCGCGTATGGGTCAACGCGCGCGCGCATGCCGCCGGGCGGGATCTCGCCTTTTCGCCGCGCATCCGCGAGGTCCGATGAAATCTCATTGAGCATCGACGTGCTCGCGGAGAATTCGGCGTACCTCCTGGATCGTCGCGGGATTGCTCTGCAGCGAGTGTGACGACTGGACGATCTTTTCGGACTCGACCCCCTCGAGATGCGCGCTGCGGTAGGCCACGACGCCATCGTGCAAGCCGAGTGGACTCCCTCTCCCCTCCACCGCGACGATCGAGTGCGCCGCAACGCCCGGGGCCAGTGGACTCGCCGACAGCGTGCGAACAAACGGGTGCCCGGGCTTCATGTTGTCGACGGCCGTCGGCAGGTGCCGCGAAGCAAGATGCGCCGCGAGATCCGGATTGCGCTGGAGGATGTCGCGGAAATCTTTCATCAGCGTCGCCGGCAAGGTGATCAGCCGCCGCACGGCGCTCAGCACGAGCGAGGTGACGCGAAAACTGCCCTGATGAGGCGTGGCGAGAAACACCACGCGTTTGACCGACGGCACCGGCTTGAAAAACATCGCGTGTTGCAGCAGCTCACGCGTCTCCGGTGTCATCTTCAGATCCTCGAGCGGAACGGACGAGGCGTTCGCCCAGAAGCGATTACCGCTGTCCGTGACCATGAGACGCGTCAGCATGCCGCCCTGGCTGTGGCCCATGACCACCATCCGTCTCAGCGCGGGGTCCTGGCCGTCGGGGTCGAGGTCAGTGATGACCGTCTGCAGCGCAGTTCGCAGACGGTCGGCGGACAACAGGACCGGGTTGCTGGTGTTGTACATGAAGAGCCACACCTGGATCTTCGTGCGCAGCACCGGGTCGTTCTGCACCTCGTTGACGATCTCGGCCCATCGTGCCGGACTCGAGGCCGTGCCGTGGACGAGGATCACGGGAACGCGACCGCGCCGATACGGGTGCATCATGATGAGACCGTCTCCGAAGATGCTCCGCCCCGCTCGCAGGAACCCGGCCAGCTCGCTGTCCCACACCGGCGCCCCCTCGAGCCCTAACGCCAGCGCTGCGGTCGGGTCGAGCTCGAGCGGTAAGACGACGCCCTCAGCCTCCACGGTCGTCGCCTCGTCGACCGCGTGGAGCTCGATCTCGCCGCGGAGGTGACCGTCGGTGAGGCTTTGCGCGATGTTGTCAAAGCGGACGAACGCCGTCACCGGCACTTTGACGGTGGGCGGAATGCGCTTGCTCGCTCTGTCCGCCTCCGCCCCGTCGACGGGTGTGACCTCGGCGGCGAGCGGCACCCCGATGCCGGGCTGGCGATACCGGTTGCGCAGGCCGCGCACCTGGTAATCGATGAGCGGAATGAAGCGCGTCAGGCGGTACCCGCCCCACACGAACTGCTCCGGCCGACCCTGCAGCTGGATGCGGCCAAAAGGCAGGTCGAGCGTGCGGTCCGTGAGGAGCACGTCTTCGCGCGGCCGGTCCACGTCATTCGCGGGCGGGGACGATTCCATGAGTCCGAACGTCAGCGCGACGTTGTAAAGGTCGACCGCCCACCGAACACGCGGATCGGCCGCTGGCGCCACCTGCGTCCGCCGTTCTGGGTTGGCAAGGTACGCGTACGCGTACACGGCGGAGGCGAGCAAGTATCCGCGCTTGTGGGTCTCGCGACCGTGGATGAAGCTCAGCTCGGCCAGGGCGAACAGCCGGTCGCTGTCGCGGCTCGTCCGCGTTTGATGGAGCTCGGCGAGCACGGCCTCGGGATCCTTCTCGAACGCTTCATCCAGCCCTCGGCGCCGCAGCAGCTGCTCCGTGAACGCGCTGGGCGTGTCCGCCGACAGCACGCTCTTCGACAGCGCTCGATAGAGAACCTTGGGGTCCTCGCGCGTCACGCCCACCGGCGTCGCGCAGGCGCCCGCCACGGCGAGCAAGGCGACGAGGAGCGCGAAGCGCGGCATGGACGGCGACGCTATCGACAAGCGAAGACGGTCTCTATAGGACCTATGTCCAATACTCCGGTTCGCCGACCGGGATACGATCCCCTCGGACACATGCACTTCTGGCGTTTCACATGGCTCCTCGCGGCCCTGATCACGTTGGCGGCCTCGCTCGCACTCGCCGCTGCGCCCCCAGACGCGCCCGCAACCCGCCCGGCGCAGTCGGGCGCGGCGTTGGCGCCGCCGACCGAGGATGCGGCTGCCGCCACCATTCCCGTGCCCGAGGTGGCGCGCCGAGCCGACGAGGTCGCGAAGCTGATCCGCGAGCTGGACGCATTCCTGGTGCCTGGCCCCATGGTCGAGGCGATCAAGAAGCAACTTCCGGAGAGCACCGCCCGTGTCACAGTCCTGACCGACGACACCGTCGCCCAGCTCGACGAGGAGCCGTCGGCCGCGACGCTCGACGGACTGACGGAGCAGTGGCGGACGACGCGGGCCGTCCTGTCGGGACATGTGAACGTGCTCGGGCAGCGCGCCACTGCGATCGAAGACGCGCTGCAGCAGCTCACGCGCCTGCGTGAGGTCTGGACTCGGGCGCGAGCGGACGCACGAGCCTCGCGCGCACCCGCGCAGGTCATCGGCCGCATCGATAGCGTGCTCGCCGCCGGCGCGACCGCGGCCAGCCAGATGCAAGCGCAGCGGGCGGCGACGCTCGTACTCCAGGACGCGGTGGCGCGTGAGGTGGCGGGGTGCGAGATCATGATCGACCGTATCGCCTCGTTTCGCCGCGGGACGGCCGGCCACCTGTTCGAGCGCAGCGGCGTGCCGATCTGGAGGACGGAATCCCTGGCCGCCGCGCTGACCAACTTGCCTGGCCGCGTCGGCG